>OHSH01000925.1_pt1 | contig 10306 bp, 10 predicted proteins | sample 1578611 | NCBI WGS metagenome assembly OHSH01 (sample SAMEA3879576, study PRJEB24766) | human gut metagenome | biome: human-associated habitat; feature: feces | place: USA | collected 1985/1987 | reverse complement strand
GTAAATTCACCTGTTCCACCTGATATTATCTTCTTCATTATCTGATTCCTTCTTATATATATGTATATTTAGTTATTATACAGCCTTATTGATTGCCTGTCATACCTTTTTATGTTATAATATCATGACTTTATTAAGGAGGACAATATATGAATTATGGTGGTAAAGGCATAAAACAAAAGAAAAAGCTGCTCAATTCAGCTACTACCAAGCTTGGCACCAAATTAGGTATATTTTTCATAAAACTGGCTTTAGTTGCTGCTATAGCTGTTGTTGTTTCCGGCTCATGCCTTGTATTAGGTTCCTTTCAGGGAATTATAGAGAATGCCCCTGACATTGCATCTGTCAATGTTTCGCCTGAAGGCTTTGCAACTAAGATATATGATTCAGATGAGAATGAAATACAGACACTTTCTTCTGCCGGAGCTAACAGGACATATGTAACACTTGACCAGATTCCTAAAGATTTGCAACATGCATTTATAGCTATAGAAGATGAGCGTTTCTATGAGCATAATGGTATCGATATGAGAGGTATCTTACGAGCTGCTTCAATTACACTTTCATCAGGTGAGATGTCACAGGGTGCAAGTACAATAACACAGCAGCTTCTAAAGAATAATGTTTTTAATGCTTTTAACGAATCTACAATTGAAAAGATTAAGCGAAAGGTTCAGGAACAATATCTTGCTATCAAGCTAGAAACTGTTATGGACAAAGACAGCATTTTAGAGAACTATCTTAATACAATTAACCTAGGCAATGGTTATTATGGTGTACAGGCGGCTGCTAACGGATACTTTAATAAAGATGTATCCGAGCTTACTTTAAGCGAATGTGCCGTACTTGCTTCTATTACCAAGAACCCTTCAAGACTTAACCCTTTGAAGAATCCTGATGATAATAAGGAAAGACAGCTTGCCGTGCTTAATAATATGTTAAAGCAGGAATACATCTCTACTAATGAATACAGCGAGGCTGTTGCAGATGATGTATATGCAAGACTTGAAGGTATTGATGTATCAGCTGCTGCTTCTTCATCTAATTATTCTTATTTTGTAGATGAAGTTATCAACCAGCTTATAGATGACCTTATGCAGCAGAAGGGTTATTCTAAACAGCAGGCTACAAGTATGATATATTCTGGCGGTTTATCTGTATACACTACTCAGGATATGTCTATGCAGAACATTGCAGATTCAATACTTAATGACCCAGACTACTATCCATCCAATACAGATTTTACTATTAATTATAATCTCACAGTAAAAGAGACAGATGGAACATTCACAGAATAATATGGAGAAATGGTTTAAAGAAAATGTTGATTCTTCTTTCAGCCTTACATTAAGAAATGAAACTACTGCTCAGGGCTATATTGACCAGTACAGGGAAGCTATGACAGCTAATGGCGGAACTGTTACTTATGAGAAGTCCTATTTTGTTATACAGCCTCAGATTTCTTTCTCTATAATAGAACAGTCAACAGGCTATGTTAAAGTTCTTGTCGGCGGACGTGGAGATAAGGCTACTGACAGAGGCTTAAACAGAGCTACTGATGATGTAACAAGACAGCCGGGTTCTTCTATCAAGCCGCTTGTTGCTTATGGACCAGGACTTGATACTGGTGCTATCACTCTTGCTTCTGCTATCGATGATGCACCTTACTATTATTCAGGAACAGATGCACGACTTGTAAAGAACTACACAGAAGGACAGTATCTTGGATATATGACAGTGCGTGAAGCACTCACACGTTCACAGAACGTACCTGCTGTAAAGGTTCTTACACAGATAACACCAAGCGTTGGTTTCAGCTACCTTGAAAAGTTCGGACTTTCAACTTTGGTATCTACCAAGAATGCAATTAACGGAAACCACGATGTTGTGCAGTCACTTGCACTTGGTGGTATGACAAAGGGTGTATGTAATATAGATATGACAGCCGCCTATGCGGCAATCGCCAACAAAGGAACATATACTAAGCCAATATATTACACTAAGGTATTAGACAGAGAAGGTAATGTAATTATTGACAACTCAATACCAGAAACACACAGAGTCTTAAAAGAGTCATCTGCATGGCTTCTTACAAGCGGTATGGAATCTGTTGTTAATTCAGGTACCGCTACAAGAGCCAAGTTATCTAACCAGCCGGTTGCTGGTAAGACTGGTACTACACAGTTTGATACTGATATATGGTTCTGTGGATTTACACCTTACTACACTGCTTCTATATGGGTAGGTTATGATGATAACTCTAAGCGTGTTGACTCAGTCAACCATACCGGTATATGGAAAGCTATTATGCAGGAAATCCACGAAAATCTTCCTACTGGAAGCTTCACACAGCCAGATGATATTGTACAGGTTGCTGTATGCTCTAAGTCAGGCAAGCTCCCTGTTGAAGGTTTATGTGATGCTGACCCTAGAGGAAGCTGTATAATCACTGAATATTTTGCGGCTGACAACCAGCCTACAGAAACCTGTGATACTCACGTTAAGGTTAATATATGTAATGACTCAGGTCTTGTTGCTAACGCAGGCTGTACTAATGTTTCAACTAACATTTATGTTAAGAAGTCATCAACTAACACTTTAGGTGGTGAGGATACTTCTGGTTATACAACTGCTGATGCACAATATGCGATAACTGATGAGAAGCTAAGCAAGCTTTGTACGCTTCACTCAACAGCCGCACCTGTAACACCATCAACAACTACTAACAATAACAGTAACAATAACAGTAACAACAGCCAGTCAACAACTACAAAGCAGAACACGACCCCGCAGAACACAACAGCTACAACCACCACACAGAACGCTTCTAATTCGCAGTCAACAACTGCAAAGCAGAACACAACCGCTTCTACTACAGGAAGCAGTAATTAATCTGTCGGTAACAATAGCTTGTAACTGTCAGCCAGCTGATTATTTAGTTATTTAATTAGTTATTGCGTTAATTAGTTCGTTAATATTCATAACGATATGCAATATAAAAAAGCCCCTGCTTACTATATTTATAAGGTCCTTCCTAAATGCCCTATAGCCTTTATGCAAGTGCTATAAGCAAACCCTATAAATTAATAAGCAGGGGCTTTTTATATATCGCTGTAAATTTTATTTCTTTTTCATCTTAGGCTCGAATATCCACGAGGCAATATAGCCGAATACAAGTGCCGCTGACACTCCCACCGCACAGGCTGTAAAGCCACCTTTGAACAATCCCAAGAATCCCGAGTTATCAACAGCCATTTTCATTCCCTTCCATAGTACATTTCCAAAGCCTGTCAATGGAACGCTCGCTCCCGCTCCTGCGAACTGCACAAGTGGTTCATATAATCCTACCGCACCAAGAACCGCACCTGTGGTTACAAGTATAACCATTATTCTTCCTGGCATAAGCCTGGTCTTTTCCATTAAAATCTGTGTCAGGACGCATATAATTCCGCCTACAACAAATGCTTTCAAATAATCCATTTTAACTCCCAGCTCCTTTCTTTTACTGACATATAACAATCCTGTTATGAACTTTCAACTTATATCTGCCACAATGCTGTGTTATGCACCTTATACAGCCTCAAGCACAACGCCGTGTGCTATTCCCGGTATTGACTTACCTTCATTAAAGCTTACCTGCGACAACAATGCCCCTGTTGGAACAAATAATACCCTTTTTAATTCACGTTTTCTTAACTTGTCCAATACAAGAGTATCAAGAACTATCGCACTGCACCCACAACCACTTCCACCTGACTGGGTATCCTGCTCATTTTTATCAAATACTTCTATTCCGCAGTCCGTGTATATATCACTTATGTCTATTCCTTTCTCTTTAAGAAGTGTAAGAAGTATCTCTTTACCTGTATACCCCAAGTCACCGGTTATAATCATATCGTAATACCCTTTAGTCACTTCAAAATCCTTATAGTTGGCTTCTATAAGGTCTGCCGCTGCAGGTGCCATACAAGCTCCCATATTCATAGAGTCCTTAACACCATAATCAACTATTTTTCCTGTAGTTATACCCGATATAATTACATTTGCATAGCCGTTATCAACAATCCGGCATACATCTCCATCACATTTTGTTATTACTGGCGAATTAGATACAAGATATGCTCCTGCACCTGTAACTGTCCACGTTGAACTCATTGGCCTCTGGTTGCCATATAATAATGGAAATCTGAACTGCTTCTCAGCACTTGCAAAATGGCTTGAAGCTATCGCCGCCACATTATCCGCGAAACCAGCATTAACACACATAGCCGCAAGCGATAATGACTCACCCATAGTTGAACACGCACCATAAAGTCCAAAAAGCGGCACATCATACGTCTTTAATCCAAAAGATGTCGCTATAAGCTGACCTAACAAGTCACCTGCATATATATATCTTATGTCCTCTGACATCATTCCTGTCTTTTCTAACAGCTTCTCAAATGCAAGGCTCTGTATCCTGCTCTCTGCCTCCTCCCAGCTTTCACCACCGAATAAATCATCTTGCGAAACGACATCAAAGCAGCAGCCCAGCGGTCCTTTCTTTTCCTTAGTTCCCGCCACTGTAGCTCCTGCTTTGATGTATACATTATTATCAAATTTAATACTCTGTTTACCTGCAATCATACGCTACCTCTTAATATTTATTCATAATCAATCATCAATAGGTAGTATCTGCTTTATCAGGTAATTTATTCATTACTGTATTATTTTCCCAGCATTATCCGTTAATTATTCCATATTAATATTTTCATGTGAGTGTCAAAAGTAAATTCTGCCACTCACTGATGTATCCAGTTAAAATTACTTAACTCTTAATATATCAAGTGTATGTGCTGCCGCTCCGATTAAATCCTGTCTTTCGCACGTTGCAAGATGATACTTCACGAATTCTGCGAATTCTTCTTCTGTAAGCTTATTAAGATATGGTCTTATATAGTTAGCCGGTCCATCTGGTGATAATATTTTAATTCTCTCAAGCCCTGCCGCCTCATTAAGACTGTTAATATCTTCTATTCTCATATAATCATAGAGGTTCTCCTCACTTGATACAGTGTGATAATCCCCTGTCAGTCTGTTCCCATTAAGACATTCCTTAATATGTCCTTCCTTAAACGCATATGTAATAACACTATATTCATTCATAAGATATGCCACAAGTATAATTCCACCCGGCTTGACAACTCTCTTTGCTTCATTAAGTGCCTTAAGCTTATCCTCAAATGTAAACAAATGGTACATAGGTCCAAAAAGCAGTGCCATATCAAATGTATTATCTTCAAAACGCTTAAGCTTAAGTGCATTGCCCTGATATGCCTTGACATTTGAATTCTTAGCCTTTAGAAGTCCAAGATTATGTTTTACTAGTTCCACCGCAGTGACATCGTACCCTTCCTCAGATAATGGAACGCTGTATCTTCCTGTTCCTGCACCTATATCAAGTATCTTTATATCACTGGCAATATCCATAGCCGCCTTAATATCATCAAGGCAGTTATGGATATATTTCATAGATGTTATAAATTCAACCCTTCCGTGACGTGAATCCAGACGTTTCTCCTCATTGAATTTATTATAATGCTGTTCTAATTCGGTCATTGCCATTTCCTTAGTACCTCCAAATAGTTAATCACATAAGACTTATTATCCAGTATATCAGACCTATAATCCAGCTGAAAAATATTCCATACAATATAACCGGTCCTGCTATCGTAAATATTTTACAGCCAATACCAAATACCTGTCCCTCTTTCTTATATTCAATCGCCGGAGAAGCTATACTGTTCGCAAATCCTGTAATCGGAACAAGTGCACCAGCTCCTCCAAAAGACGTGATAAGCGGATATATTCCAAAGCCTGTAAATATAACACTTAAAGCAACAAGTATAAGCGTTGTATAACTTGCCGCATCATCTGCTGTCATTCCTGTCATCTTCATAAGATTCATAATAAGCTGGCCTATTGTACATATAATTCCACCTGTTATAAACGCCTTAAAGCAGTTGTATATACAGCCAGCCTTTTTCGTAACATTTTCAACATACTGGTTATAGCTTTTATTTCTTTTTTCAACATCCTGAACCATAATAATCCTCATTCCTACATATGCTTTATTAGTAACATATGTTGATATTAATAATTATATATTCTGCTTGTCTTATTGCATTATATTACTATTAACATATGTTTCTATTAGCATTACCATAAACTTAAGAATTATTCATAAATAATAATACATATCATATATATTAAGGCATGTTATGCCCTCACCCACATTAGGGTGCTTCTTTGTATATAACTGGTCTGCAACAAATATCATCATAAGTGCCACACATAACGGTATAATAATCTGAAGCTTTATCTTCCTGAAATAGTTATCAAGAAATGGAGCTACGAAATACACTATAACCATTCCACCAATACCAAAGGCTAACAGGCCTTCCGCACATATACGCCCGTGAATATTAAGGAAAAATCCTGTGTAGTCCCACCACTTCTGTCCGTTATGTGTAAGCTCCAGCACAAGTCCGGTAAAATACTCAACAACTCCACACAGAATAATTGCCAGCACGAACTCAACTGCCGGCTTTTCCCTGAACTTTTTAAGAAGCAGAAGTATCAAAAGACCACCTACTCCATATATTGGAAGCCAAGGGCCGTGAAGCACGCCTCTGTTAGCAAATGAATGATACAGCATTAAGTGTGATGAAACTTCCCAGAACCATCCTATAAATGACATTACAAAGAATATAAGTATAAGAGATGGAATTGAGTAATTACGCATATATACCGTACTTTCAAAATTAGCTCTATGCTCCTTTAATGTAAACAGCCTTGAAGGATACATATTACCAAGTATCTCCTGTTTACATCTGTCAGCTTTTATCTGTTCCGCCTTGGCATCCTCGAACTTCTTTTCCTCACTCGTATTAAAAAGAATTACGCCGAACCAGTCAGCAAGAAACTTTCTTAATCTCCTGAAATACCTGATGTCAGATTTCATAATATTATCATCAAATCTTTCCTCTGGAGAGTCCTCATTCATATATGGATATATGTCTGCGTAAGCTGCCTGCAATTCTTCTTTTCCTGCACGCTCATACAGATATACATCGCTTAGCATTTCCACGCCTTCTATATTGTTCTTAATGGCATTTTCTCTTATAAGAACATATAATTCTGTAAAAAATGCTGTCTTATATGGATTGGAATATAATACCCCCACAAGACCCATAGATATAAAGCTTAATATATTCCAGCCAATAAATGATAACTGGTAGCAGAAACATTTCCACTTATAGCCGTTCATCATTCTTCTTGATAAGGTTATTGCATCATCAGCCTTAATGTCTGGATTTTCGGCTATTATATATGGCACAAGCATATATGACAGCGGCTTAATAAAAGCTCCCACTATCGTAAGTGACCATAATATTGTATACAAGTCTTTAACAAACATTGTAAAAGCTACACGCATCCACCTTTTTACTCTCATAAGGAACATAAATTTGCCGACCCCTACACTTTTATATGTCCGGCTTTCAAGAAATATTCTTCTTGATATAACAACATAAGACATTTTCACTACATATCTTATTACAAAGTAAAATATAAGTGCCAGACATAAAAGCAGTATAACAACCAGATGTCTTGAACCTGTAATTCCATATACAACATCAACTATAGTAAACACAACTGCTCCTGACGATACATTATTAACAACAGACGATAATATTCCCGAAGTTCTCCCCAGTATGTCCCCTGCATTATCCTTTGCTTTGTCGATAAGTGTCTGCGACTGCTCTTTGCCCTGTTCCTCATTGTTCATAATAACTGATACAATTGCATCAAGCATTGCACTTTTCGTCCTGTTATCAATATCTGATGTAACAAGCGTAACGCCCTGTGCCTCGTTCGTATCCTTATTAATATCTGTCATCTGCATTTTAAAGAAACTGAAAGTTTCCGTAAATTCACTTCCAACAAACGCTGCTATAAGGCACACAACAACCAATATCCAGAAATGCTTTTTAAATGTTCTCTTAGCTGCTTTTGCAAGCTCTTTTCTCGTAATCATATTATTTCTTCCTGTCTGTTTAGTATTTAAGGTACTAAATAGTATACCAAATGTCCCACCATCTTTCCAATAGCAATAAACAAAACTACAAAGCCAAGACATTTTTTAAGCTTAACCCTGTGTGCTAATATAGGCAGTATTTTGACTGTTTCTGCAAGACATATTAAAAATGTACCTATAAATATTCCAGATACCGCACCATACAATATAACACCTGCCACGCCAAGCTTAATCGGCAGTTCAAATATATACCATATATTCCCAAGCCCTGCACCAAATATAATCATTTCCTCATAAAGCATTATTGATTCTGTTGTGTTGGTCACATCTGCGTATCTGTTAATAAGACCTATGCTTGATATTAAGGCGAACAGTCCTGTAGCCGTAACACCTCCGGCACTTAACCCGATAAGTATGATAAATAATATTTTAATCAGCATTTTGTTGCCCCCGGATAATTGTTTCTTACGCATCTTGGCATACACTCTACAGAGTCAATCATAGCCTGATTTTCATCTTTGACATACTGGTTCATAGACACCTCTATAGGGGTTGGTGCTTTGCTCATCTTCTTTCCAGCAAAATGGTCATAAAATACTGCTATCCCGGCAAACAATCCTATTGCATAAGCTATCTCACACACATTGTATTCCATAAGCCAGTCCATCCCTGACATCCGGTATACTTTTTCAAATATCTCTATTGTGCTGACATCATTATTATACGCCATTATCGCATAAGCACTTCCTATAAATATTATTATGCACACGATAATCTTAAGAATAACAGATAACCACACCGGCTGCTGGCTCTTTCTGTAATCGATTATAAAATCACTCTCGCCTATATTATTAACGTCAAGTGTATCATCAAGCTGCTGTATCGCTGATATAACCTGCATTGAGCTTATACATACCCTGTCCTTTTTAGTCTTGTAAAATGTTGCCAGCTTTATGCTTTTTATCTTAGGAAGCAGCTTTTTTTCAGCATATACTTCTGCCACATCAGACAGATACACATCCTGCTTGTCTGTCTTAGTAAGCTGTCTTATCTTTAAATATACTGTTTTTGACATAATAACCTCCATTTCACAGCATTTTATGCTGATTAAATAATGCTGTTAGAAGTATTGCCAATATTGCCCATATTATTCTATATCTATCTGGCTTCGCATACGGTTTAATATTTTCTTTTCGAGACGTGATACCTGAACCTGTGATATTCCTAATACCCTGGCGGCCTGTGTCTGTGCCATATCCTCATAATATCTCATTCTTATAAGCTTCCTGTCCCTCTCGCACAGGCTGTCCACAAGCTCATTAATCATTATATTATCAATAATGCTGTCGCTTCCGCCATCCTTGCCCTCTAACTTATCTATAAGACATACCTCATTGCCATCCTTCTGGTATATTGTCTTATAGATTGACTCCACGCAGTCGCCAGCCTCCATTGTAACAATTATATCCTCTGTCGCTATTCCTGTTTCCCTGGACAGCTCCTCAATAGTCGGCTCGCGGTTAAGAATACCCTTTAACTTCTGGGAAGCCATAAAACATTTGTATCCATTTTCCTTAATACTACGGCTTATCTTTATTATGCCATCATCTCTAAGAAATCTTTTAATCTCACCCGTAATCATCGGAACTGCATAAGTTGAGAACTTCACATCATAGTCCATATTAAAATTGTCTATTGCCTTTATAAGCCCAATACAGCCTATCTGGTACAAATCCTCCATCTCTGCACCCCGCCCTGTAAATCTTTTAACTATGCTCCACACAAGTCCGCTGTTATCAATAACAAGCTTCTCCCTTGCTGATTTATCATTGTTGTGTGCTTTAATGATCAATTCTTTAGTATGATCGCAAGCATACACATCCATTCTACCTGTTACTTTCTCCTATTCTTTTCTTCATAATTACAGTTGTACCCACATTTTTTCTTGAATACACATTAAGCTCGTCCATAAATGCTTCCATAAATGCAAATCCCATTCCTGAGCGTTCCCATTCAGGTCTTGTTGTGTAAAGTGGTTCCATAGCTTTGTTTATGTCGGCAATTCCTACGCCGAAATCCTCTATCTCTATTTCCACTTCATTATTATGTATATTGCATGTCATAAATATTCTTCCCGGCCCTGACTCATAACCGTGTATAACTGCATTTGTAACAGCCTCCGATACAGCCGTTTTTACGTCCGAAAGTTCCTCAAGTGTTGGATTAAGT
>OHSH01000915.1_pt1 | contig 10391 bp, 9 predicted proteins | sample 1578611 | NCBI WGS metagenome assembly OHSH01 (sample SAMEA3879576, study PRJEB24766) | human gut metagenome | biome: human-associated habitat; feature: feces | place: USA | collected 1985/1987 | reverse complement strand
ACAGCGCACATTCTTTATAATATTTCCGGAGCATTTTGCCACAATATGCTCCGGTTCTCTTCCAAGAACTTCTCTTGCCCTTGCCGCACCGTAAGCCAGAGCAATCGGCTCCGTGCAGCCCATTGCGGGCACAAGTTCCTCGCGCAAAATTTCCAGAAAACTCTGATACAGAGCGTCAGTTCGGTTCATTGCGTATTTCCTCCGTTTTTTCGTGATAGCAGGCCGCAGAGCATGTGTGGCTGCCGCAGACGCGCGGCGGCGCGTCTCTATGGTGGCTGCAAACGAGATCGGGTTGATATTGAAGTGTCCCTGCCAAAAAGGCATGGACTGCCTCGTCCGCACTGCCCGCCGCACCTGGATAGAGTCGGATTCCGGCCTCCTCCAGTGCAAGGCGCGCACCTGCGCCAATGCCGCCGCAGATGACCGCATCGGCGTGATGCGCCACGAGGAAACCCGCCAGCGCGCCGTGGCCGCTGCCGTTCGTGGACACGACGGCCGTCGCCGTGACAGCGCCGCCGTCGACGTCATAAAACTTAAACGCCTCCGAGCGGCCAAAGTGCTGAAAAATGTTTCCGTTTTCATAAGGGATCGCAATACGCATATAAAATTAGCTCCTCTCTGCTATTTTTTCTGGATTTACGACTGGGTCGGGTGCAGCCTTGAGCATGAGCGTGACGGCGTAGTCACCGCCCGGCTCCAGTTCGTGCCGGAAGCTGCCGTCATACTTCTGCGCCAGGCCGCTCAGCACACGAAAGCCCACGCCGCGCTCCAGCTCCGGAATGCGCCGCGGCTTTGCCGCTGCAGGCTCACCGCGCACCGGGTTGCGCTCGTGAATGACGAGGTACCCCTTCGCGAGATACGCCTGCAAGCGGATCTGCGCGCCGGGCACGCCCTCGCAGGCCTCCAGGGCGTTATCGAGCATGTTGCCGAACGCGACGATCAGGTCCGTGTTGGACACCGGCAGCTCCACCGGCAGCGACACGTCCGCCTGCACCGGCACGCCTTTCGCCTCCGCATCCTGCATGCGGCTGTACAGGAACGCATCCACGACTGGGTTTTTGCATTTGCCGAGCCGGGAGATATACGTCTGCATCGGCAGCAGCTGCTCGGAATATTCTGAGGCCACTTTCAGATTGCCCGCCTGCAGGAGGGCGTTGATGGTGTTGAGATGATGGGAAATATCGTGCCGCATGGTGCGGATCTGCTCGTACTGCCCGGTCAGGTCGCTGTAGTGCGCGAGCTGCGCGTCGAGCTGCTTTTCGAGCAGCTGGTTTTCCACCTCGAGCTGCACGCGCTGCTCCGTATGCACCATGGTGCGGTAGAGCAGAATGTCCGAGACCAGAAACAGCGCCGACACGATCAGCTGCATGGGGATATACTCGAAGTGCGGCGGCGAAAACATCAGCGTCACGAGCGAGGCCTCACAGACCATCTGCGTGATTGGAAACGCCGAAAAGATAAGCAGCTGCTTGCCGGAGAGGTTATTTTTCGAGCGCGTGAACAGCAGACTGAGCAGCCCCAGCCCCAGTGCCAGCACCGGCAAAAACGTCACACCGTAGATCAGCGCGCGCGGGTCTGCCCAGACCGACAGCTTGTCGCTCGGCTGAAGGTCGATCATCAGCGGCGTAAACATCAGCTCCATCAGCAGAGAGACGGCCAGCTCCGCCGCGACCGCAAGCAGCTTGCGCCCGGCCCGGCCGCGAAAGAGCAAAAACGCCATCGCGAGCGAGCACAGTGGGAACATCAGCGCGCGCACCTGCCCCGTGTTGGTGAGCAGCAGGGTCGCCGCCATATACACAGCTCCGATGGCTGCGGCAAGCACCACCGTCAGCCAGGTCGAAAAGCGCGGCCCGTCGAGCACGCGCCACAAAAACGCCGCCCACAGGGCGATGGCGCAAGCGTTAAAAAACAGGTCAGCCACATAACCGTTATAAGTCATCACATGCGCCCTCCGCGGCAAGATCTCCGTCGTCCTGCGCATCGATCTGCGCGGCCCGGCCGGCCAGCAGCCGGAAAAACGCCGCCCTGGCCGCGTCCCGGTGCGAGCGGCTGATGGGAATGAGCATGCCGCCGTTGAGGCGGAAATTGTCGCGCTCCATGGACGCGATCATCTGTTCATTGACCCAGAAACTCTTGTGGCAGTGGATGAAGTGATCCTCCGCCTGTCCGCTCTCGAGCAGCTCCCGCGGATCCTGCGTGGTCTCCAGATCCCCGTCGGTCATGTGGATGACCGTTCGGTGCAGAAAGCGCTCGAGACACAGCACCCGGTCAAGCGCGATGCGCTGCACGGATGCGCCGCGCCGGACGGTCAGCGCCTTATCGGATGCCAGCGCCGTCAGCGCCTTGCGCAGCGCGACCGGCAGCCGCGCCGCCATGTCCGGCTTGAGCACATAGTAGACGTGCTCCGCCTCGTAGGCGTCCATGAGGTAGCCGGTATAGCTGGAGAGAAAAATGATCCGGCACGCCGGCACGCTGCGGTTGATCTGCTTGGCCAGCGCGATTCCGTCTGCGTCCGCCAGACGGATGTCCAGCACGGCGATATCCGGCCGGTAGTCCGTCTCCCCGATCGCAGACAGCGCCGCGCCCGCGGTTTGAAATGTCTGAATGGCATGCGGCATCTCCCCGAACGCGTCGTGCAGGATCTGCACGGTCCGGTCGAGAAATACCGCCTCATCATCGCACACCGCCACTTGAAACATAGCCCGGTGGTCTCCTTTTCCTCCTGCCCGTGATTATCCACGGCTTGCATTTAGGATATTGTATACCAGACGCAGGAAAGTTTCAAGTATTTCAAGCGTGTGTGAAAGGCGGGCACGGACCGCATTCCGGTACCCGCGTGCGCCGTTACAGAACTTTCTTGTTCTCGGCGCCCGGCGTCGTGACGATGACGGTCTCCGGCGTGATGACCAGCGCGCCCTTCGCCGTGGCCGCGCCCTGAAACATCTGCTCGACCATGGCCTTGAACATGGCCACGACCGGCCCGCCCGAGACGTGCTCGGCCGCGCCCCGGATCTGGTAGCCCTCAAGTGTCTTGGCGTCGTACACAGAGATTGCGATGCGGCCGCCATTCGCGGCAAGGCTGCGCAGCGTCGTGTCCAGGAACACGTCGCCGACGACGAGCTTGCCGCCGTCTGTCACGTCCTTGAACGCGACCGGCACCACATTCGGCACACCGGCACTGCAGGTAGCCAGGTCCCACATGTTTTCCTTGAGCAGTTTTTTGACATTTTCGTTGAGCATGATGCGTTTCTCCTTATGGTTTTTGAGCTTGCCTTCATGATAGCAAGCCGCACGGCTGGAACAAGATATCCGCAAATTTATGAGCGACTCATAAATTTCATAGTGCGGCTTGACACCGGCGCGCGGATGGATTAAGGTGGACGAAAAACGGCACGGCCGCGGCCGTGCCTCCGGAAGGAGTTATCACCATGTCTTACGGCCGGATCGGCGTGATCGGCGCCATGGATTCGGAGCTCGCCGCGCTCATAGCGGCGCTTGCGCAGCCCGCACAGGAGCCCGTGCAGGGGCTGATTTTTCACACGGGCCGTCTGGGCGCACGGGAGGTCGTGCTCGTCCGGTGCGGCATCGGCAAGGTCAGCGCGGCACGCTGCACGCAGGTGCTCATCGACCGGTTCGCACCCGGCGCGGTCATCAACACCGGCATCGCGGGCGGACTGGCTGGCGGCCTCGCCGTCGGTGACATCGTGGTGGCTGACGGGCTGGTGCAGCATGATTTTGACGCCGCGCCCATCGGCTTCGTGCGCGGCTGCGTGTGCATGGGCGACCCCGGCGCGCCAACGGTGTTCGCGCCCGATGCGGCGCTGTCTGCCCTGCTGGCGCAGACGGCCGGCAATACGATCGGCGCGCAGCAGGTGCACCGCGGCCTGATCGCCACGGGCGACCAGTTCATCTCCGGTGCGGCGGCGAAGGCGGCCATCCGCCGCGCGTTCCCGGCCGCCATGGCGGCGGAGATGGAGGGCGGCGCAGTCGCGCAGGCGGCGAGCATGAGCGGCGTGCCGTTTGCCGTGGTGCGCGCGATCTCAGATCTCGCCGACGGCACGGCCGCTGCATCGTTCGAGCAGTTTGAGCAGCATGCGGCCGACGTTTCAGCCGCGGCCGTCCTGCAGGCGCTCGCGCTGCTGGACTGAAGGGCTCCAATAACGCCAAAAGGCTCCCCCGGATGGGGGAGCCTTTTTTGTCATATGTATTCTCTTTGGGTGATCCGTTTTATGATCGCCCGAGCCAGAAGTCCGGCGACGCCTATCTTTTTTGCAACATGCTTCTTGCCGTGCAGATAGAGTGCCTTGACCTCGATGCCCGCTATATCCTCCGCGGTGAGCGGATCATCGCCGAGAACGACGAAATCGGCAATCATACCGGGTGCAAGAGTGCCGCGTTTATTCTCCTCATGGCTCATATACGCGGGATTTGCCGTTATCATGCGCAGCGCGTCGAGACGCGATATGCGCTCGTCCGGATTGGGATGATTTACGGAGCACGCCATACCGTACAGGGGCTTTGGACGCGTGCACGGTCCGTCGGAGCCGTCGCCTACGACAAGTCCGAGGCGGTGCATCGTTCCCAGCGCGTTTAGTCTGTCAGTGCGCTCTCTGCCGAGCACCGAGCACAGATACTCGTCCGGCTCCTGCTTCCAATATATAAACGGCGACTGCGCGGCTATGCACAGCTTTATCTTTGCCGCGCGCTTTAGCTGCTCCTCGCTTGCAAGGCAGACATGGATCATCACATGGCGCGCATCGTCCCACGGCTTATCGGCATAAGCCGCCTCATATGCCGTTATGCACTGCTCCACCGCCGCATCGCCTATGGCGTGCATGGTTATCTGCCAGCCCTCGCGGTTTGCGCCGATGGCGAACTCGTTCACGCGCTCCTGCGGATAATTCAAAACGCCGTAGTTGTTCGGATCGTTCGCGTACGGCTCCTTGAGCGCCGCGTCCTCTGAGCCGAAGCAGCCGTCGAGGGCAAGCTTGAAGCAGCCGCCGACGCGCTTGAAGCCGTGCTTTTTCACGGCCTTGAGGTCCATGGTCTGGAAGAATATGCGGAACGCCTGCGGCAGGCCGGGCGCGAGTATTTTTATCATGTCTATATCCAGATCGTTTGCAAAGCCCACGCCCTCAACGGTGTGCACGAGCCCGATGCCGACCGACGCAAGGTACTCCGCGCCTCCGGAGAGACCGCGTATAATATCCATCGTGGGGATATACGCCGTCGCCTCGTTCACGCCGTTATAAAACGCCGACTGGTACAGCCATCCGGTCTCGGTATTGCAGCCGGGATCGGATTTCACCTTATCCGACAGCAGTGCCAGCATTGCGCTGTTGCACACGGCAGCATGACCGTCGTACTTCATGACCATGAGCGGACGCTCCGTCCAGTCGTCAAGATCGCGCTTTTCGGGCAGCCGATGCTCGGCAACGGTGTTCGCGGTGCAGCCGTAGCCCATGAGCACCTTGTTTTTCCGGTGACTGTCGGCATAGCGCCTGACCGCCGCCTTTGCTTCGGCAAAATTTTTGACATCCATGAGATAGAATGTGTTCTCGAAAACGCACAGCGAGCCGAAATGCATATGCGTGTCGCCGAACGCAGGCGTTACCGTTGCGCCGCCGAGATCGACCCGTTTTGCCTTGCCGTAGCGCGGAGGGATGCTGCTTTCATCGCCGAGCCACACGATGTGACCGCCCTTTACCGCCATCGCGGTGTAAATGCGGTTTTCCTTTTCGCAGGAGATGAATCTGGCGTTCGTATAAAGCTCCATAATCTCATTCCTTTCACTTCTAAAATGGGCTCCATGTAGACATGGAGCACTACAGCCTGTTTCAAAATCCAAGCTGTTTCGTAAAGACAAGTGTACAGCGGGGGAGCGCGAGGGGGAGTAAGCCCCCGCTCGCAATTGGATCATAGCCATCAAAAACGACCGAAAAACTGATTTATCCGTTTTATCAGGCTTTTTGACGAGCGCAGCGAGATTTTTTGTGAAAATTTATTTTTACAAAAAATGTGGCGTTTTTGAAGCGTATAAAAAAGTCTCTGACTTTTTGTACGCTGAGGGGCTCCATGGTAAACATGGAGCCCAAATGTTTTCAGTCTTCGGGTATGTGTATCTCGCGGATGAGAAAATCCTTGCCCGAAAGTATGGTTTTTTCAAAGCTGCCGCAGTTGGGGCAATAGCCCTCGTGCTCAATGACATTGAACAGCTCGTTGCATTCGTCGCATTCAGCCATGCCGGGAATGACATTTATCACAAGCTTTGTGTCCTTGAGCCATGTATCCCCAACGACGACGGGATATATATCCTCAACATACTTGGGGATGACCAGCGACAGCTCGCCTATATCGAGGACGATCTCCGCGCCCTCTTTGCCTGCCGCGATATCGAACGCGGATAACGCCCGCAGCTACGAGCTTATCGCACTGCTCCTGAACATATTCAACGCTCTTTTTGCACTTCTTTGCAAGCTCCTCTGCGGAAAACTCCTTCTCAAGACGCATACGCATCATGACAGAGCACATATCGTCGTCGACGATGGGCTCAAGAATTCTATACTCGGGATCCTTGTAGGTAATACCGGTATAGGTCATGCTTTCAAGGCTGATCTTAGAAGCCAGCGCAAGAATATTCGGTTTGTTTGCCGTTGTTTTTCCCCCTATAATTTTCCCCCTATAAATAATATATTTTGCAGTTTAGGTCTATCAATAGTTTATATCATGAAACGATACACTTTGTCAATTATTTGGCGTTGGTATTAAGTGACTGTTAAGCTATTTTTTCAGAGGCACATTGACGCACCCATTGGCTCCCTTGCGTAAAGGGCGGTGGGTTGCCGCATGGCGGCAAGCCGGAGGGATTGTGCCACTCGCCGTGGCGGGCATTGCGTTACCAACACTGGTAGTGGGTTTAGCTGCGTCATCTCGACAATAACAAACCGCGAATATGCAGGCGACCAATGGTCGCCCGTTTTTTATTGTTTCGTCGGCAATCACCGGTCGGGATGCCGCAACAACCGTACTGGCAGGCGCGTCAGTTCGTCTCCAAAAAGAAGTCCTTGTCGATTATCGCCTGGAGCGCCTGCTGCACGGCGGTGTCGAAGCCGAGCTCACGCAGCTTGCACACGCCCTCGATGGTCGTGCCGCCGGGGGAGCACACCGCGTTCATGAGTGCGATTGGGTGCTCGGAGCTGTTCATAGCAAGCGCGCCGCTGCCCATAACCGTCGCGGTGGCGATCTCCTCGGCGATCGGTCTTGCAAATCCCGCGCGGACACCCGCCTCCGCCAGAGCGTCAATGTACATCAAAACAAACGCGCCCGATGCCCCGCCGAGAGCTCCGAATGCCGGAAACAGGTCTTCATCTATATGGTACACCTTGCTGACCGACGAGAATATCGCGTCGGTGGTTTTTTATATGTGCGCTCGTTGCCGCCTTGCCGCCGCATATCGCCGTTGCGGAGGCTTTGACTTTGGCGTTTATGTTAGGCATTATACGTCATAATTATTTCAGCGTAAATATAGTACTGGAAATTGCCGGATTTCGGTTTTGCACTTGTACGGTTGAAAATGAGGATGGGCAGAGATTAGAACAACGGATGATTAGTCATCGGCGCTTAAACGGATGCATCGGAGACTTTTTATACTTGAAGTCACTTAACAACAAGTATAAATTGAATATTCAACAATAGAGAAAACGACCATACCAGGCACGAAGCCCGATATGGTCATTATTCTTTTGCAACCCGCTTGAAGAATGCCAGTTAAAAATATGTTTTTTGCATATCCCTAATTAGCACCTTCTGATGGGGGAGCCTTTTGCATGAAAGCAGAATCACACCGTCACGAGCTCATAGTGCGTCGTGCCGAGGCCGATAGCCTCGCCGTGCTCGACGGCGGCGCGCCAGTCGGTGTCCGGATGCGCGGCCGTGAAGTGGTCGTGCGGATGGTCATGCTCATGCGCGATGACGCTGTTCGGGTTGACCGGCTGGACGTTGATCATGTCGGCGCAGGCGGTGTCGAGCGCCACGGGGTCGAAGGACGCGAACATGCCCACATTCGGCACGATCGGCACATCGCTGAAATTGTGGCAGTCGCAGCATGGCGACACATCCACCGCGAGCGCGATGTGGAACGACGGACGGCCGTCGACGACGGCTTTGGCGTACTCGGCGATCTTGCAGTTGAGCAGCTCGTTTGCGATCGCATAGTCCGCATGGATGGCGTGCATCGGGCAGACGTTGATGCAGCGGCCGCAGCCGGTGCACTTATATTTCAGAATGGTACACTTGCCGTTTTCGATGTGCGGGCCGTTGTGCGCGCAGTTTTCCACGCACTTGCCGCAGCCGATGCACTTATCCGTATCGACGACGGGCTTGCCGGAGCTGTGCATCTCCTCCTTGCCGGCGCGCGAGCCGCAGCCCATGCCGATGTTCTTGAGCGCGCCGCCGAAGCCCGCATGCTCATGACCCTTGAAATGCGCCAGCGAGATGAAGATATCGGCGTCCATCACGGCGCGGCCGATCTTTGCCGCGCGCAGATATTTGCCGCCGCGGATGGGCACGAGGTCGTAATCGTCCCCCTTGAGCCCGTCGGCGATGATGCACTGCGCGCCGGTGGTCATGGGCGTATAGCCGTTGCGCATTGCGCTGTCAAGATGGTCGAGCGCGTTGGCGCGGCCGCCGACATAGAGCGTGTTGCAGTCGGTGAGAAACGGCTTGCCGCCGAGCTCGCGCACATAGTCGCACACGACGCGCGCCCAGTTCGGGCGCAGATAGGCCATATTGCCGGGTTCGCCGAAGTGGAGCTTAATGGCAACATACTTGCCCTTGAAGTCGATCTGCTCAAAGCCGGCCGCCTTCATGAGCCGGTGCAGCTTCTCAAGCGTGCTGACCTCATCCGTGCGCAGATCGGAAAAATATACTTTTGCAGGTTCCATTGGAAATACCTCCGCGATCAAAAAACGTTCTCTTTCTCTGGCGGACCCCCGCCCGCTTTTTTGATTTTACTGTGCTTACGCGGCACTGTCAACCGCAAAAAAGCACCGGACACCTGTCGCGGTGCCCGGCGCGTGCCGGTTTTCAGGCCCGTGCCCGCGCCGGAGACCGGACGCGAACACGGGAATATTGGGAATCCACTGGACGGCTGGTAGGAGAGAAGATTTGTCCGATAAAATCGCAAAACAGAACAGAAAGAAGGGTGGAAAAAGAGAAATTGGAAATTGGCAGCCCAGCGGAAGCAAGCGGGAAAATGGCTCAGGCGTTGACGCCGTTGCGGATGGACTTGACCTTGTCGTACTCGCCGGTGACGTAGTAGAGGGCGTTATCCATAGACAGCTTCGCGACGAGGTAGTTGGACGTGTCGGAGTAGTAGCCGCTGTGCGGGGTGAGCAGCACATCGTCGCGGCCGACGAGCGGGCAGGTGTTCAGGTCCGGGTCCTCGCTCTCGACCATGTCGAGTGCGGCGCCGCGGATGTAGCCGTTATCAAGCGCCCAGACGAGATCCTCGTCGCAGATCAGCGGGCCGCGGCCTTCGTTGACGATGATGGGGTGCTTCTTGCACTTCATGAACGCTTCCTTGTTGAACATGTGGTAGTTCTCCTCGGTGAGGTTCATGTGCAGGCTCAGCACGTCGGACTCAGCCAGCAGCGTGTCGAAATCGACGAGCTTGACGCCGAGGTTCTCGGCAATGGCGGGCGGCAGGAACGGGTCGTAGGCGATGACTTCCATGTCGAACGCCTGCGCCTTGCGGGCGACGGACTGGCCGATGCGGCCGAGACCGGCGATGCCCATGACCTGACCGGCGATGCGCTTGAGGCCCGGCACGACCTGGTAATCCCAGACGCGGTCCTGCTGGACGCTGCGGTCATACTGGCGGATGCCGCGCTGGAGGTTGAGCATGAGGGCCATGGCGCTCTCGGCGGTCTCCTGCGTGCAGTAGTCGAGGATGGAGCAGACGGCAATGCCCTTTTCCTTCGCGTAGTCGAGGTCGGCCTCGTTGTAGCCGGTAGACTGGAAGGAGATGACCTTGCAGTGATCCATGGCGTCGATCTCTTTCCTGCCGAAGTGGACGTAGCCGTCGATAATAATATCGGCGTCCTTGATCTCGGCGTAGAACGCGTCGTTATTTTCGGCGTGCTCGTCGAACACGGCCATGGTCAGCTCCGCGCCCTCGGGGACGCAGGACTTCTCGACGCTGATGTCTCTGTCTTTGGTATAGGGCACTTCTGCCAGAACGATTTTCATGGTAAGCTCTCCTTTTCTTTACTGAATGGCGCCGCTGGCTTTCATGGCGGCGATTTCCGGATCGGTATATCCAAGATCGCGGAAAATGCTGTCCGTATCGGCACCGAGGCGGCCTGCGGACGTGTAGGGACGCATGGCGTATT
>OHSH01000906.1_pt1 | contig 10448 bp, 6 predicted proteins | sample 1578611 | NCBI WGS metagenome assembly OHSH01 (sample SAMEA3879576, study PRJEB24766) | human gut metagenome | biome: human-associated habitat; feature: feces | place: USA | collected 1985/1987 | reverse complement strand
GATTTATGGGTGGTGTGGTTTTCCGGAATTAGGGGTGCGAGGGGCTGCTTATGCAACTGTTCTTGGTCAAATTCTGTCGTTCTTGCTGGCATGGATTTTTCATTGCAAAGTGGACAAACAAATTTCCAACAAGCTGCAATACTGGAAACCAAACAGCACCATCATTCGGGAAATCTATGCAATCGGGCTGCCAGCAATTCTGGCACAAGCATTGATGTCGGTAATGACCTACGGGATGAATCTAATTTTGGGTTCTGTAAATACTGCCTTGGTAACAGCGTACGGATTATACTATAAAATTCAGCAATTCATTCTATTCGCAGCTTTTGGGCTGCGAGATGCTATTACACCTGTTCTCTCCTTTTATCATGGCATGCGAAGCCGTGCCAGAATTCGCTATGGCATTCGTTATGGAATGCTGTATACTTGGGTCATCATGCTTGCAGGTACATTGCTGATTGAAGCTCTTGCCGTTCCATTTTCCAAATTATTTGGTTTATCCGGCGAAACGGAACAGCTTTGCATAGAAGCTATGCGAATCATTTCCATTAGCTTTCTGTTTGCTGGAACAAATATTGCCTTGCAAGGTATTTTTCAAGCATTGGATAGTGGACTGGAATCTCTCATCATCTCTGTATGCCGCCAAATTCTTTTTGTTTTGCCAGTTGCTTGGCTGTTTTCGCTGGCAGCAAAGGAAAACTTCGACCAAAGTTGGCTGATTTGGTTGACCTTTCCAATTGCAGAACTTGTTTCAATGGGAATCGGATTTGGATTTTTGCACCGGATTCAGAAAATAAAAATCGCCAAACTTTGATGAGGATTTCCTTAAAAAGGAAAAAGGACTGCTGCGAAATGATTGCAGCAGTCCTTCTTTTTTGTTTTTTAGTCTTCGTCTGTAATTGGATCGTCCAGCTTTGCACCGCACTTTCCGCAGAATGCAAACTGATATTTTTCATCAAACTGCATGCCGCAGCCTGGGCAAACCCGCTTGCCTTTCATCTGCTGTAATTCCAAACGCATGCTCTGGATTCTCCGCTTTCTGTCATCAATATCCGCACAGAGTTCCTTCAGTTTTGTAAGTTCCTTTTCCTGGCTCTCATAATAGAGTTCGCCAATTTCCTGCATGACCTCCTGAATCCGTTCCCGTTCATATGCAATCTTTTTCCGCAGATTGCTGACCTCAGAAGCGTTCTTAGACATTCCAGAAACGCTGCGGCTCATTTGTTCAAAAATATTTGCCATTGCCATCGACCCCTGTCTTTCGTAGATTTCATGATGTTCCAACTATGAAACGCTCATAAAGTATATATCAATTATACAACTTCTCTCGCCTATTGTCAAGCAATTTTTAGATAGATTTGCTGTTTTTTCTAAAATCCTCAAAAAATAAAAGAACCGTACAGCTTTCGCCATACGGTTCTCTTTTAACGCAACTAAAATTGCGATCGTTACATCAATATAGGAATATGCAATTTATTGAATACAAACGTCTATCTTATTCAGCGATATACGGCAGATTCTGATAACCATCCATGTTCAGAACGAATCTTACCAGAGCTGTGGTATCCTTTTCACCAACATTATCAATATCATCTGCACTCTGGTCGCAGTTTGCGTTCCGATAAGCCTGATCACTCAACTGTACAACACCAGCCAGATACTTGTTCAGCATTACAGCATCCAAGATATCTACAACGCCATCCAGGTTTACGTCACCGATGTTATCAGCATTCGGATCAACATCAGTTGTGCTACCAGCAGTTGTTGTGGTTGCACCGCTTGCAGCTGTAGTTGCAGCAGTGGTTTCGCCACTTGCAGTTGTGGTTGCTACAGTAGTTGTTGTGGTAGTTGTAGAGCCAGAATTTGTAGTAGTTGTAGTAGTAACGTCAGTGTCCTTATTTACATTCGGAGCTTCGTCTTCCAGGAAGGATGCGATCCATACCAACGGAGAGTTCCAGTTGATGGTGCATTCGTTTACAGACCAAGCTTCTACGTTATCCAAGTAGCAAGCCATCGGAGCCAGAGAACCAGCCTTATAACCTGCACCCTGAATCATCGGGTCCTGCATTTGGGAGTTCGGGCCACCAGACAGAACGCCATCCGGAGCATACGGGAACCGTTCAGCATCCAGCTGACCAGACCACCATCTGTGGTGCGGGTACTTCAGGCAGTGTTCACCATAACCGGTGATGTAGGACTGTTCGATTACGTTTCTACCAAGGACGTAGTCCATAGCAGTGGATACACCGTTGATGTACTTTGCTTCGTGATCGATGTCATAAGCCAATGCCATTGTGATTGCATTGTTCATAACCATGGAGTTAGAACCCCATTCATAACCGTTCTTCAGTTCCTTGCTTACAACGCCGTCTACACCGTTGCCAGCTTCATAGTCAGCAACCGACCAAACGTCTGCATTGTAGTCATGACCAACATACGGAATACCGAAGTCAGACTGATTTTCCAGGTCGATGAAGTAGTCAGCAGCCTGCTTTACATTCTTCTGGATGGTGCTTACTTCTTCAGCAGACAGCAAGCCCTTTTCCTGCATATCCTTTGCATTTACGCACAGAGAGAATGTACCCAAGCTTGCCAGAGTACCCCATGTGAAGGAAGAACGAGTACCGTTGTTTTCACCGCCATACAGAGCAGTATCTACGCCGTAAGCACCAGCACCTGCACTATAGCCTTCCAGATCGGTCTTATAGGAAGCGTCGCCTGTAGCAATGTACAGTTCGCAAGCTGCCCAGTAGAATTCGTCTTCTACATCAGTGTCACCGTAAGGACCACCGCCCTTATTCTGAGCGATCGGAGCGTACAGAGATTCGAGGTCTGCGTACTGGTCAGTACCCCAGTCGTTGCTGAATGGCTTGTAGGAAGCCTTTGCTGCCTTATAAGCCTTTTCAGCATCTGCCAAGTAACCAGAAGCATCCTGATCATAATCCTTAGCCAGTCTTGCATACTGTGCCATTGCTGCTGCAAAGTTCAGAGTTGCTGCATAAGTAACCGGCTTTACAATACGAGTCAGTTCATCATCAGCCGGAGCTACGCACAATGCAGTCCACTTATAGTCGTGGATCTTGTGGTAAACCATGCCGTCGCTTCTCTGCATCTTCTTGAAGAAGTCAGCTTCAATCTTTACTTCGTCCAAGATATCCGGCATACTGTTGCCAGTTTCCGGAACAACAACTGTGCCAGAGCCATCTGCCCACTTAGAAGCATCGCCTGCCATCAGGTCGCTTTCATACAGGTTCAACAGTGTCCACATGGAAACACCGCCGTTTACAACGTACTTACCGTGGTCACCAGCGTCATACCAACCGCCGGTTACATCGATGGTGCCGTTGTTCTTTTCAATGGAGTTTTCGTCCGGAATGATGTATACCCACTTGTTCTGGATGTAAGCGGTATCCGGATTGTGACCAGCCTTACGAGCCAGCTTGGACTTATCGCTGTTTTCACCCTGAGAAGTGATGTAAGCTGCATCAATATTTACACCAGAACGGTTCTGGTAGAAGTAGTTCATTGCATTGGTGGTCATGCCATCATAGATGTTGTTGCCAATGTCGAACGGCAGAGAAGTCTTGCCATCGCAAGTGATGGTGTAACCAGTGCCTTCGGTCTGGAAATCAGAGAAGTCGATGATCTGGTTGTAAGTTTCAGAACCATCACAAACCTCGCCGCCTCTGGAAGCATCAGTCTTGCCTTCATATACAACTGCACCGCTGGAATCCTTAACCTGGAAATCCTTTGCAGTGGTATCCGGACCATCCAGAATCAAAGTTGCCTTCTTTTCAAGCAGCGGATAGTAACCAACCTGGTTTACTTCTACGCCAGTCGGCTGATAAGCAGCTTCTGCATTGTAGTTGGACTTGTCATCGGTCATATCTACCAAAGCCAAGTTATCGAACTTCAGCAAAGTACCAGCTTCGCAGCAGATGAAATCATTGTACGCAGAAGTACCACCGAGGTGGAACGTCATTTCAGCAGTACCCTTGGAATCCTTTTCTGCTGTGAATTCCCAAGCGTAAGTGGTCCACTTATTTGCAGTTACAGTCGGCTGATTTTTCCAGCTGTCCCAGCCCATACCAAAATCAACCTTTTCACCAGTCTTGGAAGCACTCTTCAGCTTTTCAGTCAGCTGCTGGTCATCCAGGGATTCATCATAATCCATCTGGAGCTTGTCACCGTTCTGGTGCCAGTTTTCCAGGTCATCATTGGTGATGTCGCCCAACTTACAATAAATCTTTGCATCCTTGTTCGACCAGATAGAATATGTATAACGATAAGTATGACCTGCTTCGATGGTCAGACCTCTGTGGCGGAACTGGCAGTCCCAACGACCTTCACCGTTGTTGGACAAACCACCCGGATTGGTGATCAGGATGTTGTAGCAGCCATTTGCCACTTCAAACTTCATGGTACCAGTAGCACTTTCACAGATATGCCACGGCAGACCAACACCATCGTTAAAAGTACCAGCACCGAATTCTTCAAAGCCGGTTGCAGCGGCACTTGCGGTAATGGAAGACAGACCCATTGCAGTTGCGGAAACGGTCATTGCTGCAGCCATTACTGCTGCAACTGCCTTCTTACCGAATTTGTTTTTCAGCATAAGTATCCTCCTTAAAAGATAAAAAAAATATAGATTTTTTTGTTCCAACGGTAAACCCCTTGAAACCGAACCCGCAGAATTTCCGGCTTTTTCTCATATGTACACAAAAAAGCCTCAAAAATTCTCACTGAAATTATTATAGCATATGCCTACAATAATGTAAAGTTATTTTTGAATTTTCAGTAATTCCACACAAAACCGGATTCTCGTATTTGTATATTTTGCCGAAATTGTTTCCGTGAAAATGGACAAAAAAGCTGTATCCCCAGCACAAAAAACTGTTTGAGTATTAAAAGAACATGATTTTATTCATATCATCCGTGCTTTTACGCCATATCCTATCTGGCTTTTTTGTCACTTTTCATGAATATTCTGATTTTTTTGCTTTTGTGGTATCTCTTTCACAAAATAACAACGCCGCCCCCGTGTTACCGGGAACGGCGTTGCTTTAAGAATTAGGAGTGATGTAGGAATCGAATCTTACTTTGCTTCTCCTGGGAGCTGCTGTACAATCCCTACGAGGTACTGCATCAGTGCGTTCAGGTCGTGTTCATCCAGAACCTGATCTACATTACCGCAGTCAGCGTTCAAGAATGCCTGTTCGCTCAGAGTTACCTTGCCAGCGATTGCCTTGTTCAGGAGTACCACGTCAACGATGGTTACCTGACCATTGACATTCACGTCACCATACAGCGGAACCAGCTGACCCTTTGTAGTGGTTGTAGTTTCACCAGAGTCATTTGTTCCAGTTGTAGAACCAGTTGTGGTTTCTGCATTGCCGGAAGTGGTTGTAGCTGCTGCAGAAGTGGTCGTTGCGTTACCGCTTGTAGTTGTGCTATCTGCTGTTGTGGTTGTTGCATCAGATACAGTTGTTGTTTCGGTAGTCGTCGTGGTTGTATCTGTTGTTGTGGTGGTTGTAGTGGTATCTTCCATCTTTACGATGATGCTACCGTCTACATAAGTTGCTGCGATCTTGGTGTTGTTTACGCCACCCCATTCAAGCAGCTTGCCCTTCTTGTTGTTCAGCTTTTCCCGTTCAAAAACAAGCGGGAATTCATAGTATGTACCATGTTCTGCATCCTGCTTCAGTTCCAAGCCGTTTGCCTGTGCAATGCTCTTAACAGTGTCTTCATCCGGAATGTTGTAGTACAGTGTGAGGAATGCAGTACCATCCGGAACTTCGCTGCCCAGAACCTTTGCTGTGCCGGAAGACGGAACGCCCCAAGTAAAGCCCTTCGGGTTTTCTTCCCACTTACCGAGGTTTACGAATGCATCAACTGCATCATAAGACTGATAAGTGTCGCTGTTTGCATTCAGCAGTGCCAGTGTTGCTGCACCTTCGTTATCGGTCTTGAATGCAACGGTGATACCTTCGGTATCCGGTACATTGTACAGATTCAGCGGAATTTCTGCATATTCCTGACCCGGATTTGCAAAAATCTTTTCGCCCTTGTTGATTGCCATTGTCGGATCATTGCCAACAACCAGTCCACTATTGGTTGTAGTTGTGGTCGGTGCTTCGCTGGATGTTACAGGAGCAGTTGTTGCAGCATCAGAAGTTGTTGTTACAACTGCTGTAGTAGCAGAAGTCGTTGTAGTGGTTTCTGCTGTAGTGATTGCTGTGGTTGCGGTAGTCGTGGAAGGTGTTTCTGCATCGCCAACCTTAATGGTCAGGAAGTTGGACTTGTCTTCCAAGCCAGCCGGATACAGGGTTTCAATCACAGACTTCCCGTTTTCCTTGTAAGCACGAACCATACGGTTCATCTTCAGGATGATAGACTCACCATTTTCTACATAAGAAGAACCAGATTCGGTATCAAAGTTTACATAGTAGTAACCATCCGGTGTATCCTTTGACATGGTAACATCAAATGTCATCATCGGATAAGCATCTGATCTGCCATCCAGCCAACTGGTAGAATCTTCACCACCATACTGCATTCTAACCATGTCGTTATCGCCATCAATGACTTCTCCTTCTGGCGTAGACGGATTATAGTTATGAATTACACCATGGTATGCAAACATCGGATATGGTCCTGGCTTTGTGCCCATCTGCGGTACTTCAAAGTCATAAGTTGCTGTATTGGTTTCTTCATCTACTTTCAGATCCAAAACAAATTCCTTTGTAACCTGAGAGCTTTCTACCGGAATAATCTTACTGTTATCATCATTCGGATCTTCTCTCTGACCTTCTGTGAAGTATGTGCAGGTGAACTTGATCTTGTTCGGGCCAGCGGAATAAACCGGACCACCTGTGCACGGTTCTACTGCGGTTTCGTTTGTTACAACTCTCCACAGCTTTTTAAAGTAACCAATACCCTTTTTCGGATTCTTCGTAAGCTTTGCCAATGCAAACGGTCTTAAAGTTGCATTAAAAGTCGTACCATCAGACAATTCATAAGAATCCATTGGAATTACTTTTTCATAGTCATCCTGGGCAAAACGCATATACTTGTAGTTGGAAGCCTGCCACTTGATACTTGCTGTTGAAAGAAAATCATCATCGGTCATCTGTCCATCTGCATTGATGTAAACAGCAGCCTTAAAAGTATAGTCTCCCTTTGCAAGGTCATCTCTGGAGATTTCTACAACACTCTGTGTTGGATTGCTTGCACTTGCCGGTGCATTCAGATTATCCGGTGCCTTGCGGATCTGGTAAGTTGCATTCGACAAGCAGCCGTGGCTACCTTCGTCTGTTGTCTGAACTGCAAGTGCCGGAAGAGCAGCCATTGGCAGTGCAGAAACAGTCATTGCAACCGCAGCAACTAGAGAAGCAATTCTCGTTCGTTTCTTCATGTTTCTTTTTCCTTTCTTTGCATAATGCAATTAAAATGTACTATCATTCGGCAAGAGAAGAAGCATCTCTTCCGAAGTTAGAACCAAATTAAAAAAAGTGGGGAATGATTAAGCTTCTGGAATAATCGGCAGATTCTGATAACCTTCCATGTTCAGAACGAATTTCATCAGATAAGTGGTGTCATTTTCGTCAACATTTTCATCCAAATAAACATTCATGTTCTTTACAGCCTGTTCGCTTGCGGTAATCAGCTTTGCCAGATATTTATTCAGTACAATCGCATCTGTCAGGTCAACCTTGCCATCCAAATTTGCATCGCCGTAGTTTACATCGTCTTCTGTTCCTGTTGTTGTATCTCCAGTTACAGTTGTATCCTTGGTTACCGTTGTGGTGGATTCAGAATCCGTTGTGGTTGTCACAGCGGTTGTTGTTTCGCTGTCGCCAACAACTGTTACAGAACCATCGCTGACAACGGTATCATAGTTGGAAACAGTTCCATCTTCCGCAATGCTTGCAAATACGATCTGATCATTCTTTGTGCCAGAGCCCGGAGTGGTTTCCCGGTCGATTGGCTGGATCTTAAAGTCAGAAACATCGCCAGCCTTTGCACTTTCGTTAACCGTACCAGTAATGGTCAGGAACACACCGTCCTGCTTTACCATATAAGCACTGTCGGTCAAACCAGTAGAATAGATGACATCAATGACACCAGCGGCTGAAAAATTGCTGTCAAAGCTCGGTGCTTCGCCAGCAAATGCAGATTCCTGATCATCCGCACCAGTCTGTGCAATTGTGCCAGCAGTAACGCCTGTAACCGTTACAATGCTGCTGTCATAAGCGAGTGAAAATTCGCAGCCGCCAACCCCAGTAGACGGAACATCCTTGAGGGAAACAGCCAGCGTAAATTCAGCTCCTGCCTTTGCAGAAACCTTTTCCGCAGAAATGCCGATTTCTCCTGCTGCAAATACCGGATTGAATGCCAATGCAGACGCAGCCATTGCCATTGCCAGAATACCTGCCATTGTTCTTTTTGTTTTCATTGTTTTCCTCCTTCTTTCTCGTATGCGAGTCCTTGCGATAGCCGCATACCTTTCCCGATGAAATAAAGTTCAATACATTCTTGTATTTTTCAGAGCACATGAAAAGCCCCTAATGGAATTAGTACTATTATAGAATATTCCCACAGAAATGTCAATACATATTCAAAGTTTTTGTACAAATTCCAACAAGAACCGTTGGCGAAATTGTACAAATTACCAAAGAACAAGGGCATCCTGCACGAATTTCGAGATTCATACGAAATTCCTCAAAAACAAGAACGTCTGCGAAACGATTTTATGCCATGATTCCAGCACTTCCCCAAGTTGTACCACTGCATATTCTGCAAGCCGTTCCGCCGTTTCACCGGCAGTTTTTTTCATTGACGTTATCGCCCTCCCCATTTCCAAAACAAATCACGCAGAAAGACAGCCTGCGTCCTCATGTTCAAGCAGTTTCTCCGCCGCAACATAAGAAATGTGTCTGCAACGCACATATTTATTATACCGTAATGTGGGGCAAATGTAAAGAGAAAACTTGAATTTTTAGTAAAAATACATAAATGTTTTCATGTTTTCTGGTCGTTTTGACCAAAAATAAGTTCTAAAAAACGAAAAAGGCATAGCAGAAACGAATCTGCCATGCCTCTTGCAGCAGCGGAATATCCGCTGAATAGATTTAATTGGTTTTATACCAGCTGAATCAGAGCCATTTCAGCCGCATCCCCACGACGTGGGCCGGTCTTAATGATTCTGGTATAGCCGCCCTGCCGATCTGCATAGTTCGGTGCGATTTCATCGAACAGCTTCTTGGCAACGCTTTCCTTTGTGACATATGCCATAACCTGACGCTTCGAATGTAAGTCGTTGGTCTTTGCGATGGTGATCATCTTTTCTGCAACCGCACGTACTTCCTTTGCACGTGTAACGGTGGTTTCAATCTGTCCGTTTTCCAACAGGAAAGTAACCATTGCACGCAGCATAGCCTTTCTGTGGTCGGTTGTTCTGCCCAGTTTTCTGCTACCCGGCATCGTGTTTCACTCCTTTATCGTTGCATGATAAGCACGCTATCATGTTCCTTGTTCTTCGTTTCAGTCTTCGTCAGAAGACAGGTCAAACCCCAGTGACTGCAGTTTTTCCCGCACTTCGTCAAATGATTTCTTGCCGAGATTCCGAACCTTCATCATTTCTTCCTCGGACTTATTGATCAGATCGTCTACCGTATTGATGCCCGCACGCTTCAAGCAGTTGAAGGACCGCACTGATAAGTCAAGTTCCTCAATGGTCATCTCCAGGATCTTTTCCTTACCTTTCTCGTTCTTTTCCACAAGAACTTCCGTTATGCTCGATTCATCGGAGAGATCGACAAACAGTTTCAGATGCTCGTTGAGGAGATTGGCTGCCTGTGATATTGCTTCCTTTGCAGAGATCGTACCGTCTGTCCAAACCTCCAGGGTCAGCTTATCATAATCGGTAACCTGTCCAAGCCGTGTGTCCTCGACCTGATAATTTACCTTTAATACAGGAGTATAAATACTGTCAACTGCGATCACATCAATGGGCGAATTTATCATTTGCTTATTGCGTTCCGCAGACACATAGCCTCTGCCCCGGTCGATGACGATTTCCATATAAAGCTTTGCATCTTTTCCCAGGGTTGCAATGTGCATGCCTGGGTCGAGGATGTTGACTTCGGAATCGGTTTTGATATCGCCGGCAGTAACTTCGCATTCGCCTTCTGCTTCAATATAGATTGTCTTCGGCCCGTCTCCGTACAGCTTTGCCGTAAGACCCTTAAGACTCAGAATGATTTCTGTTACGTCCTCTTTTACGCCAGGGATCGTAGACAGTTCATGGTGTACGCCGTCAATTTTTACGGAGTTGACTGCGACACCGGGCAGCGAGGAGAGCAGCACACGCCGCAGGCTATTACCAAGTGTGGTTCCGTAGCCACGTTCCAGTGGTGCTAAAACGAACTTACCGTACTTTCCGTCAC
>OHSH01000898.1_pt1 | contig 10606 bp, 7 predicted proteins | sample 1578611 | NCBI WGS metagenome assembly OHSH01 (sample SAMEA3879576, study PRJEB24766) | human gut metagenome | biome: human-associated habitat; feature: feces | place: USA | collected 1985/1987 | reverse complement strand
ATTAAATAAGCAATATATGACAATAAGTATTGAAATCTACAACAGTAGAAATTCTTTAATAATATTAAATAGCTACTTAGTCAAATTCAACAAATAATATAGGACAAATGAAGCTGAAATATATAGCATATTGTACAATATATATCTGTCAAATAAGTTAAGTTCCTGCTTTAATATATATTAAGGCTTACGTTTGCAATTTGCAAGATATTTTTTATAACGCAGACTGATAAATTGTATTATCAGTCTGCGGCAAAATATAAATTATATAAGATTACTCTGTATATATGTAAGCCATTCTTTATCACTCATAACAAGATTAACCCTGTCCTCTGAACTTCTCACCTTATCTATTGCCCACAACCCCTTAAGAGCTATATTATACGCATCATTTGCATCTGCACAATCAGGCAGTGTATTATTATGTTTTCTTGTATCGTAGAAGCTTCCCTGTCTATTTCTAACCGGTGATATAAAGTAGTCTGTTGTTTTATCTAATGAAATATTTTTCATCTGTAACATTAAATTAAACAGCTTTGTCAATCTTAAGAAAAAGTCCCTATTTTCTAATTTTATTATGTCATTTATGAAATTATTGCCTGATATATAATCAATGCCGTATTCGTCAAATAATGACTTTAATTCAGACGTAATATCTACTACTTCCTCGTCCCAACTGCCTGTACTTTCATTTTTGAATTTTACAATGCGGTCCCCATATGACGAAAGTGTCCAGTCAGTTTTAGTACCTTTTGCTTTGTCTGTAAAATCATTATAATCAAACTGGAACTCAAACTCATCAGCTTGTGAATTATAACATACATCAAATTTATTAAAGAATTCCTGGGATTTTGTTACATTCTCATATCTGAGGTTTGGAAGTAAATTAACAAATCCTGATGTAGTATCTGTTCTGCCTATGTATCTTGCCGGAACATAATATATACAGCCTGTCTGCTTTCCTATCCTGTTGAATGATTCAAACTGGGAAGTCAATTGCAATGCGTTTAATGCTCCTCCGGTATTTAAGGCTTCTGTCTGCTCTCTTGATTTATCAACAACAAGATAATTGAACTTGGTTATCAGCATTTTCTCAAATTTCTGATAAATATTTCGCTCAATTTTCTGTCGTGAATTCTTAAATGCCCTATTCAGGTCTTCAAGTACAACGACTGCATTATATTTGAAAATAAGCTTGACGATTTCATTAACAGCAAGGCTTAAATATCCTTCTTTAAGATTTTTAATATCCGTTATGTTTTTCCAGTCTTTTCTTGCATTATTTCTTTCATTTTCTCTGTCCAGCAGTAAACTGTAATAATCAGTATTATTTATGACATTTAACGATTTCTGCTCTAAAATGCGGCCAGATTTATCAACTACAGAAACATACAATAGATTACGTTCACCCCTGTTAATACCAATAACACATACATCAGGGTCTGCACTGATACATTTATTTACAATATTATTATAATTATAAATCTTGCCTGCACCGAAATTCATTGTAACAGGAATATGTAACAGGAACTGGTCTTTTGTATATCTTTTATTCTTTATAATGTCATAATCAAAAACACTTTCTTTCTTCTCATTATTAATATTTTTATTCTGAACAGGCTGGTGTGCTTTGTGTACTATCATATCCTGGCTATCAATTGAGGCTGGTCTGTAGAATACCTCTGCTCCTCCATTTATCTGGTATACCGGATTTTTCAAATTTCTCTCATCAAAAAGCATTTTAAAGTAAATAGTATGTAAGTTCAGATTGCCTTTGCTGTATTCTGAAAAATCTTTGCTGTATATTTTAAACAGATACAGCTTTCCTTCATCTACTAATTTATTGATGTATTCTTCAGGTATTTTCTTTGTCTTAACAGAGTATGCCTGACGGTCTACATCAATAAAGAATTCATTTAATGTGTTATATTCTTCCGGTTTCTTGAATGAAAAATTAAAGTAATTCTCTCCATTTTCATCAATGAGCATAGAGTAATTTTTCAGGAAGTTGTTCTGAAGGTAATCAATCAGTGTGCTTATTTCTGTTTTATCTAATGATTTGCTGTCTTTTTTCTTTTTCTCAAGTATTCTCACAATTTCTTCCGGCGGATTTTGTGGGTATATCTGTTTTGACGAAAGATATTTCGCTGAACTTGGTATCTGTTTTAATACCATTTTTTCGTAATATGGCTCACTGCTCTCACAGGCCTTCAAATTTTTAAATGCGCTTCGACAGCCGCTGGCTAAGATGCCAAGATAGTAATTATCATCTTTTAGCAGCATAATACCGCAATAATCAGATTCCTTGTTTATGTCCCAGCCAGCTAGTAAACAAGGATTATTAAAATTAAGCTTTATCTTTTCCTCTGAAAAAGGCTTTTTGGTAAGGTAATTTCTCATAAGGTTATATATGCTGTCTACCTTAGTTACATTGCTTAAAATAAGCTCTAAGCTGTTATATACAAATATATCTCTGTTATCTTCATCTCCTGTCCCTGAAAGAAGCTTCAAATCCCTTTCAAGAGTTTTAATATAATCTAAATATGTTTTTATTGCATCAACAGCTTTCAGATTTTTAGCAAGCTTCTTCTCTCTTATATGCTCTACATACAGAACATTATCAAGAAGCTTTCTGCTTGTTTTAATATTGCTAATATCTTCATTTATTTTGTCAACATAACAATTTAATATATTAATATTTTTATCATCAGCCAAAGCCTGTACAGAGGCTAAATCATAGCTCTTATACTTATCTAACTGCTTCTTTCGTTCCTCAATATACTTATCTTCATACTTCTTTTTCTTTCCTGTATAGCTGCTGTCATATCTGTCAATAAGCATATCATTAATTTCATTCCATTTGCTAAAAATCATAACAGAAAGTGATGTTAAAGATACGTCATTTTTTACATATACCCCAGTTCCTCCTGAAGCATATAAGTCATTATAAAATGAATTAAAGGCTTCTCCGGAAACAAACGGCATAAATTCTTCTTCAAAGTTGTGCAGTCTTTCAATAGCTTCCTCATCGCTTTCTATCATATCAATAAAAAGAGTTTTCTTGTCTGATAAAAGCTGTTTATACAGCTCTTTAAGCTTCGGGAACTTTTTATTAATATTATTCTTTTTGTTACTATTGTTAATAAGATTGATACGCATATTAAGCTTTCCAATCATTTCATTATAAGCATCAATTCCTTTCTGTGACAGGAACTGTTCATACATACCGACAGTAAAATAATCATTTATATCCGGAATATCCGATAACTGCCCATCAAGTAAACTAAATACGCTTATGTTATCAAAAAATCGTGGAAGATTATCATTAACTGCTCTGTTTGCTACAGAACCGGCTATTGCTTCATCTGAATATAAAGTAGCCCTTACATCATTGTAATTCGTAAAATAGCTTGTGAAGCCGTTGAAGCTTTGCAGGATATTATATTCTTCTTCTGTTAATGCAGTATCCTTTGCGGCATACTTAAATATCTTTGTACCGGAAAGTTCCTTATACAGTTTATGCTCTTTTAATGCCTTTGATATGCACCCTCTTAATGCTGAAAATGCCTCATCAAGCATTTGCCTTTCCTCTATATTTTTAGATGGCTTGAAGTATAAATCAGCAACATAACCAATATCACCTAAAATGTTACCTTTTTCAAGTGTTGAATTAATTACCTCATTATGGACTTTATCAAACAACTTCTTTACAACTACAGCATTTTCTTTCCTGAATTTATCTGCTTCAATTATATTGTCATTCTTGATATTTTCCAGAGTTTTTCCCTGTGGTATTAAATTAAACCTCAGTGTCTTTGATAACTCATATTGTTTAGTTAAATTTTCAAAATACATAAGCGTATCCTTTCTTCATAAACACAATCCCCCACAAGCTGGTATCTTGTGAGGGATTTTATGTAATATTTCATAATGCTATAAGGTTTAATGCTTGTTTTATCAAACGTCCAGCCCGATGAGCGGTCAGTTCTTAGTTACAAGCTTAAAAAAAATAAATTAAAAAATAAATTTTATTATTGATTTATATATTACATATATCAATAATTTTTGCAATAAGAAAATTCTTCTATAAATCTTTGCAGGTTATTGGCATCATATATATTGCCAAGACCATACGTATCAACATAGTTTTGTACCTTTTTGATGTCATCGTGTGAGAATGTCCATTCCTGCTCTATATGGTCACAGCTCATATTTCCAAAATTATAATATGGGAAATCTGCAAAAACTACTCTGAATTGTTCTACATCATATGTAATGCTTGCCCTGTTATCCATAGCTTTTTTCAGGGTTTCCGCATATTCACTGTTCGTTCTCCAGATTGAATCGGGTTCAAGTCCGCCATCTTCGTAAGGCTTATCATAATAATTCTCGCTTATAGACCTTACGTATTTTGTGTTCTCAACCTTTTCAGCTTCAGTACTAACAATGTGTACAAGTATCATTTTCACAGTGCTGTTTACAGCACTGTCAGTAGCTCTGTAGGTAACAGATATTACTGCATTGTTAGTAAGTGTAGTGAAATCCCTTTCTGAATAATCAATTATTTCAAATATAATATCTTCAGGATTATCATTATCATCTGTTACTGTTGCTGTTGACATAAGGCTGTCATAAGTTATTTTTCCGGTCTGTGCATTATCAAGTGTGAAATATCTGTCTATTGCGGTTATTACCGGGCAGTCGTCCCACTTGACAAATAATGTGACTGTATCATTAAGCTTCGATGTAAGATTTTTAACTGTTTCTTCATCAGCATACGTATTGTTATTGTCATACCAGTTCAAAAACTTACTTTCTCCTTCAGGAGTTGACCTTGTGAATGTATTCTTTGGAAGCTTGATATCCTCATCATACACAGCCTTTATTTTGTCCATAGAGCCGTTTCCACCATTTGAATTGAAGTTTATATAGTAACTGTTATTTGTTGCCCTTACAGCCAGATATACGTTGTGTGCTGGCATAGTGAATTTCATTGTCTGTGTGTCATATGAACTTCCACTAATAAATGTAGTAATGTTACTGCTGTTTACTGAATACCAGCCTGTAGGATACTTTGAAATGTCTGTTTCACAGTTACAGCCTGAAGTATGCCAGTGGTATCCTGTCTTTACCTCTGCGCTTACTGTTACCGGTTCTTCATACTTATATGCTCCTGCGCCGCTTGCACTTTCAATTCCATTTTTTGCGCTGATTGATGTACTGTTTCCTGAAGAATCATCACCGCCTAATTTATATGTATTTCTTGTATAATAGTAATTAACTACAAGGCTTCCGTCAGGTTTAATAGTAACTGTCTGCGCTTCTGGTGCTGTAAATCCCTCATAATTTTTTACACCTGGTGTTACCAGAGAGTCCGTTGTGCCTTTAAGGTTATCTGTATCTGCAAGAAAATAGTTAGTTTCATTATGCTCACTGGCATTTGCATATTGTGTTGTGCCATCAATATATAGTTTTTCTTTCCAGTGTTTTACTACATATGGTGTATCTGGGTTAGGTTTCCACTGTGCATATAAGGCAGAGCTTATTCCATCTATGTTCCAGACCTGGTAATCATAAGAACTTTCAGTATCTGAATATTTGCTGTCAACGTATATTGAATTATCGCTTCTCATTGTGAGATATTCATTTTTATTATGTACGCTTATTTTGTATTCGTGTACGTCCACTAACTCTAAATCCCACATAAAAGCTGAATTGTTCTTATCAAGTGCCGCAGCCTTTACTTCACCTGATGAAGAATACAATGCCTGTCCGGTTGACATATTCATTATGTAATAAGCCTGTGCATTATCAGCCTTAATAAAAGACCACCACTGTGCCATTTCATAATCTGCTTGCTGTGCATACAATGTACTGTTGTTCTGCTTAACTGCAATATTATAGTCTGTACGATTTCTAATAAGCGTAATGCCCTGACAGTCTGTTTTATCAATAACATCATTTTCTTTATAAGATTTTCCTGAACTATCAGCAGATGTATTATATCCGGTAAATGTATAACCTATTCTCTTAAATCTGTTTATATCTGCAATGTTGTCATCTGTAGCCTGTAATGATTTGAAGTATGAGAAGTTATCATTATCCCCATTGCCATAATATTCAGTAAGTCTTGTTGCTGGTGTCCACTGCACCTGGAAATAATCTTCCCTGTTAAGGAAGTCTATTTTCCATTTTTGTCCGTCATAATCGACTGCGTGATATACGCATACATTCTGACCAGCATTACTATTTTGGCTTCCACCTTCAGCATCAAGCCTGTAATTTTCATTACATCTTGAAGCTATATAGTAATATCCGTCACCGGCAGGAATAAGCTTCCACTGCTGAGCCTCAGACCAGTTAAGATGATGAAGCTGTACGTTTGCGGGGTCTGAAGTATTTCCATATGCCAAGTCTAAGAACTTTCCATTTGTATTATTAACTATATAGTAATATCCATCTCCGCTTGGAAGAAAACTCCAGTAATTGCTATGGTTACTAATATCGTCCCACCACAGTTGAATATTAGTTCCATCTGCATTATTATCTCCGGCTATATTAAATACAAGATTATTATTATATGCACTTCTGATTACTGCCCTGGCATTATTATTATCAGAAGGGTCTATATTCTCTCCTGCTTTTCTGAATGTTCCGTTTTCGGTTTTGTAATTTACAAAAGCAAAATTATTTTTTGTGAACTTATTATTTATTGTAGAAGCATTAGCATTATACTTTTCATAAGCCTCTCTTACATTGTAGCCTAAATAATAGTCACTACCATTACTGGCTTCATACTGTCCACCTGTAGCATCATTGCCGTCATAATATGCAAGTGCATAGCCATTATAAACATAAATTCGTGCTTCGTTATTCGCTGCTTTTATATTTCCTTTTAGGGTATTATTATCGCAGAAAATATATCCAGCATTTTTACTAAAATTCTTAACTTCATAAGTATATCCATAAGGCACCTGCTTGTAATAATCTGTTACACCTATTGCCTTATCCCAGACGTTACCATTATCATCATAAATATATACATCACAAGTACCAAGGTCTAAGCCTCCGTCTTTCAGTCCGCTTAAATTAGTGCTGTGATTATAGGTGGCATTTAAGTCTAATATATAGCTGTTCCTTGTCCAGCCAGCCCATAACGTCATATCCCCGGCATATTTATAATGCCAGCTATTATCCCAATAACTCCATAACGAGCTTTCTACTGCATTACCTGAACTATTATATATCTGCTCTAAATGGTCTAATGAGCCATCATCTTTCCAATAAGCACGATACCAGCCATTGAAGGAATAACCTTCCCTTGACGGACAGTCATTACCCATTAAGCTGAATGAAGGTTCATTATAAGTTACTGTTACACTACCAGTAGTTCTATCCGTACTTAAATTTCCATATAAATCTATGTTTCCTCCCGTTGGAAGAATTCCACCATCTGCATTAAAGCTCAATGTATAATTAGGTATTTCCGGATATGTAAACTTTAATGTTATTTTGTCTACACGTTTTGTTTTTTCTATGTACTTGTCAACCTGCCAGTCTGGGTTATCATCAAAGAAATTTGTAACACTAAACTCACAGCCCTTTGATGTTAAATCAACACTGGCATCTTTTTTCTCATTATAAGATATTTGTGATAAGTCGTGTTCGCCGCTGTCTGTAAAATCAAACCTGGCATTTCCCTCGAATATCATATAAGACCCTTGGTCTGGTTTCATACCAGAAGCTACTGCATAACATTCTAATCTCCAATCAGATGTTTCTTTAAAAGACATACTATAGGTGGCTTTACCATTAGTATCTCTTGTTATTTTAACTTTTACTGGAACAGAAAATGTAGATGTTCCATTTGCCTCTCCTTTACACGTCCAGCTTGAACCTGGTTTGTAATGCTCTTCAAATTTATACTTCAGAGTGTATTGTACATCTACAATACCATCTACTTCAGATGAGATTTCATTAGCATATGTTTTTTGTGAATTTACGTTAGTTATTACAGTAATCATAGCCATAATGAATACCATTATACCAACAATTCTTTTAATTAATTTTTCTTTTTTAATAATCATCATTTTTATTTCAATCCCAATATTTTATAATTGTTCAAGTCCTTCTATAGTTGATAACATTACATTATTGTGTGCCGCTGTAATAGCCATATATTCTTCTCGTGTTTTTGTCATTGTTGAAATAAGTTCTCCATTTGTAAAAAGTACCCTAAGCTCATATCCTGTTATTGGGTCTATATAAGTATAAACTGTATCTTTATCTCCTTCTGAACTTGTGTATCTACCATTAATATCTTCTGTCCATTTTCCAGTTGCAACTAATCTTTCTTCATCTGTTAATGTTGGAGCTGCTGGTTCTTGTGGGGTCACTACTGGCTCTGGAGTTGGTTCTGGAGCTACAGGCTGTTCTACCGGGGTTTCTTCTACTGCACTTGAATTGTTATTCTCTACCGGAGCTTCTTCTACTGCACCAGAATTAGTATCCTCTACTGGAGCTTCTGCTACAGGCTGTTCTGCCGGTGTTGTATCTGTCCAGCCTGCATTTGTATTTTCTGCTGGCTGTTCTTCAGGAACTGTATTATTAACTTCTTCTACACTATCACTATTTCCCTGATTTTCATCTGTTACTGCTTCAGCTACTAAAACTTCTTCATTAGAAGACACTGTATTTTCTACCGTAGCTTCTGTTACTTCCTGCTTGTCCGTTGCCTTTTCTTTGCTTGTTGAATTAACCTGTTTTACTGCAACTGTTGTTGTCTGAATTTCTGTTGCTGTAGAAGCCTGGTTCTTACCACCACAGGCTGTCGCTGTCAATACTGTTGCTACAATTGTAGCTGTGATTAATAATTTTGTCTTTTTCATAATAAATTCCTCTCTTTCAATTGTTTTGTTATTTTAATACAATTTTTAACTTTTTTCTACCGCAGTAGTAAATTGTATTTTTCATAAAATGAAGTATAAACTATCCAATGAGGACACCCTGAACTTTCTGTATATAATTCTACATAAAAATCTTTATCAGGGATTGGAGTGTTTATTTTTAAATTAAATGAGGGCCAACCCCCATCTTTAGAAAACCTCAGCCTGTCACCATCTGGATATTCTAATCTATAGTCACTGTATTTTAATAAGTTATCAATGTCCTTTATTCTTTCTTCACAGTAATAATCTTCGTCCCACATTCTTTCATATTTTTCATTTATTTTTACATAATTAAAGCAAATAATATTTATTAATATAGAGCATACAAAAAATAAACAGAGGCAATGAAAAAATTACTATTACTGTAAGACGTGCAGACAAACAAAATAAATCTCTACTATCTAAATATGCTTTATATTGTCTAGCACATACTTCTTCATAAGTCCTAATACGTTCTTTATCTTTTTCATCATCAAAAATGATTGTTACTTTTTTATCAATAAAATTATATTCTTTTTGAACTTTCATATTTTAAGTACCTTATTAAATTAATAATTCTTACTACTTATTTCTATGTAATTATTGTTATTTATTTACAATACTTTGAATGTACTCATCATATAACTTACATTGCTCTGTTCTACGTTGCTTAACAAGTTCCTCATTATCTTTAAGCCATATATTAATATGACCGGAAACTGTCTTTGCCTGTATTTCATTAAGACCAGCTTCGATAAGTTTACTCTCATTACTGTTATATAAATCATCTGAAGCTTCACAGCTTACTTTCCAATTCGGTACAGCAATAAAAGCTCCATTAATGTGATAACCAAAAATCACTGTATATGACCAATCTGTATCATCTATAGTGTGTGCAAAATAAATACCACAATGTTTTGTAAAATCATTCATAATTTTAATACCTCTTTTCCTAATTGTATTTATAGTTAATTCAATAATACACTTTTATTACAATATCCCTAATTCCTGTAAGATGAGAGGGATTCCAGTATAACAACCTGCAATTGTAACTAATATATAAAATATACCTATGAAAATACCTATCACATTTTTCGATTTAGGATATACGATTATTTTTTTATCTACAAGCTCTTTTATAAAAATAAAAATTCCTATTGAAGACATAATTATAATTAATAATGCTCCAAAAACACAAAATATTAGTTTACCTACTAAAAATACAGTCCTCAATTTCATTCTTCGTCACCTTTACAATCTGCCGCCTCAGTTATATTAAGTTTATAGTACTTATATTGCGGATATTGTTGCTTTAATAAGTCTGTATCTCCATAGAATATCACTGGGTTTCTACTACTGAAATTTTGTGTAAATTCGGTATCTGATGGATTTGCACACCAGACTGTTTTGTCTAATGACTTTAGAAATTCTTCAGCATCTTGCTGTCGTTGCTTTAATAAGTCTATATCTCCATCATATATAACAGGCTTTCCATTGTCATCAAATTCCTGTGTAAACTTATCATTCTTTGATGTTACAAACCAGACTGTTTTGTCTGATAACTTTACATATTCTGTTATATAGAAGTCTTCAGAGGTTACATCAGAAGCCATTTTTTGATTATTAATTGTTATAAATACCATATCATCGGTAATTTTATATTCTTGCTCATTATCATC
>OHSH01000897.1_pt1 | contig 10614 bp, 8 predicted proteins | sample 1578611 | NCBI WGS metagenome assembly OHSH01 (sample SAMEA3879576, study PRJEB24766) | human gut metagenome | biome: human-associated habitat; feature: feces | place: USA | collected 1985/1987 | reverse complement strand
GCCTGCACGACGAGCTGATCCACAAGGACTGGTTCCAGACCCTGCCGGACTTCAATGCCTACGTTGTGCGCAAGGGACAGGCCCTCAGTGATTACGCCTGCGACCCCACGGGCTGGCGGCGTAAGTGCCTTGTGAACATTGCCAAGGCTGGCATGTTCTCCTCTGACCGCACCATTGCCGAGTACGACCGCGATATCTGGCATCTGGGCAAATAATCTTTTTTGAACCTGCGTTTCTCCTTTATTTTCTCATAGGCTGCTGCACAAAGCTGTGCGGCAGCTTTTTTGTTTCCGTGCCAACAAGAAACGCCGCTGCACGGCTGTGCAGCGGCGTTTGATTCATTTGATGAAAACCGGAACGGAAGCGGGATCAGTCCTCGCTCGCCTCTTCTTCCTCGTCATCCTCATCCGTATCACGCGGCTTATAGAAGATGCCGCTCAGGAAGATGCTGACAAAGTACAGCAGCACCATGGGGAAAGCCACCATGCACTGGGACACGATGTCCGGCGGGGTGACCACAGCAGCGATGAAGAAGATGACCACGATGGCCACGCCGCGCACCTGCTTGAGGATCTGCGGGTTGATGATGCCCATCTTGGAAAGGATGATGGTGATCAGCGGCATCTCGAACACGCAGCCAAAGATGATGAACATGGTCAGGCAGAGGTTGACGTAGCTCTCGATACTGGTGGTGGTCTGGATGTACTCTGCACCCTCGATGCCAGTGCTGAGGAACCGCAGCATGAACGGCATCATGAGCTTATAGGCGAACAGCACGCCCACGCAGAACAGGATCAGACCCAGCAGCATGACCAGCTTGAAAAAGGTGCTCTCGCTCTTTTTCAGACCCGGCTTTGCAAAGGCGTAGATGTTGTAAAAGGCCACAGGCACCGTTACCACCACACCGGCCAGAATGGACACCCGGAAATACTGCATCAGTTTTTCCTGCGGGGCAATGGACACGAACTGGTAATAGTCGCGGCCCATGGCAGTAAGCAGATCAATCAGACGGTCTGCATACGCCAGCGAGACCACCACGCCCACCACAAACACCACCGCGCAGATGATGAGCCGGTTCCGCAGTTCTTTCAGATGGCCGGTCAGCGTCATGCTGCCGTCCTCTGCCATGACTTCGGCTTTCTTTTTGCGCTTTTTGTTTGTAGCCACAATTACTCCTCGTCTTCGTCCTTCTTATCAGCCTTCTTTACAGTCTCCTCGGACTGCTCGGCGTCCTCGTCCTCCATGCCCTTCTTGAAGCCATTGATGGTCTTACCGAACATCTTGCCCAGCTTCGGCAGGTTCTTGGGTCCAAAGATCAGCAGAACGACAACCAGAATGATCAGCAGCTCATTAGTACCAATACGCATAATAAATATCTCCTTTTTCTTGCCGCGCCGCGTGGCGGGCGTATTACAGAATGTATCTGGCAACCGCGGGCGCGGGTGCATCCATAAATAAGTAGGGGCGCTTACACCTTTGCTTCCTCAGCGGGTGCAGCTTCGGCAGCCTCTTCGGCTGCGGCAGGGGCTTCCTGCACAGGCTCAGCCACCGGCTCAGCGGCGGGCTGTGCGGCCTCGGCAGCGGCCTGCTCCGGCTTTTCAGCGGGAGCCTCCACAGTTTCAGCCGGGGCTTCGGCGGGCTGCTCGGGCAGCTCCTCCACAGCATCCTCGGTCAGGTCGGTGACCTCCTCGGTCTCAGCCAGCTTCTTGGCAGCTTCCTCCTTGCTGGTCTTGCCAATGCCGGTAAAGCTCTTGGTCACGTCCCGCATACTGCTGTCGATATCCTTCTTGATATCGGTCAGGGGGGCAACAGCTTCTTTCAGGGGTGCCTGAATCTCGTTCAGCGGCTCCACCACGTTCTTCTGGATCTCCTCAGAAGCAGCGCCGGTGTATTTCTTCAGCTCGCGGAGCATCTTGCCGATCTTCTTTGCGTAGACAGGCAGCTGGTCCGGGCCGATGAACACAAACGCCACGATGACGATGACGATAAGCTCCCAAAAACCAATTTTCATAAGTAACGTTTCCTTTCCTGTACCAAGGGCATTTCCAAGACCGCCGCACACCACAGCGGTCTGCGCTTTTTTGCCCTTTTTGGCGGGGGTTCGGCGCACTGCGCGCCTTTGTTGCCCTATGTATACCGAAAAGTGGTGTACTGAATGTTAATATATTATTAATATTTTATGAACGAGTGCCTATTCAGCCTGTTTTATTTAACAAAGTGCATTTTCGTCATTCGTTATTACAGTTTGGATAGGATACAACAGCGTCCTCAGGTCTGCACGCCCTCGAACTGGCTATTGTAGAGCTTGGCGTAGAAGCCGCCCTGCGCCAGCAGCTGGTCGTGGTTGCCCTGCTCCACGATGTGGCCGTCCTTCATCACAAGGATGACATCTGCCTCCCGGATAGTGGAAAGGCGGTGTGCCACGATAAAGCTGGTACGCCCCTGCATCATGCGGGCAAAGGCCTTCTGGATGCGCACCTCAGTGCGGGTATCAATGGAGGATGTGGCTTCGTCCAAGATCAACATGGGCGGCAGGCAGAGCATCACGCGGGCGATGCAGAGCAGCTGCTTTTGTCCCTGACTGATATTGCCGCCGTCCTCTGCAATGACAGTGTCGTAGCCATCGGGCAGGCGGCGGATAAAGCTGTGGGCGTGGGCAGCCTTGGCGGCGGCAATCACCTCGTCCATGGTGGCGTCCGGCTTGCCGTAGGCAATGTTCTCCCGCACCGTGCCGGCACGCAGCCAGGTGTCCTGCAGCACCATGCCGTAGCTGCCGCGCAGGGAGGCGCGGGTCACATCCCGGATATCGGTGCCGGACACCTTGATGCTGCCGCTGTTCACATCATAGAAACGCATCAGCAGATTGATGAGGGTGGTCTTGCCGCAGCCGGTGGGGCCTACGATGGCAATGCGCTGGCCGGGCTGCACGTCCAGCGAGAGCCCCTCGATGAGCGGGCGGTCGGGCAGGTAGCGGAAAGAAACATCCTGCAGCTGCACATGGCCGTCCGGCTGCAACGCGGCGGCGTTTTCAGCCTCCGGCACCTGATCCTCGGCGTCCAGCAGTTCAAACACCCGGGCGGCGCAGGCCAGTGCGTTTTGCAGCTCGGTGACCACGCCCGAGATCTCGTTGAAGGGCTTCGTGTACTGGTTGGCGTAGCTTAAAAAGACGCTCAGCTGACCGATGGTGATGCCGCCGCGCACGGCGTACAGCGCACCCACAAGACCCACGCCTGCGTACACGATGTTGTTCACAAAGCGGGTGGCGGGGTTGGTCAGGCTGGAGAAGAAGATGGCCTTCAGGCTCACGTCCTGTAATTGTCCGTTCACTTCGTCAAAGGCGGCAAGGCTTTCGGCTTCGTGGCCAAAGGCCTGCACCACCTTTTGGCCTTCGATCATCTCGTTGACCAGCGCGGTCTGCTTGCCGCGGACGGTGCTCTGGCTCTGGAAGTAGCCGTAGCTGCGCTTTGCCAGAAAGCCCGCCACCACAAGGCTCAGCGGGGTAATGCACACTACCACCAGCGTGATGGGCACATTCTCCCGCAGCATGAACAGCAGGGTGCCCAAAATGGTCAGGATGCCGGAGAACAGCTGGGTAAAGCCCATCAGCAGGCCGTCCGCAAAGGTGTCCACATCCGCCACCATGCGGCTGACGATATCGCCGGAGGGGTGGCTGTCCAGATAGGACAGCGGCAGGGTCTGAATTTTGCGCAGCGCCTCGTTGCGCAGATCACGGCTGACCGAGAAGGTGATGCGGTTGTTGCACACGCTCAAAAGCCACTGCGCAAGGGCGGCTACGGCTGCCACCACCAGAATGCTTACTGCAATGCGCAGCACCCCGGCAAGGTCTACATTGCCCTTGCCCAGCATCTTATCAATGGCGTCGCCGCACAGGATGGGGATATACAGCTGAGCGGCTACGCTGACCGCCGCCACCAGCAGGCTGCACACCACAAAGGCGCTGTACGGACGTATTTTGTGCAGCACCCGGTTCAGGGTGGCCTTGCGCTGCTGCGGGGTCAGCTTGTTTTTTGCTTTTGCACTCATGCTTCTGCCTCCCCTTTTTTGAACTGGCTCTCGTAGATCTCCTCGTACACCGGGCAGCTGCTGCGCAGGGCGCTGTGGGTGCCGATGCCCACCAGATGGCCGTCATCCAGCACCAGAATCTGGTCGGCGTGCTGCAAACTGGCGGCACGCTGGCTGACGATGAACACGGTCAGTGCCCCGGGCAGCGCCGCCAGTGCCTTGCGCAGGGCGGCGTCGGTGGCGTAGTCCAGCGCACTGGCGCTGTCATCCAAAATCAAAATGTCCGGCTTGCCCACCAGCGCACGGGCGATGGTGAGCCGCTGCTTCTGTCCGCCGGAAAGGTTGCGTCCGCCCTGCTCCACTGGCTCGTCCAGCCCAAGGGGCTTTGCACGCACAAAGTCTGCGGCCTGTGCCGTTTCCAGCGCCGCCCACAGGTCGGCGTCGGTGGCATCCTTGTTGCCCCACAGCAGATTGGAGCGGATGGTGCCGCCGAAGAGCTGCGCCTTCTGCATGACCACCGCAACCCTGCCGCGCAAAGCGTCCCGGGGGTAGCTGGCCACAGGACGGCCAAAGATCTCCACGCTGCCCTCGGTGGCATCGTAAAAGCGCGGGATGAGGTTTACAAGGCTGGATTTGCCGCTGCCGGTGCCGCCGATGACGCCGATGGTCTGGCCTTTTTTCGCGGTAAAGCTGATATCGGTCAGGCTGGGTGCGCCTGCCCCGGCGTAGGTCAGACCTACATGGTCAAAGCGCACGGCATCGCCGGTCTTGTCGGCGGGCACTTCGCCCAGAAGCTTTGCCGGGAAGGTCATGCCGGGCTTTGTATCCAGCACCGCCTGCACACGGCCTGCGCAGGCCAGCGCCTTGCTGATCTGTACGATGAGGTTGGCAAGCTTTACCAGCTCCACAAGGATCTGGTTCATGTAGTTTACCAGCGCAATCACATCACCGGAGGCCATGCCGCCCACGTTGATCTCGATGCTGCCCACATACAGCAGCGCCACGATGGCAAGGTTGATGAGCACATAGGTCAGCGGATTCATCAGCGCCGAAAGATGGCCGACGTGCAGCTGCATCCCGGTCAGCAGGGCGTTGGCGTCCTCAAAGCGGTCGATCTCGCTCTGCTCCTTATCAAAGGCGCGCACCACGCGCACGCCGGTCAGGTTCTCGCGGGTCAGGCCCAGCACCCGGTCCAGCCGGGTCTGCACGGTCTTATACAGCGGCCGGGTGACCACCATCACGCCGAACACCACCACGCTGAGCAGCGGGATGGTGACGACAAAGATCATTGCCGCCCGGGCGTTGACCGTAAAGGCCATGACCATGGCGCCCAGCACCACAAAGGGGCTGCGCAGGAACAGGCGCAAAAACAGGTTGAGCCCGCTTTGCACCTGATTGACATCGCTGGTCATGCGGGTAATGAGGGTGCTGGTGCCCAGTGTATCCATCTCTGAAAAGCTCAGGCTCTGGATATGGGCAAACAGGGCGTGCCGCAGCGCGGTGGAGTAGCCCACCGCCGCCTTGGCGGAAAAATACTGCGCGGTCAGGCTGCAGGTAAGGCCGATGAAAGCCAGCAGCAGCAAAAGGCCGCACCGCACCAGAATATAATGCAGGTCATGTGCTGCAATGCCCACATTGACGATATCCGCCATGACCAGTGGCACAAACAGGTCAAAGGTGGCTTCCAGCATCTTAAAGAGCGGTGCAAGCACACTTTCGCGCTCGTAGCCCTTCAGGTAGCCAAGCATCCGGTTCAAAAAAATTCCTCCTTCGGGGTCAAAATACACCTTATTATAACGCGATGTATACTGAAAATCCAGTGCCGCAGCTGTGTTTTGCATTGTACAAGCTGCCAAATCCTGTTATACTAGAGCTGAGATTGATAGGGAAGTATGGTGAACACAATGGCAAGACGAACAGACGGCGGGGTACGCTTCCGCCCGGTGGGCCGCAGCCGCAGCCGCACCGCACCGGTGTACAGCCCGCGCGGCACCGGCTGCCCGGCCATCGAGCAGGCGGTGCAGGGGCTGTACAAGGGGCAGAACGAGGAGAGCTTCTGGACCCTGATGAGCGCTTTGAATTACGCGCTGGAGCTGGAAACCCATGTGCTGGTGCCGCTGCAGACGGCGCTTTCGGCGCAGGGTGCGCCCGCCCCGTGGATGGAGCATCCCATCCCGGCGGAAAAGGCCGACGGCCTTGCCTTGTGGACGCTGCGCAACGATAAGGGACGCTGCTGGCTGCCGCTGTTCACCTCGGTGGCAGCGGCCGGTGCGGACCGCAGCACCGGCAGCCGCCCCATGGCTGACCGCACCTTGGAGCAGGCCATGCAGCTGGCGCTGGACACCCCGGGCATCGACGGTGTGGTGCTGGACCCGTGGAGCAATTCCGCCTCGCTGGACGGTGCGCTGCTCAACGGTCTGCTGCACGCAGGCCACACCCCGGAGGGCCCCGGCGCAGAGGAGGCCGAAGCCGGGAAAGAAGCTGCCCGCGCCGGACACTGGGCGGCAGCGGCAGAGTGCTACCAGAAAGCCGCCGAGCAGGGCAGTTCTGCCGGGCTCTCGCTGCTGGGCGAGTGCCTGTATCAGGGGCGCGGCGTACCCAAAAGCGCTGCGCAGGCGCGCAAGCTGTGGAAGGCCGCAGCCGAAAGCGGAGAGCCCATCGCCCTTTTGAACCTTGGCGATGACTGCGCCGCCCGGGGCGACAACGGCAAGGCACTGCTGTGGTACCGCCGGGCGCGGCAGAACGCGGCAGCGATGCCGGATATCGAGTATACGCCCCGGGTCTGCCTGCGGCTGGCGCAGTACGAGACCCGCTACACCTCCCGCAAAAAGGCGCTGGCGCAGGCGGCAGAGGCAAAGCAGGCGTTTACCATTTTGCAGCGGGAGCACGAGCCGGACGCCGACCGCTGGCTGCAGGAGACCGAGCAGCTGCTCTATGCGCTGACCCACGAGCCGCCCACGGCTCCGGCGGCATACAACATAGAATCTTTACAATTGGACTAAAAAATGGTCACAGCCGTCCTGTAAGATAGACTGGAGAAAAAACAGCCCGCAGACACGGCGGACAAGAAACAGAGGAAACAGTATGAGCAAAGTGATCGGCATTGATCTGGGTACGACCAATTCCTGTGTGGCAGTGGTGGAGGGCGGCAAGCCTGTGGTCATCACCAATGCAGAGGGCGAGCGCACCACCCCCAGCGTGGTGGCCTTTACCAAGGACGGCGAGCGTCTGGTGGGCGGCGCGGCCAAGCGCCAGATCGCCACGAATTCCGGGCGCACGATCTCCAGCATCAAGCGGTACATGGGTTCGGACTACCGGGCGCATATTGACGGCAAGGACCTTGCCCCGCAGGAGATCAGCGCCATGATCCTTGCCAAGATCCGCCGGGACGCCGAGAGCTATCTGGGCGAGTCGGTCACCGAAGCCGTCATCACCGTGCCTGCCTATTTTGACGACAGCCAGCGCAAGGCCACGCAGGATGCAGGCCGCATTGCGGGGCTGAACGTGCTGCGCATCATCAACGAGCCTACCGCCGCCGCGGTGGCCTACGGTCTGGACAACGAAGCCGCGCAGAAGATCCTTGTCTACGACCTTGGCGGCGGCACCTTTGATGTGTCCATCATCGAGATCGAGGACGGCACCTTTACGGTGCTTGCCACCGGCGGCGACACCCATCTGGGCGGTGACGACTTTGACCAGCGCATCGTGGAGTACGCGGTGGCAGAGTTCAAAAAGTCTGACCGCATCGACCTGACCCGCGACCCCGCTGCCATGGGACGGCTGAAGGAGGAAGCGGAAAAGGCCAAGAAGGAGCTTTCCAGTGCGCCCTCTGCCCAGCTGAACCTGCCCTTTATCGCGGTGGGCAAGGACGGGCCGCACCACTTGGATATCGCGTTGTCCCGCCCGCAGTTCGAGATGATGACCGGCGATCTGCTGTCCCGCACCGTGCCCCCGGTGCAAAACGCCTTGCGGGATGCCGGCATCTCTGCCAGCCAGCTGGGCAAGGTGCTGCTGGTGGGCGGCAGCACCCGGATGCCCGCTGTGGAGCGGCAGGTGCGGGAGCTGCTGGGTAAGGAGCCCAGCCACAGCCTGAACCCGGACGAGTGCGTGGCCATGGGTGCCGCCGTGCAGGGCGGTCTGCTGCAGGGCGGCGGAAAGCTGGCCGGTGCCACCGGCGCGGCCGCGCAGGGCCTTGTGCTGATGGATGTCACCCCGCTGACGCTGTCCATTGAGACGCTGGGCGGCGTGGCCACCCCCCTCATCACCCGCAACAGCATGATCCCCACCCGCAAGAGCCAGATCTTTACCACGGCCCGCCCCATGCAGACCAGCGTGGAGATCAACGTGCTGCAGGGCGAGCGCCACTTTGCCCGCGACAACAAGAGCCTGGGCAAATTCAAGCTCACCGGCATCCGCTCCGGCTTCTCCTCCAAGCCCCAGATCGAGGTCACCTTTGACATTGATGTGAACGGCGTGGTCAAGGTGTCTGCAAAGGATCTGGGCACCGGCCGGGAGCAGAACATCACCATCACCGGCAGCACCAATCTTTCTGAGAACGAGATCCAGCGCGCCATGGCCGATGCCGCCGCCTACGAGGAGGAGGATACCCGCCGCAGGGAGCGGCTGGAGCTCCACAACCAGGCCGAGATGCTGGCTTACAAGGTGGATGAAGCCCTCTCCAAGTGCAAAAAGGAGCTGGACAAGGACGAGAAGAACCGAGTCAAGAACGACCTTGCCAGCCTGCGCCGCTGCCTGCGCAAGGATAAGCCCGAAAAGATGAACGAGACCGAGGAAGCGAACCTCCGTCAGGCAAAATCCCAGCTGGAAGCCAGCGCCAACCACCTGATGGTGCTGTACAGCACGGAGCAGGATGCCGGCCGGCAGTAAGCAGGCAATTCCCTACTGAAAAACTTCGTTGAAAGGGTTGACAAACCCGGAAGAGTGGGGTATTATGTATGCAATATCACAAAAATGGCTGTGAAGAGAAGAGTAGGTTTTCGCATTGATCCTTCCAGAGAGCCCGGGCGGTGGAAAAGGGCAGGAAACAGGGAACTGAAAATGGTCTCGGAGCCGCGGGGGCGAAGTGCAAGAGTGCTAAGCCTGCGACGGGAGCGCCCGTTACAGCGTCCGGTTGTCGCGTTGCAAAACGCCGCAGCAGTGAGGCTGTCTCTGTGAGGGGACAGTAAACCAAGGTGGTACCACGGAAGTTTTACGCTTTCGTCCTTGTGGGTGTATGCCCGCTGAGGACGGAAGCGTTTTTTATTTTGCTTCCGGTGCAAAGGGTGCGGATTGTGCCGCACCGCACAAAAATTTTTGTAAAAGTAGAGAGGGAAAACAAAATGTCTAAGATCACTCGTCGTAATTTTCTGAAAGTTTCCGGCGTGGCCGCTGCTGCCGCTGCCCTGACCGCCTGCGGCGGCTCTTCCTCCACCGCAAGCTCCGCCGCTTCCGGCGCTGCATCCTCTGAGGCTGCCTCCACCGCTGCCAAGCTGGACAAGATCAAGGTCGCTGTTCCCAACGACACCACCAACGAGGCCCGCGCTCTGACCCTGCTGGAGAAGAACGGCTTCTTCAAGCTGAAGGCAGATGCAGGCCTGACCGCCACCAAGAACGACATCGAGGAGAACCCCCTGAACGTCAATGTGGACGAGGTCGAGGCTGCTCAGGTGCCCAACGTCCTGCAGGATGAGGACTACGCTGTCATCAACTCCAACTACGCCATCTCCGCTGGTCTGGACCCCATGACCGACGCTCTGGCCATGGAGGACGGCTCCTCTGCTTACGTCAACGTGCTGGTCTGCAAGGAGGGCAATGAGGAGGAGCCCAAGATCAAGGCTCTGGTCGCTGCCCTGCAGAGCCAGCAGGTCAAGGACTTTATGACCGAGAGCTACGGCGGCGCTGTGGTCTCCGTTGTGGAGGACCCCACCGACGGCTATGATCCTTCCATCGATTATGACGCACTGAACGGTGAGACCGTCAGCTGCGCTGCCACCCCCGCTCCCCACTGCGAGATCCTGGAGGTCTGCAAGCAGATCCTGGCCGACAAGGGCATTACGCTGGACATCCAGGAGTACGATGACTATGTGATCCCCAACACCATCGTTGAGGATGGCCAGTGCGACACCAACTACTTCCAGCATCAGCCCTACCTGGACAACTTCAATGAGGAGAAGGGCACCCACCTGGTCTCCGTTGCCGGCATCCACGTTGAGCCCATGGGCATCTACGGCGGCAAGCAGAGCGACCTGAGCCCGATTGAGGGTTAAGCGAACTCCCCCAGTCACCTTGCGGTGACAGCTCCCTCGGGGAGGGGGCCTTTGCCTGACCGTTCTGTTTCAGGCTCCCTCTATGAGGGAGCTGGCAAATCCGTAAGGATTTGACTGAAGGAGCTTATTTAACAGCAAGGAGCAATTTCTGTGATCGAGATCAAACACCTTTCCAAGACCTTCCAGATGAAGGACGGCGCAGTGAATGCGCTGAAGGACATCAGCCTGACCATCCCGGATGGCTCGATTTACGGCATCATCGGCATGTCTGGCGCGGGCAAATCCACGCTGGTGCGCTGCATCAACCTGCTGGAGCGCCCCACCG
>OHSH01000896.1_pt1 | contig 10636 bp, 10 predicted proteins | sample 1578611 | NCBI WGS metagenome assembly OHSH01 (sample SAMEA3879576, study PRJEB24766) | human gut metagenome | biome: human-associated habitat; feature: feces | place: USA | collected 1985/1987 | reverse complement strand
ATTATAATCTATTATTTGTTTTCATAACTGCGGCAAGAATTTCTGCAACTGCCTGATATAATTCCGGTGGTATCTCCATACCAACATCTATATTATGATATAGAATTCTCGCTAGTGGTTTATTCTCCACAATAGCAATATTATATTCCTTAGCTTTATCCTTTATCTGAAATGCAAGATAATCAGCACCCTTTGCAATTACTACTGGTGCCCTGCCCTCATTAGGTTCGTATTTAAGGGCGACTGCAAAATGTGTTGGGTTAGTAATAACTACATCCGCCTCTGGAAGCTGCTGCATCATTCTTCTTCTTGATACTTCCTGCATACGCTTTCTGATCTGTCCCTTAACCTGAGGATCACCCTCGGAATTCTTATATTCATCTTTAACTTCCTGCTTAGTCATCATATTATCATTCTTAAACTTGTGTCTCTGATACACAAGGTCAGCAAATCCGACTATCAGAAATATCGCACTTATCTTAATGCCAAGACCTATAATTATATCTCCTACTGTTGAAAGTGCTGTATTAAGACTAATATCATAGAATGTAAGAAGAACATTCATTTTATCTTTTATCGTTGAATATACAACAGCAATTATAATTGTAATCATCACTATTGATTTTAGCAGCTCTAATAACTGTCTTACAGAGAACATTCTCTTAAAGCCACTCAACGGACTAATCTTGCTTAATTTGGGCTGCATAGGCTTTGCTGTTATCATCCACTTCTGCTGTAACACATTACCAAGTATCGCTATTATCACAGCTACAAGAAGTATTGGAATTGCAAGCGTAATAACCTCTGTTGCAAGCTGTCTTAATGTTGCTACTGCCCAGCCGGTGGATAAGCCATCACCGCTGTCATTGCCTATTACTACAATTGCCCCATATATATTCTTAAATACATCTATAAATCCAGTGCCAAGTCTTCCCACATAAATCTTTAGGATAATAAACAATGACATCAAAGAAATGGCTGTTATTATCTCTTTACTTTTAGCTACCTGTCCTTCTTTTCTTACATCATTAAGCTTCTTACTTGTAGCCGGCTCTGTCTTTTCCCCTCCGGGACCATCTTTAGCAAAAAACTGAAGGTTCAGCCTTAATATAAGTTCATTCTCCATATCAGCTCATACCCCTTACCAATGCTGTAAATATGCTTTGAATTTCTTCCAGTATGAAATTAGAAACAGCTGGAAGCATACCTATTGTAAAAAGAATTACAAATATTCCAACAAATATCTTAAGCTGCATACCAACAACGAACATATTCATCTGTGGTGCTATCCTTGCAAGTATGGCAAGAATACAGTTAAGAAGAAGTGTTGTGGCAAACACCGGCAGTGCTATTCTGAAACCTATAACAAAATAATCTGTCATAAACTGTATAACAGTCGAATATATCGCACCGCTGAATTTGACTCCACCTATAGGTATAACATTATATGTCTCAACGATAGCTTCTATAAGAAATCTGTGCATACCTGATATTATAAGCAAAAGCATTAACATATAGTAATAGAAGTTGCCCATAATACCCACCTGCATTCTTGTTGTAGGATCATATAACTGTGCCATAGATATACCTATATCCATATCAATTATCTTACCTGAGAACTGTATAATCTGAACACAAAAAAAACTCGCCGCACCAAGTATTACTCCTACTATTACTTCTTGCAGTGCAATTATACAATAATCAATCATATTATCATATTCTACCGACATATCTGGATGAATAGCATAAACAATCACACTAAGTGCAATTGCAAAACCAACTTTAAACTTTCGTGGAACATTGGCAGTATTAAAAAAAGGTGCGGCATAAACAAATGAAGCTAATCGAATTAATATTAAAACAAATAGCTCAAATTGTCCAAGCGCAACCTCATAATTAATCATTATATCTTAATCCTTTAATTAAATATACTGTGAGAAATTCCACAAATTCCCCATAAATCCTGTAATCTGATTTAACATCCATGCCCCCAAAAGCATTAATGTTAAAAGAATTGCAATAAGCTTCGGCACAAATGTCAAAGTCTGCTCCTGAATAGATGTAAGTGTCTGAAAAAGACTTATAACCAAACCAACAATCATTGAAACAAGAAGTACAGGAACAGCTGTTTTTACTATAATCCATACTGTCTGCCTTGCAATATTAATAACTGTACCAGTATCCATATATCAGTCCCACCTTTATTATTTGAATGTCATCATTAAATTACCAATAATCAAGTTCCATCCATCTGCCATAACAAACAGAAGTATCTTAAACGGTGTAGATATTGTTGTTGGTGGGAGCATCATCATACCCATTGACATAAGCGTTGAAGATACTACCATATCAATAACAATAAATGGAAGATATATAAGGAAACCAATAATAAATGCAATTCTCAATTCACTTATTATAAATGATGGAATTAAAACCCTTAATGTTATATCATCTTCTGATTTGACTGAACCTTCTTCATATCCTGCAATTTTAAGGAATGTATCCAGATCCTTGGTAGAAGTCTGCTTTAACATAAATGTTCTAAGCGGCTTAATACCTTCATCAAATGCCTCCTCTGCCGTCATCTCATTATTAGATAGCGGCGTTATGGCATTATCATATATCTCTGTAAATGTTGGTGCCATAACAAACACCGTCAAAAACAATGATAATCCTATAATTATCTGATTAGGTGGAACGGTCTGTGTACCTATAGCTGCTCTTGTAAAATGCAACACAATAACAATTCTGGTAAATGAAGTAAGCATAATAAGTATTGATGGTGCTAACGATATTACTGTCAATACAATCAACATCTGTAAAACGCTTGCCATATCACTGCCATCACCTGCCGATATGCCTATGCTTATAAGATTGTCATCACCTTCCGCAGCAAGAACCTTAGCTGTAACGCCACACATCACACCAAATACTGCACTGACTGCTGCAAATCCTCTTATGCATGACTTTTTATGCTTTCTCAACCAATGTAACATACAATAAACCCGCCTAACCTTCTGGCTTGTCCTTTTTAAATTTCTCCAAAACAGCCTTAAAACTCTCCTTATTAATTGTACCTGTATCACTAGAAGAATTATATATAAGCTCATCTTCATTCAATTCACAAAGAAAACTCACATTATCTTTAGTAACAGCTATTGCAAAACACTTCCCGCCAACCTTAATAACCTGAATATACTTTGTATTAGATATACGCATAGTCTCTAATATCTGTATATTACTTCCGGAAAGCTTATTCTTCTGGTAATTACCAACAAAACGGGTTGCAAAATATGTAGCTGCCAATACAAATATAAATACAATAAGAAGAGTAAAAAGCTGTGCAAATGCTTCAAGCCTGCTGCTCATAAGTGCAACTGTCATTATCCAACAACTTTCTGAACAGCCTCTAATACTCTATCTGCCTGGAATGGCTTTACGATAAAATCCTTAGCTCCTGACTGAATTGATTCAATTACCATTGCCTGCTGACCCATAGCTGAACACATAATTACAGCTGCGTTAGGATCTGTTTCTTTAATCTTCTTAAGTGCTTCAATTCCGTCCATCTCAGGCATTGTAATATCCATAAGTACGAGGTCTGGCTTTAATTCTGCATATTTCTCAACAGCCTTAGCACCATTCTCAGCCTCTCCTGCGATATTGTAACCATTCTTTGTGAGTATATCCTTAATCATCATTCTCATAAATGCTGCATCATCACAAATTAAAATATTCTTAGCCATATGAATCTCCTATCTTAACTAAAATATAAATTATTCACTAAATAAAAATCCGTAAGTATTATACATCATCAAGTCCAATTTTGATATATCTTTTTATTAAAAAACAATAAATTATTACTTGATAATTTCTGTAATTCTTACACCGAAGTTCTCTTCGATTACAACAACTTCACCTTTGGCAACATATTTGCCATTAACTAATACATCAACTGCTTCTCCTGCAATCTTGTTAAGTTCAACGATTGTTCCCGGTGCGAAATCAAGAATGTCTTTAATTGACTTTGATACTCTTCCAAGTTCAACTGTTACTTCAAGAGGCACATCCATAATCAAATCGATGTTCTCCTGCTGAACAAGTGGATTAACATCAGCCTGAAACGGCTGAAATGATGCCGGTGAAACATTAACATCCTTCACAGGTGCCTGCTGCATTGGCATTCCATATCCGTAAGGCATACCCTGCATTGGCATTCCCTGCTGCATCATACCCTGCTGTGACATATCTGGCATTGGCTGCTGTGGTACTGTAGCTGCCTGTGGTGCTGTAGCTGCCTGTGGTGCTGTAGCTGCCTGTGGTGCTGTAGCTGCCTGTGGCTGCGGTGCTGCCGTCTGTTCAGCGGGTGTTGGTTCTGTGCTTGCTGAACTGTTATCTGACTGTGCTTCCTGATCAATTGAGAACATTGTTAAAAGTTCCTTAGCAAAATCAATAGGATATAACTGCATAATCTCACTATCAATTAAATCCCCTATCTGCATCTTAAATGCAACAATTACAAAATTGTCATTTAAAAACTGTGGAAGTGTTTCATCCATCTCATTATATGTTTCAACAATATTAGCAATTGGAGGACTTATATCTATCTTCCTGTTAAACATTGATGAAAGAGAGGTAGCTGCTGAACCCATCATCTGGTTCATAGCCTCACCTATTGCACTAAGATGCAGATCTGTAAGTTCTTCTCCATCATCTACATTTCCTGTGCCTCCCATCATAAGGTCAGTAATTATCTTAACATCTCTCTCCTTAAGAATAAGTACATTATTGCCATCTATACCTTCCTTATATCTAATCTGAAGCATAACACAAGGTCTGTCATACTTTCTAGAAAGCTTATCCCAATCTGCTACCTCAACCCTAGGAGTCGTTATATTAACCTTCTGGTTAAGCAGTGAACTAAGTGTTGTCGCTGCTGTACCCATACTTATATTAGATATCTCGCCAACTGCATCTTTCTCAGTATCAGAAAGGGCCTCTGGTTTATCGGTGTTCGGAGTATTATCACTTGCAGACTCATTACTTTCCTGTGGTGTCTCCGATGTTTCATTGTCAGCACTATCATCAGCAGACATTCCATTCAATAATGCATTGATTTCATCCTGTGATAACATACCATCCATCTTTTACTCACTCTCCTCTCTAATTACGTCCGTTATTCTAACTGCGTATTTATCTTCAAAGTAACCAGGTAATGCTTTAAACTTCTTGATGTTGCCAACATAAACATCGAGTTCCTGATCAACTTTTTTATCAATTTTAATAATGTCACCCACCTGAAGGTTAATGAAATCAGATACATTAATCTTGGATTCACCAAGCAATGTCTTAACAGGTACTTTAGTCCTGCTGATTGTCGATTCAATAACATCTCCATAAAGCTTAGGATCTTTTTCCTGCATATTAGCAAACCAGAACTTCGTATTAAGCTTGTCCATAACTGGCTCTAATAATGTAAATGGAAGACATACATTAACAAGACCTTCAACATCACCTATCTTGAGATTAATAGTTATAATTGCTATTGTTTCAGTTGGTGATATTATCTGTGCAAACTGAGAATTTGTCTCTATTCTTTCCAATCGCGGAGTTACTTTAATAACATTTTCCCAAGGCTCTCTTAAAAGATTAACACATATTGAGAATATTCTTTCTATTATCGAAAGCTCAATCTCAGAGAATTCTCTTTCTTTATCAAGAGCTGCTCCTGCTCCACCTAACAATCTGTCTACAAATGCAAATCCCAGATTAGAAGCAATCTCCATAACCATATTACCTGATAGCGGAGCCATACTTACTACTCCAAGCAGAACTGGATTTGACAAGGCATTTGAGAATTCTGAATAGATTACTACTTCCGAATTGACTACGTCAACACTGACTGCTTTTCTTAAATAGGCTGGAAGATTGGTTGCCAGAAGTCTTCCAAAATGCTCGAATATAATCTCCAATGTTCTTAAATGTTCCTTTGAGAACTTAGATGGTCTTGCAAAGTCATAGTTCTTCACCTGTTTCTCTTCGCCATTCTTCATCTCATCAACATCAAGTTCACCACTGCTTAACGCCTTTAGAAGATCATCTATCTCGCTTTGCGATAAGACCTCTCCCATGTCTTCCTCACCTCCTTGTATTCATAATTAATCTTTAACATTAAACACATTCCCCTATATTACTGGACTACTACTGATACAATAACAGATGTTATACACTCAGTCTGGAATGTATCTTGAAGTGTTGCTAAAAGATTAGATTCCACTGTTGTCTTGCTTGCTGCTATTGTACTATATGTATATTTCATAGCCTCTGTCTGGACTGCGTTTACAATTACTTTCATACCATTGTTAATAGTAGTACTCTTAGCCGTATAATCCTTAGCCTTAGTGTTAAGTCCAAGAGTTACATTAACAATTGCATAATGTGTCTTACCACCATCTGTGTAAGATATCATAATATCATTAGAACCATTATTGCTTACATCTACATAAGCTACATCTTCTATGCTTGTGCCAGCTGATGTTGACTTACTGCTGTTATCAACACCTGCAACATCCAGGTCAATAATCTCCGAAACCTTAGTCACAAGCTTATTAGTCTTGTTGTTAGTTGATACAAGTGAAAATGTAAGTATAACAGTAAGCACAAGATTCACAAGAACTAGTGCAAGTGTTATAACATTTAACATACTTTTCTTCATAAACTTTCCTCCTGATATGTATCTAATATATGCTGATTATGTCTATAGCAAAATACTTTAATGAAAATCTACTGTATATCACTGTTAAGATTATTATATATCTTTATCTCAACCCTACGGTTCTGGGCACGTCCCTCTGCCGTTGTATTATCAGCTATCGGAACATTCTCTCCACGACCTGAAGATGTCATAGTCTTGGCATCAAAGCCTTTATTATTAACAAGATAATTATATACGCTATGTGCTCTATGCACAGAAAGCATCATATTATCTGGGAACTTGGCAGTATTAATCGGATTACTATCTGTATGTCCCTCTATTGTTATATAATTGTCATTATACTGGTATATTGCTCCAGCCACTGAATCTAACAGACTCACCGCTTCAGGTGTCAGATCAGCTTCACCTGAATTAAACAATATACCACCATTCATATTAAGCATTACATATTTATTAGTAGCTGTTATCTCAACCTGATTATCAACATTAGCAGCTTTAAGAGCCGATTCTATTTCATCTGCCATACTTTCAGACTCTTTAAGTCCTTCTTTATCCATCTGTTCCTTAGCTGTCTTTACCTCTTCGGTAAATTCACCGTCTGTATTAAGACCCATATTATTATAATATGAACTAAGATCATTAAGCTGTGTTGCTCCACTTCCCACAAGAATACCCTCATCAGATAATGCTGAACCTCCTGATGGAAATATACTAAAGCTCGCTGACAGGGAAGCCGCAACCTTTTCAAACTTTTCTGCATCTACTGATGACATCGAAAACAGTAAAACGAAGAAACATAATAACAAATTCATCAAATCACTGAAAGTCGACATCCACGCTGGAGATCCGGCTGGCTGGTCCTGAGGTTTCCTCTTAGCCATTAAGCTTCACCTCCTCCTTCTTCGGTAGACAATGCATTTCTTGATGCTGGTGCAAGGAATGACTTAAGCTTTTCTTCAATTACTCGTGGGTTCTCACCTGCCTGAATAGAAAGCAGACCCTCAATAACTATTTCTTTGAGCTGATATTCTATAGAATTCTGCTCTTTTAATTTATTAGCAATTGGTGTACAGAACCAGTTAGCTATCAACGAACCATAAAGTGTTGTAAGAAGGGCTGTTGCCATCGATGGTCCAATTGCTGATGAATCCTGCAGATCCTTTAACATATTAACAAGACCTATAAGAGTACCAATCATACCCCAGGCAGGACCAAGTGCTGCCCATGTCTCAAAGAACCCAGCCACACTTCTGTGTCGTTCATCCATATTCATAAGTTCTGTTTCAAGTATTCCTCTTACAAGCTCTGGTTCTGTACCATCAACAATAAGCAGAATACCTTTCTTCATAAATTCATCATCAAGATTCTGTGCCACCTCTTCAAGTGCAAGAAGACCTTCCTTTCTTGCTACATTTGACAATTCTATAATCTTGGCTATTGTTGAACCATTGTCATACTTCGGATCTTTAAACGCAAGACCCACACCTTTAAAATTATTAAGGAAATCTTTAAGAGTATTCGACGCAATAAGACCTGCTAAAGAACCTCCAAGTGTAATAATAATTGAAGGAACATCGACGAAATTCTGCAAAGCTGATACACCATTGCCCCACAGAATACCGAATACAACCATTACCGCACCTAAGACAATACCTATAATTGAAGCTAAATCCATCAAAGACACCATCCATTCTTTCATATTGGGGCACACTTATATTATATATATACAACACCCCCATAATTAAACTATATATATTAAAACACCAATGACAAATTATTGCAATATAATACTGCCATTTTTCTACATATTTTCTTAATTAATCTGACAAATAATAACGAAATATTTCTTTATATCTTTTGTCTGCATAACTTATAGAATAAAATTCTGAAACATTCTATCCTTTCAATAAAATAATGGAACGCGGCAGAATACTCTTCTGTAGCGTTCCATAAATATGAATCGCTTTGTTATGATAACCTTAATTATCTCTTAAGATTAATAAGCTCCTCAAGCAAAGTATCTGATACTGTAATAATCCTTGAGTTAGCCTGATAGCCTCTCTGAGTTGTTATCATTGTAGTGAATTCCTGTGCAAGATCCACATTAGACATCTCTAATACTCCCGACTGGATCTTACCCTTTGTAGCTGATATATCTTTTCCTATTCCATCGAACTCACCTGAGTTAAGTGTTGCAGCGTATAAGTTCTCTCCAACCTTCTCAAGACCACCAGGGTTAGTGAATTCTGTTACAGCTATCTGTCCAATAGTCTTAACATCACCATTGCTATAGCTTGCATTAATTCTACCCATTGTATCAATACCGTAAGATGTCATTGTACCAACAGCCTTACCACCACCAATATAATTGCCAGTTGTTGCATCCTTGATACCATATGTCTGTTTGATTGATGACTTATCTGCTATCATCTTAATTCCTGACATATCAACAGTTAATATATGAGTTCCTTCAGCACCAATATTATCAAGCTGTGGATCATTAGCTGTTGGACTCTCAACTGTAAATTCAATATTAGCATTAGCTTCATTAGAAAGACCTGTAACTGAATTAAACACAAGTGTGTTACTTGTTGTAAGTGTAAGGTCTGTCTTTTCGCCATCCTTTGTTATTGAAGATGCTGTTATTGAGTATGTAACATCATTACCTGTCTGTCCTTCCTTATGAAGAACTACTGTTGCCTGATACATACTACCAAGACTGTCATAGAAGTTAAGCGTTGTTGTTACATCATCAGACTCTGTTGAATTAATATTACCAGCAAGTGTAAGTCCTGTTGTTCTTTCTGGTAATGTATATTTAACAGCATCACTTTCAAGATAAAGAGGTGATACCTTATCCTTTAATATCTCACCAGTCTCGCTGTCAACCTGCCATCCAAGTACGCTTGCACCAGACTGTGTAACCAATGCACCTGACTCATCCTTTGTAAAGTTACCAGCTCTTGTAAAATATGTATTACCACCGCTGCTTACAATAAAGAATGCGTTACAGCCTGTAATAGCGAGATCAGTTGCATTATCTGTTCTCTCTGTTGCACCTTCTGTTGTCATTGCTGTTGATATAGTACCAGCCGAAGGTAGGTGTATAGTTCATCACGCCGGTACCGGCGTAGATGCACTGTGAGGCATAGTTGGTGCAGTCGCCGCCGATCTCCTCATAATCGTAAAAGGCCGGATTGCGGCCATAGGCCCAGCGATGGGCGTAGATCACGGCCTCCAGTCTGTCATACGGACGAAAAAGCATCTGGCATCCCTCCGCCCTATTGTATGTGCCCTCCCCTTCTGATGTGATATTTTCCGTTACTTTTCTGTGACTTTTCTGTCGCCCTGCATTGACTTTATATGGGAAATACTATATCCTATTAGGTCAGAAGAACATGGAATGGAGGTTTCCCATGAATAAAGCAGAATTGTCCGGCGTGTGCCGTCAGATGCGCCGGGACATCATCAACATGACCGCCAACGCCGGCAGCGGTCATCCCGGCGGCTCCCTGTCCGCGGTGGAGCTGGTGGCCAGCGTATTCTATAACCATATGCGTATCGACCCCAAAAATCCCAAGGACCCCAACCGTGATCGCTTCGTTCTCAGCAAGGGCCATTCCGCCCCCTGCTATTATGCGGTGCTGGCGGAGCGTGGCTTCATCAGCCGGGACGAGTTCACCAACTTCCGCCAGCTCCACAGTATCCTGCAGGGGCATCCCGATTGCAAAAAGGTTCCGGGCGTGGACGCATCCACCGGCTCTCTGGGACAGGGCTGCTCCATCGCTGTTGGTATGGCACTGGGTGCCAAGCATCAGGGACAGGACGTGAAGGTCTACACGCTGCTGGGCGACGGCGAGTGTCAGGAGGGACAGATCTGGGAGGCATTCATGTCCGCTGCCCACTATAAGCTGGACAACC
>OHSH01000894.1_pt1 | contig 10652 bp, 9 predicted proteins | sample 1578611 | NCBI WGS metagenome assembly OHSH01 (sample SAMEA3879576, study PRJEB24766) | human gut metagenome | biome: human-associated habitat; feature: feces | place: USA | collected 1985/1987 | reverse complement strand
AAAAGGTAGAAGAGCCGAAGCCGTACACACCGCCTGTACAAAAGGTAGAAGAGCCGAAGCCATACACACCGCTTGTGCAAGAATCTGTGCAGGAAGCACCAGTGGCTTTTACAACATCAGAACCGGTTGAACCAACTCCGGAACAGAAACCGAAAAAGAAAAAATGGTGGGAATGGTGGAAAAAAGAAACGCCATCTGTACCGAAATCTACGCAGCCGGAAGAATCGTATATGCCACCCGTGCAGGAAGAGCCTGTACAGCCGGAAATGTCCTATATGCCGCCTGTGCAAGAACCTGAACAATCAAAAGAACCACCAATTATTACAAAATCAGAACCAGTTGAACCAGCTCCGGTACAGAAGCCGAAAAAGCAGAAAAAGGCACGGAAGAAAAAAGAAAATCCGTCCAAGCAGCAATTTGCCCAGCCGGAAGGGTCATATACACCACCCGTGCAGGAATCTGTGCAACCAGAGAAATCGTATGCACCACCTGTGCAGGAATCTGTGCAACCGGAGAAATTGTATGCACCACCTGTGCAAGAATATACGCAACCGGAGAAATTGTATGCACCATCCGTGCAGGAATCTGCTCAGCCGGAAGCACCATATACGCCACCAATGCAAGAATTTGCCCAATTAGAAGAATCACCAATTGTCACAGAATCAGAACCAGTTGAATCAGCTCCAGTACAGAAACCAAAAAAGCAGAAAAAAGCACGGCAGAAAAAAGAAAAGAAACCAAAGAAACAAAAACCAATTCCAGTAGAAAAGCCCACTTCAGAGCCTGTCACAAATAACGTGCCAAATTCAGAACCGGAATTTGCAGCAGGTTATGCACCAGCGGAACAACCGCTGGAAACCAATTGGACGACAGAAGAATCCTCTCATTCAGAATGGTGGGATGATTCGGAATCAAAAATCCCAGGCTCAAGCGGATTTGACCCGACAGAAGAACCGACACCGCAGCCAGAAGAAAACGAGTCTTATACAGCAAGATTCAAGAAAGTTGTGGTTCAGGAAAGCACTTATACTGAACCAGAACAGCCGAAAAAACCGAGAAAACCAAAGAAAGAAAAAACGCCACGGGTGAAAGTGCAGAAGCCTGTTCCGCCAGAACCAAAATCTATTCCCAATCAGGAAGCGGAAATTCGGGTCAACATCAATTTGTTGCGGAACGCCGTCTTTTTCCGGACAGTATCGTTGGCAGTATTGACCATAATCGGTGCATTTCTTGCCATCGGAGAATCAAGTTATACGCTCCTGTATCCGGCATTGTCACAGCTGATGACGGTACGGGGATATTGTTTCCTGCATCTGATTTTAGGGCTGTTGATTTTGTTTATTACATTTCCAACGGTCATCAATGGAATGCGAAAGCTGTTCCATCGAGAGGCAGACAGCGACACGATTGCAGCAATGCCGTTGATTCCGTGTCTGCTGACCGTTCTGGCAACGATTTTTGTTCCAGAGCCCATGCAGCACAACTTAGTGCATATTTTCTTGCCCGTTTCCAGCTTTATTTTGCTGATGAACTCCATCGGGAAATTATTCATCATTCGCCGTGCAACTCGGAACTTTGCCCTGCTGACGAAAAACTTTGAAAAGTATATTGTCACCTGTGTGCAGAGTGAAACCGCAGCTGAAGAATTGACCCGTGGGGTGGTGCAGGATTATCCGATTTTAGCAACCATCCGGAAAACAAAACAGATGTCGGATTTCCTCCGCCATACGTATGCATCCGATTTGGCAGATCGATTCAGCAAGAAATTAGCACCGATTGTGGCTGGAATTTCCCTGTTGCTGGCAGCTGCCATCACAGGAATCCGCATTGGCGTTCTGGAAACACCAGCAGAAAATATTCCATTTTTCTGTTCTGTTTTGACAATGCTTCTGACTGCCGGATGCAGTGCCGGAATTCCATTGACTGTGAATCTGCCATTAGACCGTGCCTCGAAGCGGCTTTGTCCGCACGGCTGTACATTGCTGGGCTATCAGAGCGTAGACGATTTTTATGACGTAAATTCTATTTTAGTTCCAGCAGCAACGCTCTTCCCGAAGCAGTCGATTACCATCAGTGGCATCAAGAACTTCTCTGGTTTCCAAGTGGAAGAAGCATTGCTGGATGCTGCCAGCATGGTTTATGCTGCTGACAGCATTTTACAGAATGCGTTTGCAGCGTTGGTGGAAGAAAAAGACGGTGGGATGCTCTATCAGGTAGAGGATTGTTCCTATGAGGATAACCTCGGAATTTGTGGCTGGATTCGTCATCGCCGAGTGCTGCTGGGCAATCGGGAAATGATGATGGCTCATCATGTTGAAGGTATGCCGACAAAGGTACGGGAACTGGAAATGACCAGCGGTAGCCAAGATGTTTTGTATTTGTCTGTCAGCGGTGTTGTGGCAGGGATGTTTGTGATTGATATTACCGCTGATCCGATGGTGAAACGTCAAATGCAGCGGTTGAAAGAAGAGCAGATTTCTGTTGTTGTCAAGAGTGTGGATAGTTGTATCACATTGCAGCGATTGACAACACTGTTTGGTGTGCCGGATAGTATGCTGAAGATTCTGCCGTCTGCCGATAATGATTTATACGAAAAAGAAACCGCTCCGCTGCAAGATGTGAGTGCTTCCACGATTCATGATGGTTCGTTCTTTGGAACGGCTCGTCTGCTGCTGGAAGCAAGAAGCATCAAACGGGCAGCAACGACAGGCTTATTATTACAGGTGATTGCTGTTATTTTGGGACTGTCCATTTGTATTGGTTATATTCTGGTCAATGGGTATGATAATATTACGTCACAAACCTTGCTATTCTTCCAGTTGGTAATGACAGGGTTGACCTTGTTGACCACCCGCTTGAAATAAAGGAGGAAATGGATTTGCGAAAACAACGCAATACCGATGCAGAGGAAACACAATTCGTTTCTGCCTCTGAAATTGCAGCGAAACGCTCCACAGATCAGCTGGATACCCAGCAATTAGATGCGGTACAGACGGAATATCGGGATCGAAACCCATACCGCAGAGAAAAACAGGAATTACACGGAACGCCGATGACACCGGAACAGGAAGCGGCATCCTATCGGGAACAGCCCTATAATAGCAATTATAGCAATGCATCCCAGCAGTCGTACAATAACGGTTACGGGAATGCACCGCAACAGCCGTACAACAACGGTTATGGCAATGCATCACAACAGCCGTATAACAACAGCTACAGCAATGCACCGCAGCAACCGCATTATAACGCTTATAACAATGTCCCTCGGCAGAATTATGCTGGCGGACAGCAGCATTCCGGTTCTTCCTATCGGGGAACTGCAACAACTGCTTCCCCACGTCCGCAGCGGCAGCAAGCTGCACCACCGCCGCAAAAGCCGCCAGTTTCTTCACAGCGAAGTACAAGCCAGCGAACTGCTCCGGCAGAGCCGGTTCGTCAGAAAGCTGCTCGTACCAGAAGCCCAAAGAGTCGAATCAGTGGCGGCATTTTAGGGAAAGCCATTCGGGCGGTTTTATGGGTGATTATCATTGTGTTTGTGCTGTATTCCGCTGTTTCCTTGATTGGAATCTTGCGAATGCATCGGGAAACCGCAGAAAATCGTGCGAATATCTCGGATGTTATGGATGCTGCTTATGTCAGTAATGTGCTGTTGATTGGAACGGATTCCAGAGATCTTTCACAGGAACGAGGGCGTTCCGATTCCATGATTTTAGCGTCCATCAACAAGAAAACCAGAGAATTGACCCTGACTTCTTTTCTGAGAGATAGCTATGTTTATATTGATGATGAATATGGATATGGCAAGCTGAATGCAGCGTATTCTTATGGCGGAGCAGGGTTGCTGATGGATACCATCGAATCGAACTATGGCGTGCGAATTGATGATTATATTTTGATCTCCTTTGCAGCCTGTGCGAATGTCATTGATGCAGTCGGCGGGGTGAAGTTAGACCTCACTGATGAAGAAGCAGATGCCGTCAACGAAATTCTCATCAGTGAAGTGAATGAGCTGATGGGGGATGACCGGAACGATGATTTGTTAGATTGTGGCGGTAAACAGAAGTTAGACGGCAAGCAAGCACTCTCTTACAGCCGAATCCGTTATGTTGGCAATGCAGACTTTGAACGGGCAAGCAGACAGCGAACTGTGATGACACAGGTTCTGAAAAAGGCAGCAGTCAATCCGGTTGCCATGGCGAGAATTTTTGTGACAGCATTGCCGGAACTATCCACAAATTTATCTGTTGGAAAATCTTATGGTTATACGTTGCGTGCACCGTTTTTGTTGATCGGTTATCAGTTGAAAACGCAGCAGATTCCAGCAGATGACACCTTTTATGGGGATGATGTTGACGGAGAGTCGGTTTTAAGAGTAGATTGCGATGCAAATCGGCAAGTGCTAAAAGACACGATTTACCGAAAATCGTAAAACACATAAAAAAATAACAGCTGGTGTTTCTCCAGCTGTTATTTTTTTGAAAGTAAAAGGCACGTATCTATCATACAAAAGCGACCAAAAGTTTTTTAGTCGCTTTGTAGTAAGAATTTTCATTGAGAATTTGTCGAATTCTTTGTGTGAATTCAATCTTCTTCTCTCAATTTTTCAGCCTTTTCTCTGTTAATTCTTGCTTTCTCATAGGCTTTTTTTGCCTTCCCATAATGCTCATCGCCGAGGTCGTTCTTTGCATACGCCCATTCACGGTTGCCTTTTTCTTGATATGTATCTGCTGTTGATTCATATCTTTTAATTAATGTTTCCTTACTTTGTGACATATAAATGCACTCCTTTTTATTATTTAGAAAATCATACTTATGCTAAATTGATAGAATAAGTATGATTTTCTATTTTTACAATTTTGCTAAGGCATTCAAATTAAATGTCTTCTTCTTAATTCTTTTTCAGCCACATCTTTAAGGCGTTGATCAACTTCAGGATCGAATTGTTTCGCATCCCACCATTCTAAAAGTTTATCATCGGTTGCTTTTTTGCACATAGCTGCCCATTGTTCAAGAGCTTTCGAACTTAAATAATTACCTACAGAATTAGCTGTAGAATTCAGAGTATCGAAAAATCCCATTATATTTTCCTCTTTTCCATAGTATAGTTAAGAATCATACCTTATATTGCTATCAAAACATGCAATTAAATTATTAATCGTATTTTGATGTAATTTAGTGTGAATTTCTTACTTCCTATATTCTATCACATTTTTTCATCAATGTCAACACTTTTAGAAACTTTTTTTAACCCTTTTAGCGTTAAAATGTTGCATGAAAAAGCGACTAAAAATTCTCTTAGTCGCTCTACATAAATTTTTTTCAAAAACCAGCTGTTATTTTTTTGCCCTTGTGTATAAAACGTGCAAAGATTGCCCATGCTTTTGATGAGGTGAAAAGAAATGAAACGAACCATCAAACTTTGGGAAATCGCATTGCTCATTGGCTGCCTGCTGACCTTGCTGTTTGGCAATCTCTTTCAGGCAGAAAAAACAGTCTCTGATTTACAGCAGCACGTTCTGCGGATGCATATCCTTGCAAATTCCGACAGCGATGCCGACCAGCAATTGAAGTATCAAGTACGAGATGCCCTGTTAGCCTCCTCTGAAACGCTGTTCGGCAGCAGCCAGTCAGAAAGTCGGGAAGCATTGGAAACCACTGCAAAAGCCCACCTGCATGAAATGGAAACGATTGCACAACAGGTCGTGCAGGAGCAGGGATATTCCTATCCAGTCAAAGCCGAGTTGGTGACGATGCCCTTTACAGAACGTACCTATGAAGATTTAACAATGCCAGCTGGTACATACGAAGCCATTCGCATTACCATTGGAGCAGCTGCCGGACAGAATTGGTGGTGTGTGATGTATCCGCCATTATGTATTCCAGTGGCAGAAGATGTTGCTGTACAGGATGAGCAGGCAAAAGCCTATTTTTCCGATGCTGAACAAGATGTGCTCTATCATCCCGAACGCTATCGGATCAAATGGAAGCTGGCGGAGTGGTTCAAGAAGTGGACAACCTTCGAACAAACAGACCATACAACTTCCCACATTTCAGATCTGCGAACATTCTTTTGAGGTTGATTATTTTGGCATGCGGAAGGAGGCAACTGGAATACCATTCTTTCCGTAAACGCCGACATCACACCAGTTCCGCCAAGCGTACCGCATGGATGCTGGAATTCGCACATTTGGAGAAGTCAGGCGAACAAAGTTGTCCCGAAATTCTGCAATCGCCGGATAGTAAACGCCATCCGTTCCAGCCAGTTCAAATACGGCTGCTTCGCCGTCCTTTGCAACAACAGGCTGAGAGAATTGCAGAATATATGCACCGCCAGATGCATATGCATTTTTACAGTACGGAGCTTCTGCATCCATCGCCGGAATCGCCCGATAAACCCGATACAGGGCTTGCAGAGCCAGACGGTGTGCCACGGTTCGCTTGTCAGCTGGATGCATGTTGTTGTATTCGCCACAGTCCATTGTCACAGCTAACCCCGTGTTGCGGAGTGTCCGGAATACCTGCATTTGTGCTTCCCGCAGTTCAGCCCAGTTTGTACGGGATTCTTCCCCTTCGTAGCTGAACATTGGCAGCTGAACAATCAGGAACGGCATGGTTTCGTCGCCCCAGTCTTTCCGCCAGCGGTTGATTAAGACAGTCAGCAGCTGTGCATAGCTGTCCGGACGGTTGTCATCGTTTTCTCCCTGATAATACCAGAATCCCCGTAGGGTATACGGCATGATTCGGGAGAGCATGGTTTTATATAAGCCGCATGGACGCAACGGATTGCGGCTGCCCATTGGACCTGGATAGCGGTTTTCACCGCAGCGTTCCAGAACCTGATTCCACTTGATTTTTGGGTTTTCCTGATAACAGGCAGTCATCCGTTTTTCCCATGCATTCTGGTATGCCAGATATGCGGCGTAATCTGCTGCCATTTCTGCATCGGTCTTTCCCCGGCAGGCGGACAGGTAAGCTGCCCAGTACGGATGTAAGGCAGTGTGTCCGGTCAGGTCGGCAGACGGTACCCAGCAGCTGGCAGAAGTGCCGGTATAGTTACAGCCAATGACTCCGACAACCACGCCCAATTTCTGTGAAAGTTCCTTTGCGGCAAGGTATGCCACGGCAGACCATTCCGCAACATTAGTCGGGTTTGGCATCTGCCAGCGGTTTTTCCGTTCGTTCTGGAAATAAGCAGCATGCATCACGCCACTTCTCTGTACATGATAATAGCGAACCCGGCTGCGTTCGCAGCGGGAAAGTTCCAACTTTCCGTTGACAGCATTCTTCACCGGAAATTCCATGTTGGATTGTCCGCCAGCCAGCCAGACTTCCCCGATGGCAACATCCTGAAAATGAATTTCTGTATGGCTATCTTTTGCGAATAGGCTGAGCCCTGTTCCAGCAGGCTGCGGCGGAAATTGCAGCCGCCAGCTGCCGTCTTCTTTTACGGTGGTAGAAGCATATAATTTTCGTTCCGGAATGGAAACGGTGATAATTGCACCGACTTCGCCGATGCCGAATACAACAATATTTTTTTCTCTTTGCAGAACCATATGGTCGCTGAACACGGCTGCAAGTTGTAGCATATGAAAGACTCCCTTTTGGTTTATAGATTTCATAGATAAAAAAGAACTCACGCTGTTACATTCTGGTTTTATTATACCAGAAAGAACGGGATTCGTCAATCCAAAATCAGAAAGAAGCTGAAAACTGGAAGAAAAAGCCAGAGAAAGGCGGCGTAAGATGTGAAATTTCTGTAAAATTTAAAACGGAACGCTTGACATCTTTTCGGTACTCTGTTATAATACCCAGAGAAAACAAAGCAGAGCATCATCGTTCTCACCGTTTGGCTGTTGTCGAAACGGTCAATATTCCCTGTTTCGTTCCGGTTTGTGAGAATCGGTGCGGAAACTGGTGGAAACGAGGTCGAATGATGCGTACTTTTTTTGAAAAGTACGCATTTTATTTTTGTTTGAAAATAATATGTTTGGAGGTGCTGGCTATCAGCAAACAAGAGCTGCAAATCAATGAAGAGATCCGGGATAGAGAAATCCTGGTCATTGATCAGAACGGGACAAAGCTCGGAACGATGTCCGCAAGAGATGCACAAAAACTTGCGTATGAACAGGATCTGGACTTAGTAAAAATCGCCCCGCAGGCAACCCCGCCGGTCTGCCGCATTATGGACTACGGCAAGTATTGCTTTGAACAGCAGAAGCGGGAAAAGGAAGCAAAAAAGAATCAGAAAGTGGTTTCCATCAAGGAAATCCGGATGTTTTCTGCAATCGATACCCACGACTTTGAAACAAAGGTAAATCAGGCAAAGAAGTTTCTGGAGGGCGGCGATAAGCTGAAGGTTTCTGTTCGGTTCCGTAAGCGTGCAATTGCCCATCCGCAGCTCGGAGAAGAACTGCTCAATCGCTTTAAGGAAGCGTGTGCAGCAGTTGGTACTGTTGAAAAGCCGGCAAAAATGGAAGGCCGCAGTATGGTCATGTTCATTTCACCGAAGGCATCCAAGTAAGAGGAGGAACTCGCAATGGCAAAGATTAAGACAAAAACACATTCCGGTGCAAAGAAGCGGTTTAAGGTTACTGCAAACGGAAAGGTAAAGTATCAGAAGACCAATAAAAGACACAGACTGACCCAGAAGGACACCAAGCGGAAGAGAATCGCTCGTACCGTTGGTATTGCTGATGTAACCAATGCACCGGCACTGAAGAAGCTTCTGCCGTATCTCTAAGATACAATCCGCAGAACGGACAGTCAATCGAGAAAAGAGAAACACATAGATATTCGGAGGTAGAAGCAAATGGCACGGATTAAAGGTGCGATGATGACTCGCAAGAGAAGAAATAAAACCCTGAAGCTCGCAAAGGGCTATTTTGGTGCAAAGAGCAAGCACTTCAAGATGGCAAAACAGGCCGTTATGAAGTCTGGCAACTATGCATATGTTGGAAGAAAGCAGAAGAAGAGAGAATTCCGTCAGCTCTGGATCACCAGAATTTCTGCTGCATGCAAGCTGAATGGGATCAACTATTCTCAGTTCATGAACGGCTGCAAGAAGGCTGGCATTACCCTGAATCGGAAGATGCTGTCTGAAATTGCAATCACCGATGCAGCAGGTTTCACTGCGATTGTAGAAAAGGCAAAGGCTGCTCTTTAAGGGGCAAGCTTGGAACACGCTCCGGTTTTTTTTTGAAAAAACGGGGCGTGTTTTGTTATATATAGGGAAATTTTCAGCAGACAGGAGGCAGAACCGCAATGGAATTCCGCATGACCGCAATTACTGCAAAGGACAACCCTTCCATTCAGCTTTACCGGAAACTGGTGCGGCAGCGAAAAGCCAGAACCCAAAACCAGCAGTTTGTGTTAGAGGGGTATCGGCTGGTCACAGATGCCGTGCATTTTTCAAGGAAACTGACCCATCTGTTCCTGACAGAAGCAGCGTGGGAACGCTATCAGGAAGAATTTTGCTCTTTAGAGGCTGATTTGAGAGAAACAAAACGCTTGCTTATTTCAAATGAACTTGCTATGGAGTTGACGGAAACCGAACATCCGCAGGGCGTGTTTGCCATCTGTCAGATGCCGGCGGAACAAGTTCCAATCGTTGCAGAGGGAACGTATCTGGTACTCTACCAGCTGCAAGACCCTGGCAATATGGGAATGCTGCTGCGAACTGCTGCTGCAATGGGCGTTTCCGGTGTGATTTGCTGCCAGAGCTGCGATTTTTATAGTCCAAAAGTCGTGCGTGCAACGATGGGAGCATTGTTTCATGTGCCAGTGATGCAGATGCCGGATGCAGAAACTGTTTTGCAGAGCCTGCGTGCTGCCAACATTGTTTCCTGTGCCTCTGTGGTGCAGGGCGATGCCGAACAAGTGGGGCTTTGTGAACTGGGCAACGGCTGTGCCGTCTGGATTGGAAACGAGGGAAACGGATTGCCGGAATCCGTTGTGCAGCAGTGTGAACGCCGGATTACCATTCCAATGAAAGGCTATATGGAATCATTGAATGCTGCTATGGCAGCTGGAATTATGATGTGGGAAATGACAAAACCAAGATGAGGGAATCCACATGGAACAGGAAAGTATCTATGATTGGCTGTGGCTGCTGTTGGTATTCGGGGCAGGCAGCCGGAAAATCTGGAAACTGTTAGAACAGTATGAAACACCGCAGAAAGTACGGCAAGTCTTGCAGACGGAAACAGACCTGCCTTTTATTCACGAGCGAGAACAACGCAGCATTCGTTCCATCACAAATGAGCAAATCGGAAAACTGATGCAGAATTGTGCGGAAAAACGGATTGAACTGGTGGCATACGATGATGAAAATTATCCGGAATCGCTCCGCCAGATTTACAATCCGCCGGTAGTGCTGTTCTATCAGGGGCAGCTTTCTGTGCTGAGTGATTATCCAGCTTTGACCGTTGTTGGAACGAGAAAGCCCAGCTCATACAGCATCCGCACAGCGGATTTGCTGTGTCGGTGTCTGGCAAAGAGTGGAATGCTGCTGGTCAGTGGTTTTGCAGTTGGATTGGATTCGGTTGCCCATCGGGCAGCCTTGCTTTCCGGTGGAAAGACGGTTGCCGTGATGGGCTGCGGTCTGGATGTGCCATATCCCAAGCCGAATGCTTCCGCAAAGAAATATATCATGC
>OHSH01000890.1_pt1 | contig 10673 bp, 7 predicted proteins | sample 1578611 | NCBI WGS metagenome assembly OHSH01 (sample SAMEA3879576, study PRJEB24766) | human gut metagenome | biome: human-associated habitat; feature: feces | place: USA | collected 1985/1987 | reverse complement strand
GCTCGTGGCGATAAAATTGGTTTTGTTGGCCCTAATGGTGCTGGTAAATCCACTTTAATGAAATGTCTTTTAGGTATTGAAGAATATGATACTGGACGCATCAGTATTGATAGTGTAGATACTATCGGTTATATGCAACAGCAATCAGATTTCACTCATGATAATTTATATGACGAACTCTTATCTGCTTTTGCTGATATCATTGCTCTTGGACAGAAAAAAACTACATTGGAAAAACAAATTGAAAACTTAGACGATGATGATAAACTTGAAGATTTAATGAAGGAATATAGTCGTATTTCTGATAAATTTGAACAATTAGGCGGATACGATTATGAAAGCCGTCTTCGTCGCGTTGCTTTTGGTCTTGGCTTTAGTGAAGAAGACTTTCCTAAAAACCCAACATTATTTTCAGGTGGTCAACGCACTCGCATTTGTTTAGCTAAAGCATTACTTCGTGAGCCAGATTTTCTCTTTTTAGATGAACCAACAAACCATCTAGATATTGAAATGATTGAATGGCTTGAAGGCTTTTTGAGCAATTATAAAGGTGGCGTACTTTTAATTTCTCATGACCGTTTTTTCTTAGACAAAGTTGCCACTAAGATTTTAGATTTAGAAAATAAAACAACTGTTTTATATGATGGTAACTATTCCACTGCCATGAAAGTAAAAGCTCAAAGACGAGCTGCTTTAGAATCTGCCTATGCTAAACAGCAAGAACATATTCGCGAAACAGAAGAATATATTCGTCGTTATAAAGCAGGTATCAAAGCCAAACAAGCTAGAGGTCGTGAAAAACAATTACAACGTTTAGAACGCATCATCTTACCTCCACAAAAAGCAGGCTTTAATTATTTTATGTTCCATAAACCAGAAGAATGTGCTCAACGCGTAGCTGAACTTGATGATGTATCTGTTAGTTTTGGCGATCATAAAATCTTTGAACATCTATCTTTATTAATTCGCAAAGGTGATGGTGTAGCTATCGTAGGCCCTAATGGTGCTGGTAAAACAACTTTATTGAGACTACTTTTAGGCGAATTACAATCTCCTACAGGAAATATTAAAATCGGCAGTCGTGTAAAAATCGGCTATTATTCCCAGCAACATGAAGGTCTTTGCCCTAGCAATACTGTTTTTGATGAAATCTTATCTTCATTTGGTTTAAATGATGAACAGGCTCGCCACTGTCTAGGTGCTTTCTTATTCAAAGGTGATGATATTTATAAATTAATCGGCGATTTATCCGGTGGAGAAAAATCTCGCTTGGCTTTATTAAAATTAATGTTAACTGGTGCAAATTTCCTCGTAATGGACGAACCTACAAACCATTTGGATATTCCTGCTAAAGAAGCTATTGAAGAAGCAATGATGGCTTTCCCTGGTACATTTATCGTCGTTTCCCATGACCGTTATTTCTTAGATAAAGTTACTAACTTCACTTGTGAATTAGAAAACGGACATTTAACAGAGTATAATGGAAATTATAGCTATTATCGTGAAAAAAAATTAGAAATGCAAAAAGAACTTGAGTCTACTCAAGAAACTTCAAATAAAAAAGCTACTGTTGAAAATAAAACTACGCCTAAAACAAAACAAGAAAAAGCAAAACCTAAAAATGCACATGTAGCTTCTGCTATGAGCAGTGAAAAATTAACCATGATGATACAGCGTTGCGAAGCTACTATCGCTATGTTTGAAGCTGAATTAAAAGGTTTAGAATATCAAATGAATGATCCAGCATTGCAAGCAGATCCTAATAAAAGTCATGAAATAGCTACAGCTTATGCTCAAAAAGAACAAGAACTAGAAGAAAAATATATTGAATGGGATAAATTAACTGAAGAATTAGCAAATAAAGCATAGAATAATAAATTTATCATAAATAATAGAAAGGCTTTACTTATGGAAAAAATATGTGGAACAGTAGACACGATTATTTTTGCCAGTCAAGATAATCGCTTCACTGTTTTAAAATTATCACCAGAAAAACTTTCTACACAGATAACAGTTACCCTAAACGGCATAGCTCCGCTAATTGGGCAACTATTAGAAATCGAAGGGGAATGGGTAAAGCACCCTAAATTTGGGCAACAATTTAAAGCTACGACTTACAAAACTGTTGCTCCTACAGAAATATCTGGCATTGAAAAATTCTTAGCTTCTGGGGCGATCAACGGTATTGGCCCTGCCATGGCAAAGAAAATAGTCGCCGAATTTGGCGAAAAAACTTTAGAAATAATTGCTAAATCACCAAATGAATTATTAAAAGTTCCTGGTATTGGCAAAAAAACAGCAGAAAAAATTTCTACATCTTATCTTGAACAAAGCGAACTCACTGAAATCATGGTTTGGCTAGAAAATCATGGTATATCCAATACTTATGCAGGTAAAATCTTTGCTAAATACGGTTCTTTTGCAATAGATATCATGGAAAAAGATATCTATCGCTTATTTCAAGATATAGAAGGCATAGGTTTTTTAACAGCTGATAAACTGGCTTTTAATCTTGGCATACAAAGAGAGGATAAACGACGCATAATCTCAGGCATAGACTATGCTTTAATGCAACTTTGCAACAATGGTCATTGCTGTATCCCTGAAATGGCTCTTGTCGATAAAACAGCAAAAATATTGCAAGTAAATAATCAAATCATCTTCACTATTTTAAAAGAACGCATTGATATTGGCTCTTTAAATACTGAAGTAGTTGGTGGTGAAACTTTAATTTATCCGCCATATCTTTATTATGCCGAAAAAAAAGTTGCTACGCGTCTACTTCAATTACAACAAGCAACTGAGCCTTTATCGGAAGATAATCTTTCTTTATTTATCAAAGTATGGGAAAAAGACAATCAAATCCAACTTGCACAAAAACAAAAAGAAGCCATCAAAGCTTGTCTTCATCACGGAGTTTTAGTACTCACTGGTGGCCCTGGTACTGGTAAAACGACTGTAATCAAAGGCATCTTATCCATTTTAAAAGCCCAAGGATTAAAAATTCGCCTAGCAGCACCAACTGGACGAGCTGCAAAACGCTTAAGCGAAACAACAGGGCAAAAAGCTTTAACTATCCATCGCTTGTTAGAAGCAAATAATTTAGCTCAAGATGATAATTTACAATTAGGCTTTAGCAAAGATATCGATGACCAATTAGATGCTGATGTCATTATCTTAGATGAAGTTTCTATGGTAGATATAGTCCTCATGCACCATTTTTTAAATGCTGTACCAGATGGTTGTCGCATCATCTTAGTCGGTGATACAGACCAACTCCCTGCCGTAGGCCCTGGCTCTGTACTTAAAGATATCATCCGTTCGCAAAAAGTCCCTGCTATTCGCTTAGATGAGATTTTCCGCCAAGCTCAAACAAGCATGATTATCCAAAATGCACATATCATAAACGCTGGTAGATTGCCTGACCTTCGCAAACAATACAGCGATTTTGTCTTTTATGAATTAAATGACGATACTTCCATTACACAAAAAATCCTTGATTTATGTACTAAAGATTTACCTCATGAAGGTTTTGATGTTCTCAAAGACGTACAAATTTTATCTCCTATGCACCGCTTTTTATGTGGCGTAGAAAATTTAAATCTAATGCTTCAAGAACAATTAAATCCTAAAAAAAATCAAGATGAATTAAAATATTCTTCACAAACATTTCGCGTTGGCGATAAAGTCATGCATATCCGCAATAACTACCAAAAAAATGTATTTAATGGCGATATTGGTTTTATTCAAGATGTCAACAACGAAAAATTAACTGTAGATTATTTTGACCATATTGTTACCTATGAAAAAAATGAACTAAACGAATTAACTCTAGCTTATGCCTCAAGTGTGCATAAAAGTCAAGGCAGTGAATATAAAGTAGTCATCATACCTTTATCAACTAGCCACTATATCATGCTCCAACGAAATTTACTCTATACAGCTATCACCAGAGCCAAACAAAAAGTCATCATCATTGGCTCAAAAAAAGCATTGATGACTGCTATTCAAAGTAATCGAACACAAAAAAGATATACACTGCTTGCTGAACGTTTAGCCCATAAATTAATTTAAGCTATTTTATTTTAGAAAAGAGTTCTTTATCATGTTAAATAATATCTATCAAGCTATTATGCAATTTCTATTTCCTAGCCATTGCCCTTCTTGTAACGCTTATGTAGAACAAAAAGGTATGTGGTGTCCTTCTTGTTTAGAAGAAATTATCCGCAATGAAAATCTAGCTTATGATGAAAATATTCGGCAATATATTTCACCTATTATAGCTATAGGTAAATACGATAAAGGACTTAAGAATTTAATTCACGAATTAAAATATCAAAATAAATTTGCCACTTTAGCTTATTTAAAACCATTATTTTCATATTTAGATGAAGACTGGGATTTTTCCACTTACGATATGATAATCCCAGTACCCCTACACAAAAATAAATTAAAAAAACGTGGTTTTAATCAAGTTGAAAAAATTTTTAAACCATGGATTGATAAACATCATTTTCATTATTGCGATATTCTTGAGCGTACAAAACAAACTAAATCACAATATCAATTACTACGCCATGAACGTCAAGAAAATTTAGCCAATGCTTTTACCTTAAAAGATTATGTTGATGTGAAAAATCGCAAATGTCTATTGATTGATGATATATTCACCACAGGCAGTACACTAAAAAATTGTGCTATGGTTTTAAAAAATCATGGCGCTAAAACTGTAAGCGGGCTAGTATTAGCTAGTCAAGCCAATATCAATTTACCTACAAAGCCTTCAAAGGAGGTATTTTTTTGAAAAAACGTCCAAAATGGTTTCAACAAACCTCTTTTAATCAACCAAACACTTCTGATACTTCTTACTGCGTATTTAAAAATCTCTATCCATCTTCCTCAGAAGATACAACTACGGAGGAAATATCAACTCAAAATATCACTACCAATAATAAGCCATCTTCAAATGAAATGACTAAAGATGATTTTCTTATAGAAATCCATCAATTCAAACAACAAAAACTCTATGAAGAAGCTCTATCTTGCATTCAATTATTATTTGAAAAAAATATCGTAGATAGTGATATCATCTACGAATTAGCTGATACTTATTTATGTTTACATGATTATGAACGCGCTTTCAATTGGACACAAAAGTTAAAAGCTCAATCTCCACAAGATTGCCGTAGTCTACTTTTAGAAATCCAACTTTTATTAGTCCATGGGAAAAAAGAAGAAGCTTTAACTACATTTAATCATCTATTATCCAATAAAATCACTTTAAAAGATGAAAAAGATTATCAACTTTTAGATATAATTATTGAAAAGCTCAAAAAAATATTTAAAGCTGATAAATTAATGCGCCGTTGTCCTAATCTAAATACTTATCAAAAACAGCGTAGACAGTCTTTAAAGACACAAAAACAAAAAAATCCTGTTACTCATGATTTAACTGTTCATCAATCCACTGTTATCAATAGTGCAAAAGGAGTCATCATGCCTGATACTAATACCAATATAAATCCAGCTCTACAAAATACAATCAATCAAATTTGGGATATGCAAATAGCCAATAAGGAAAATATTTCTACTATTTTAGCCACACCTTGCGAGCAAGTGAGTCAATGCATCATGTCTCAAGTTTTATCTTATAAGAAAAAAATTTGGCTATTTAATTATCTAGCTGATATTTTCCGCACACATAATAATCTTCAATCAGCTATTTTTTTATTGCGTCAAGCTCTACTTTTAGATGATGAAAATGACTTCATCTTAAAAAATCTTGGCTATCTACTCTGTCAAAATGGCGAATATCCAAATGCTTTAGTAGTGTTAAAAGATATTAAACATAAAGATTTCGCTGTACTTGATTTAATCGCTAAATGCCAAGATTTAAAAAATTAATATTTCCTTTTTGTTTTTATAATTAGAAAGAATGATTTATATGCCTATGTATAAAAAATCGCTACTTGTTTTATTTTGTATAGCTCTATTTGCTAGTGTTTCAACTTTTTATTATCTTTACACGCAAGAAGATACTACTCCTATTATCACCGATAATATGCAAACACAGACTCAATATAAACAAGAAGATACTACCATCACTGTTTATGTCTCCGGCGAAGTCAATTCTCCTGGTTTAGTTGAATTACCCAGTGATAGTCGCATTGCTGATGCAATTAAAGCCTGTGGCGATTTTACACCACTTGCAGATAAAACCAAAATCAATTTAGCTCAAAAATTAACTGATGGTATGCAAATTCAAGTGAGCAGTAAAACACCTGTCAACAATTCTAATGAACAGGTAAATGATACTAATTCCAACAGTCCTAATAATAATTCATCTTCTAATTTAATCAATATAAATACTGCAACAAAAGAAGATTTAGATACTTTACCTGGAATTGGCCCTGCAACTGCTCAAAAAATCATCGATTATCGCCAAGAACATGGTAATTTTTCTTCTATCGAAGATATCAAAAATGTCAAAGGTATTGGTGAAGCTAAATTTAGCAAAATGCAAGATAAAATTTGTACTTAAAATCTTTTAAATCTAACAAATGATTTATTTTATTATTTAAGAAGGCATATTATGATTAAGATACATTATGGGCAATCGCCCTTACTTTTCATTAATTTTATAATTCTTTTCTACAGCTTAGGTGTGTATATGATGATGAAAACTCCTGAAATTTCTAAGTCATATACACACCTTTTTTGTTTAATTATAGTAAATCTAATACTAGCCTTCTATTTTACTTTGCGTAAATATAAACTTACATTTTTACTATATCTTATTTTATTTTTCCTTTTAGGTGTGATGCGTTATCTTTCTTTTACCTTCATTGCTGATGACAATATAAAAAACTATGACAATCAAGAAGTCACTTTAACTGGTATTATCTGTCAAATGCCTAAAATCCGCCAAGACAGTGCTGGTATATATCATTTAACATATGTTGTTGATACTAAATCCATCAAGCAAAAGGAAGAAAAAACTACAACAGGAAAAGTTTATCTTTATCAAAAACAAAAAAATTTAGATAATCTTGCTAAAATCAATGATACGATTTCTGCCACAGGTACTATCCGCTTAATCCAAAATTATCACAATCCTAATTTAATTGACCGTGAGCTTTCTGCCCAAGAAGAAGGTATCTATGCTACATTTTCCATTGGTAAACAAAATTTAAAAATATTAAACACATCTGATAAATTCTCGCTTCAAGAATTTTGCTATCAAATCGAGCAATCTTTTTTGCAATCCATGTATCAAACAATGCCTGAAAATGATGCTAATATGATTTTTGCTATGCTGTTTGGTGGGTATAATATCGAAAAAGACATCTTAGAAGCTTACTCCATCACTGGTATTATTCATATTCTTTCCGTATCAGGCTCTCATATCAGCTTGATTTCTCTATTTTTATTATCTTTAGGTAAATTTTTACATCTGCCTCGCTTTTTTAATTTAATCTTATTATTAATCCTCATTATTTTTTATACTATTCTATGCGGTGCTAGTGTACCTGTTATGCGTGCTAGCATAATGGGATTACTTAGCATTATCGCTCTATATCTTGAGGAAAAATCTACGGCTCAACATTTATTAAGTATTATTGCTTTGATTTTATTACTCTTTAATCCTCTATTATTATTCAATATAAGTTTTCAGCTTTCATTTGCCTCTACAGCTGGTCTTGTCTATTTAATGCCCATATTACGCTCTAAATTAAATAAATTAAAATTGCCTTCACTATTAATAGATAATTTAGCTTTAACCATGAGTGCTCAAATCTTTGCTTTTCCTATTATTATTTGGTATTTCACCAGTTTATCTCTTAGCTCCCTACTAGCCAATTTAATCATTATTCCCCTATTGGAAATTCTCATCATCTTAGGTTTAATAGCTTTTATCTTAGGATTTATCTTTCCTTTTATCACTAAAATTTTATTTATTTTTGCCAGCTTAATTTTAAGCATAAGCAATGAAGCAACTTTTTTACTTACCAAAATTCCCTTTGCTAGTATTTATGTACCGCCATTAGATTTTCCAGCTATTTTAATTTATTACTCCCTTATTTTTATAACTTTAAATATCAAAATTCGCAAATACTTATATTTACTTTTACAAAAATATAAATTTATCACTTATATCTGTAGTATTAGCCTGATTATTTTTTCTTGTTATTTTATGATAAAGCCTTCTCCTCTACAAATACACTTTATTGATGTAGGTCAAGGTGATGCTTGCCTTATCATCACGCCTCATCAACATAGTATACTCATTGATACAGGTGGCTCTATTAATTCTGATTTTGATATTGGCTCTTATGTAGATTTACCCTATTTACGTCATTATGGTATCAATAAATTAGATTATTTAATTTTGAGCCATGCTGACGCTGACCATAGTGGTGGAGCTAGTTCCATTTTACAAAAAATACCTGTAAATCATTTAATTATCGCTGATGAAGATAAAGATTTATATGCTAAAATTTTAAAATTACCACTGAATAATCCCTTATTAGCCAAAGCTATTATAGCTAAGGAAAACACTACTTTTAATTTAGAAGATATTCATTTCCAATTTCTTCAAAATGATGAAAAAGAAAATTTAAAATCTAGCAATGATAGTTCAAATGTACTAAAATTAACATATCATAATTTTTCTGTGTTATTTACAGGTGATTTACCGCAAACACAAGAAAAATATTTATTAAATAAAAATATAGCCTCTACAATTTTAAAAGTTGCTCATCATGGCTCTAAAACATCTTCTTCACAAGAATTTCTAGAACATGTACGACCTCAATTAGCTATCATCTCTGTGGGCAAATATAATAGCTTTGGTCACCCTAACAAAGAAGTTCTTGATAGATTGAATAATCTACCTACAAAAATTCTCCGCACAGATGAAAAGGGAGCTATAATAATTTATACTGATGGCTATAATTTTTCTTTCAAAACATTTTTAAATTAATATATTTTAAGCAAAGGATTTCTCATGAAATATAATGATGCAATAAAACAATTACAAGCTAAACAATTAAAATCAGTCTATTTAATCACTGGTGAAGAATTATATTTAGCTGAAAATTATCTCAAAAAATTACTGACTTTATTAAATCCACAAAACGACGAAGAAGCTGTTCAATATTTTGATAGCACAGCTGATACAAAAGCTATTTTACAAGCATTAGATAGTTCTCCTTTTTTCAGCGAACATAATATCATCATCGCTAAAGATTTGAAGATATTTCAAGACAAGTTATCTGCTAAAGATAAAGAAGATGAACAATTATTTTTAGATTATATCGCCAATATGCCCGATTATAGTATATTGATTTTACAATATAACTTAGGCAAAATTGATAAACGCAGAAAACTCATTAAAACTATTGAAAAATTTGGCACTATAGTAGAATGTGAAGCTATAGCTTATTGGAACATCAATGACTGGCTCAACTCTCGCCTTCGTGAGCTAAATCTCCGCTTTGATCGAGAAGCTTATGCTTATTTTTTAGAAGCTATAAAATCCATGGAAAAAATCTCCCTTGGTTTTTTAGACCAAGAATTACAAAAACTCACACTCTATCCACAAAAAACACTTATCAATCGCCAATTTCTTGAGGATAATTTTTCTAGTATCCCTGAGATTTCCACATTTCGCCTTTGGGAAGCTTTAGGCAATAAAGATATTGCTACTGCCTTAGAATTATTTACCATTCAACAACAAGCAGGTATACATCCACTGCGTTTATTAAAATTCTTAGCTCGTCAAATAGACCAGCTTTGGCATGTAAAAATTTATCTCAGTGAAGGTCAATCTACAAAACAAATAGCTTCTATTTTAAAATTACATCCATTTATCACTGAAAAAATCATCAAACAAACTCAAAATTTCAGTTTAGATAAAATTCAACAAATGATCATAGATATAGCTGATGCTGATTATAAATTAAAAACAGGCTCTAATGAGCCCGCTTTAATCGAAAATCTTCTTATAAAATTTTGTCTTTAAAATCTAATAAAAATAATTTATTTTACTCTTAATATATAAGATTATGCCATTATTTTAATGGCATTTTTTTATTAAAAAATATTCTATATTCATCTTTAATAAAACTTTCTCCTTAAAATAAATTAATTTATCTATAAAAACGAAAAAGGACTGCTTTCTTTTGGAAATCAGTCCTTACTTTGATTAGCAATTATTTGCTTAAGCTGTTTACTCGGCGAGCTAAACGAGATTTACGGCGAGCTGCACAATTTTTATGGAATAATCTGTTAGCAGCAGCCTGGTCTATTTTTTTGCATGCGATTACAAGTAATGCTTTTGCTTCTTCAGCATTGCCAGCAGCAACAGCATCAAGAACTTTACGAGAAGCAGTTTTTATAGCAGATTTAGCAGAAACATTTTTTGCACGACGCATAGCATCTGTTTTTACGCTGAGAATAGAAGATTTAATGTTTGGCAAGAAATTCACCCTTTCATCATTATAATTGTACCAAAATAGTTTATCATGTTATAAAACAATTTGCAAGATGGCTAGATTAAATACTATGTATTCAATAGCTAGACGCGATATATATTGTACCACATAAAGCTCTAAAAAATCTAGTCTTTCTTCAAAAACATTTAAAATTTTATTTTTTTCTTGACTTAGAGT
>OHSH01000885.1_pt1 | contig 10728 bp, 18 predicted proteins | sample 1578611 | NCBI WGS metagenome assembly OHSH01 (sample SAMEA3879576, study PRJEB24766) | human gut metagenome | biome: human-associated habitat; feature: feces | place: USA | collected 1985/1987 | reverse complement strand
TCTTCCCGGAAATCGAGTACGACAAGATCGACAAGATCCGCGGCATGGACATCTGCATCTGCACCACCGCGACCACCGACGAAGAAGCCAAAGAGTTGCTGACCATGGTCGGCGCTCCGTTCTACGCTTGATTGGAGGATACCGGTAATGGCAAGAAAAGCAATGATTCTCAAGCAGAAGGAAGAACCCAAGTTCTCCACCCGTTACTATAACCGCTGCAAGATCTGCGGCCGTCCCCACGCTTACCTGCGCAACTACGGCATCTGCCGTATCTGCTTCCGTGAGCTGGCGTACAAGGGCCAGATCCCCGGCGTCCGCAAAGCCAGCTGGTAAAAATTTTCTGCCATGCATCGTGAGCCGCGCTTGCTGTATAGAAATACAGCTGCGCGCGGCGCACATCGCCTGACGAAAAATTGCGAACTTGCCGTCTGGCTTCGTGAGGTCGGCTTGCTGTATAGAGAAATACAGCGGCGCCGACCGCACATCCCCAGCCAACAAGTTTTTGCCCAGTGCTGAAATTCTGCGCACAGCGTCTTTCGCCAATCAACAGAATTTTAGCCACCGTGCGCGGTGGAAGGCTTGACTGCAATGTCGCCGATCCACCGCCCGCTGAACCTCGCGTTCAGCCCCAACTTCCGTAAGTTCGCCCCGCACAGCCGCAGCTGGATCTGCGGCTGTCGGTGCGCACTGAAATACGGTGCCGGTCCTTATGATCTGAGTTCCGGTGCCGCGCCCCGCCCATGCCTGTGCGTTTGACCCGGCGCCCGTGCATGGCTTCCCGCTTTTGTGCCGCCCGGCACCGCGGCCGTGCCGCCGCCTCCGGCGGCGACATGAAAATGGACCGCGCGTCACGAAAGCAAGCTTTTGCCCCTTCGCAGAAAGGGCAGGGATGACGAAAGGCCGCAGGGAATCAAGCATTCATGCGGAACCTCGCCGCCCAAACCGTATCATCGGTAACTTCTAACTAAGGAGGAAACACAAATGCAGATCACCGATCCCATCGCCGATATGCTGACCCGTATCCGCAACGCTGGCAGCGCTCGGCACGAAACCGTGGACATCCCGAATTCCAAGATGAAGAAGGCCATCGCCGAAATTCTTCTCGAGGAAGGCTACATCAAGAGCTTCCAGCTCATTGATGACGGCACCCAGGGCATCATCCGCGTCACCCTGAAGTATCTCCCCGGCAAAGAGAAGGCCATCCAGGGCCTCCGCAGAGTCTCCAAGCCCGGCCTGCGTGTCTATGCCGGTGCTGAAGAGCTGCCGCAGGTCCTGCGCGGCCTCGGCATCGCGATCATCTCCACCTCGAAGGGCATCATGACCGACAAGAAGGCGCGTGCGCAGCACGTCGGCGGCGAAGTCCTCGCGTTCGTGTGGTAAGGGAGGTACAGAACAATGTCTAGAATTGGTAGAGCTCCCATTGAGATCCCCGCAGGCGTTGAAGTCACCTGCAATGGCAACGTTGTCACCGTCAAGGGCCCGAAGGGCACCCTGTTGCACAACGTGCACCCGGACATGACCGTCACGGTCGAAGGCAACACCATCCATGTCACCCGTCCGAGCGATGACAAAATGCACCGCTCCCTGCACGGCCTGACCCGCACGCTGATCCACAACATGATCATCGGCGTGACCGAGGGCTTCAGCAAGACGCTCGAGATCAACGGCGTCGGCTACAGAGCCGTGAAGGAAGGTCAGAACCTGGTCATGCACCTGGGCTTCTCGCACACGGTCACCGTGTCCGAGAACGCGGACATCCAGATCGATGTTCCGAACCCGAACCAGGTCATTATCAAGGGTATCGACAAGGAAAAGGTCGGCCAGTTTGCAGCAGAAGTGCGCGCGAAGCGTCCGCCCGAGCCGTACAAGGGCAAGGGCATCAAGTACGATTACGAGCATATCCGCCGCAAAGAAGGCAAGACCGGCGCGAAGTAATTGGAGGTGTGCCTGAATGATTAAGAGACCGAATACGAAAGCGCAGCGCGTTCGCCGTCACCAGAGAGTGCGCGGCAAGATCTCCGGCACGGCCGAGAGACCGCGTCTGAGCGTGTTCCGCAGCGAAAACAACATTTATGCCCAGATCATCGACGATGTCGCCGGTAAGACGCTCTGCAGCGCCTCCACCGTGGAAAAGGGCTTTGAAGGCAATAGCGGCAACTGCGAAGCGGCAGCCAAGATCGGCAAGCTCATCGGTGAGCGCGCCGTGGCAGCCGGTATCACCGAGGTCGTGTTCGACCGCGGCGGCAATGTGTACCATGGCCGCGTCAAGGCTCTGGCAGAAGGCGCCCGCGAGGGCGGCCTGAAGTTCTAACGGGAGGAGGAAACGAAATGGCATATAACAATGACAGACGGGACAACCGCCGCAACCGCAGCGATGAGCCCCAGGAATTCAGCGAAAAAGTCGTTGCCCTCAACCGCGTTTCCAAGACCGTTAAGGGCGGCCGCGTCGCAAAGTTCTCCGCTCTGGTCGTCGTTGGCGACGGCAAGGGCCGCGTGGGCTTCGGCCTCGGCAAAGCAGCCGAAGTTTCCGAAGCGATCCGCAAGGGCCTGGAGGATGCAAAGAAGAACCTGACCACCGTGACCCTGCAGGGCACGACGATCCCGCACGAGGTCATCGGCGAGTTCGGCGCCGGCCGCGTGCTGCTCAAGCCCGCCGCACCCGGCACCGGCGTGATCGCCGGCGGCGCTGTGCGTGCCGTGGTCGAGGCTGCCGGCATCAAGGACATCCGTACCAAGTGCCTGCGCTCGAACAATCCGGCGAACGTTGTCGCCGCGACGATGGAAGGTCTGAAGTCTCTGCGCAACGCCCAGCAGGTCGCTGTTTACAGAGGCAAGACCGCCGAAGAGATTCTGGGTTAAGGAGGGGCTGAGACATGGCAAATCTGAAGATCAAGCTCGTCAAGAGCCTCAGCGGCCGCAATGCCAAGCACATTGCCACCGCCAACTCCCTCGGCCTGCACAAGATCGGCAACGAGACCGTGCAGCCCGATAACCCGCAGACCCGCGGCAAGATCGCCAAGATCGGCTATCTCGTCGCCGTCACCGAAGAAGAATAAGGAGGGCCCCAGAAATGAATATCCACGAACTTTCTCCCGTTGTGGGCTCCACCCATGTCGGCAAGCGCAAGGGCCGCGGCCACGCGACCGGCAACGGCAAGACCGCAGGCCGCGGTCATAAGGGCCAGAAGGCCCGCAGCGGCGGCGGCGTCCGTATCGGCTTCGAAGGCGGCCAGATGCCTCTGGCCCGCCGCATCCCGAAGCGCGGCTTCCACAACATCTTTGCCAAACCGCTCGAGAGCGTGAACGTCTCCGCTCTGGAGAAGTTTGAAGACGGCGCTGTCGTCGACGCGAAGGCTCTGCTCGATGCCGGCGTCCTCAGCAAGTGCACCTACGGTGTGAAGATCCTTGGCAACGGCGAAATCACCAAGAAGCTGACTGTGAAGGCTTCTGCTTTCTCCGAATCCGCGAAAGCGAAGATCGAGGCAGCAGGAGGAAAGGCTGAGGTGGTGTAAGGTGCTCCAGACATTTCGTAACGCATGGCGCATTGAGGAACTGCGCAAGAAAATTCTCTTTACGCTTCTGATTGTCCTGCTTTACCGTCTCGGCAATGCCGTACCCGTACCTTTCGTCGACACCAAAGCACTGGCCGACTACTTCCAGGCAAGCGGCCTGCAGAACACGATCTTGGGCCTGTTCAACGTCATGTCCGGCGGCGCGTTCTCACAGGCAACGATTTTCGCGCTGTCCATCCAGCCGTACATCAACGCTTCCATCATCATTCAGCTCCTGTGCATCGCGATCCCTTCTCTGGAGCGTCTGCAGAAGGAAGGCGGCGAGGAAGGCAAGAAGAAGATCGCCAGCATCACCCGCTACAGCACGGTCGCCATCGGCCTGCTGCAGGGCTTTGCGTATTATATGATGATGCGCAACTACAGCCTCATCAACGCGGACTTTGCCCACAACGTCTGGGCAGCCATCGTCATCATCCTGACCTTTACGTCCGGTTCCGCCCTCATCATGTGGCTTGGTGAGCAGATCACCGAGTTCGGCATCGGCAACGGCATCTCGATCATCCTGTTCGTGAGCATCGTCGCCCGCTTCCCGAACTCCATCATCCGCCAGATCAACAATGTCGCCAATGGCGACCTTGCCTGGTGGGTCCTGGTGCTGATGTACCTCGGCGCCCTGCTGCTCATCGTGCTCATCGTGCTCGTCAACGATGCGGAGCGCCGCCTGCCGGTGCAGTATTCCAAGCGCGTGGTCGGCCGCAAGATGTACGGCGGCCAGAGCACGCACCTGCCGATGAAGGTGAACATGAGCGGCGTCCTGCCGATCATCTTCGCCCAGTCGATCGCGTCGCTGCCGGCCACCATCTGCGCCTTCGTTCCGAAGTGGCAGAACAGCTGGGGCATGACGCATGTGTTTAATACGACTACCTGGCCGTATATCGTCATCTACTTCCTGCTCATCATCTTCTTCAGCTACTTCTACTCCACGATCCAGTTCAACCCCATCGAGGTCGCGAACAACCTGAAGAAGAACGGCGGGTTCATCCCGGGCTTCCGTGCAGGCAAGCCGACGAGCGAATTCATCCAGAAGGTGCTCAACAAGATCACGCTCTTCGGCGCGATCTACCTGAGCGTCATCGCGATCACGCCGCTGATCATCAGTGCGTGCTCGAAGGCGGAAGAGCTCACCGGCATCTCCCTGGGCGGCACGTCCATCATCATCGTTGTCGGTGTTGCACTTGAGACCGTCCGCGCACTCGAGGCGCAGATGCTCATGCGCAACTACAAGGGCTTCCTGAGCTGATAGGAGGATTCACACAATGAAACTCGTTTTGTTAGGCGCCCCCGGTGCGGGCAAGGGCACGCAGGCTGAGATCCTTAGCCGCAAGCTGAATATCCCCACCATTTCTACCGGCAACATCCTGCGCGCGGCCATGAAAAACGGCACGCCCGTGGGCCTGAAAGCAAAATCCTACGTGGAAAGCGGTAAGCTCGTTCCGGACGACGTCATCATCGGCATCGTCTGCGAGCGTCTGGCTGAGCCCGACTGCGCCAATGGTTATATCCTCGACGGTATGCCGCGCACCATCCCCCAGGCGGAAGCTCTGGAGCAGCACGGCATCGACGTCGACACCGCCCTCTCGATCGAGATCGCGGACGAGACCATCATCGAGCGTATGTCCGGCCGCCGGACCTGCAAGGACTGCAGCGCCACGTTCCACATCGTCTCCAATCCTCCCAAGGTGGAAGGCAAGTGCGACTTCTGCGGTGAGCTGACCATCCGCAAGGACGACGCTCCCGAGACCGTGAAGGCACGCCTGGATGTCTACCATGCCGAGACCGAGCCGCTCAAGGACTTCTATGCCCAGCGCGGCAAGCTTGTCAAGGTCGACAACCAGCCGACCATCGAGGCCACGACCGCTGCGATCGAGAAAGCTCTGGGTCTGGAATGATCATCATCAAATCCGATCCGGAAGTGGATCTCATGCGGCAGGCCGGCCGGATCACCGCTGGCGCGCGCACCGTCGCGCGTCAGATGGTGGAGCCGGGCGTGACAACCCGCCAGATCAATCGCGAAGTGCACAAGTTCATCACGAAGTCCGGCGCATCGCCGTGCTTTATGACCGACGGCGGATTTCCGACGGCGGCGTGCATCTCCGTTAATGACGAGATCATCCACGGCATCCCCGGCGACCGCGTCCTGCATGAGGGCGATATCGTCAGCGTCGATGTCGGCGCCCGCTACCGCGGCTTCAACGGCGACTGCGCAGGCACGTTCCCGTGCGGCAAGTGCTCGGATGAGGCCCTGCGCCTGATCCGCATCACCCGCCAGAGCTTTTTCGAGGGCATCCAGTTTGCCCGCGTCGGCTACCGCATCTCCGACATCGGCCACGCCGTTCAGGAGTATGCCGAGAGCTATGGCTACTCGCTCGTGCGCGAGTATGTCGGCCATGGCGTCGGCGCCAGCCTGCACGAGGCGCCCGAGATCCCGAACTACGGCAAGCCCGGCCACGGCCCGCGTCTGCAGAAGAACATGACGATCGCCGTGGAGCCGATGGTCAACGTCGGCGGGTACGAGGTCCGCGTTCTGGACAATGGCTGGACCGTGGTCACGGCGGACGGCAGTCTGTCGGCGCACTACGAAAACTCTCTGCTCGTCACCGACGGCGAGCCGGAGATCCTGACGTTCGCAGACGACATTTGACGGGCGCGTCCCGAAAAACCTTAGGAGGTTCAAACACCTTGGCAAAAGACGATGTAATCGAACTGGAGGGCACGGTTGTTGAATCCCTGCCCAACACGACGTTCCGGGTTGATATCGGCAACGGCCACATCATCCTGGCGCATATCTCCGGAAAGCTCCGGATGAACTTTATCAGAATCCTCCCCGGTGACAAGGTCACGGTTCAGATGTCCCCGTACGATCTGACGCGCGGCCGCATCACCTGGAGAAGCAAGTAGGAGGTTAACTACAATGAAAGTCAGACCGAGTGTCAAGCCCATGTGCGAAAAGTGCAAGGTCATCAAGCGCAAGGGCAAAGTCATGGTTATCTGCGAAAACCCGAAGCACAAACAGAGACAGGGCTGATCTGACCCTGTAAGTCCTAACACATCCGCGCCAGAAGGTCGGCTCCCTCCGGCGGGAGTAAGTCGCCTCCCTTTTTGCGCGCGGAACAAAAATTTCGAAAGGAATGATCGAATAAGATGGCACGTATCGCCGGCGTTGACCTGCCCAAGGACAAGCGAATTGAAATTGGCCTGACCTACGTTTATGGTATCGGCAGAACCAGCGCGAAAAAGATTCTTGAGATGACCGGCATCAATCCGGACACCCGCGTGAAAGACCTCACCGATGAGGAAGAAGCAAAGATCCGTGAGTGCATCGACCACCACTTCATCGTGGAAGGCGACCTGCGCCGCAGCGTGGCGCTCGACATTAAGCGCCTGACCGAGATCGGCTGCTACCGCGGCCAGCGTCACAGACGCGGCCTGCCCGTGCGCGGCCAGCGCAGCAAGACCAATGCGCGTACCCGCAAGGGCCCGAAACGCACGATCGCCAATAAGAAGAAGTAAGGGAGGGATATGTAATGGCAAACGCAGCAAAAGGCAAGAAAGTTCGCACGCGCCGCAAAGAGCGTAAGAACATTGAAAAGGGAGCCGTGCATATCAGCTCTTCGTTCAACAACACCATGGTCACCATCACGGACACCCAGGGCAACGCGCTCTCCTGGGCCTCCGCAGGCGGCATGGGCTTCCGCGGAAGCAAGAAATCCACCCCCTTCGCCGCACAGACTGCCGCTGAGACGGCTGCCAAGGCGGCTATGGAGCACGGCCTGAAGACCGTCGAAGTCTTCGTCAAGGGCCCCGGCTCCGGACGTGAGGCTGCGATCCGCGCCCTGCAGACTGCAGGACTCGAGGTCACCATGATCAAGGACGTCACCCCCATTCCTCACAATGGCTGCCGTCCTCCGAAACGCCGCCGCGTCTGATTGAAGGAGGGAAATGAATTATGGCTAGATATACCGAAGCTGTCTGCCGCCAGTGCCGCAGAGAGGGCCAGAAGCTCTTCCTCAAGGGCGACAGATGCTACACCCAGAAGTGCGCGATCGACTGCAGAGGCTATGCCCCCGGCCAGCACGGCCAGGGCCGCAGCAAGACCTCTGAGTACGGCTCCCAGCTGCGCGAGAAGCAGAAGGTCCGCCGCTACTACGGCGTGCTCGAGAAGCAGTTCCGCAGCTACTTCGCCATGGCCGAGAAGCGCCAGGGCATCACGGGCGAGAACCTGCTCGCCATTCTGGAAACCCGTCTGGACAACGTTGTCTACCGTCTCGGCTTCGCCATGAGCCGTGCGGAGGCACGCCAGCTCGTGACCCACGGCCACTTCACTGTGGATGGCCGCAAAGTCAACATCCCCAGCTTCCTGGTCAAGCCGGGCATGGTTATTACACTCAAGGACTCCAGCAAGAGTCTCGACAAGATCAAGGCCAACGTCGAAGCGAACGCTTCCCGTCCGGCGCCGAAATGGCTGGACTATGACGCCAACAACATGGTCGGCAAGGTTGTGGCCATGCCCGCGCGTGACGACATTGATCTGCCTGTCGAGGAACACCTCATCGTCGAGCTGTATTCCAAGTAATAAAGAGACCCTCAAATTGGTAAGCTGACATCCGCAGCGCCGCAGTGGCGCAACAATACAGTAAGGAGGGTTAAGTCTAAATGATTGAAATTGAAAAGCCGCGCATCGAATGCCAGGAATCCCCGGACGATATCTCGTATGGCAAGTTCGTCGTTGAGCCTTTGGAGCGTGGCTACGGCACGACCCTGGGTAACTCTCTGCGCAGAGTGCTGCTCTCTTCACTGCCCGGCACTGCCCCGACGTCCATCCGGATTGCCGGCGTGCAGCACGAGTTTTCGACGATCCCCGGCGTCAAGGAAGACGTCACGGAGATCGTGCTGAACGTGAAGGGCATCATCGCGCGCCTGCACTGCGACGGCCCGAAGACCGTCTATATCGAAGCGGCAGGCGAGTGTGAAGTCACTGCCGGCGACATCAAGGCGGACGGCGAGGTTGAGATCCTCAACCCCGAGCTGCACATCGCCAGTCTCGGCCCGGACGGTGCGCTCTCCATGGAGATCACGCTTGACCACGGCAGAGGCTATATCCCGGCGGACAAGAACAAGAGCGCGCAGCAGGTCATCGGGACCATCCCGGTGGACAGCATCTATGCGCCGGTCCTGAAGGTCAACTATGCTGTCGAGAACACCCGTGTGGGCAACCAGACGGACTTCGACAAGCTGACCATCGAGGTCTGGACCGACAAGACCATCTCGGCGCGTGACGCGCTGAGCCTCGGCGCCAAGATCCTGTGCGATCACTTCACGCTCTTCACCGATCTGTCTGACACGATTGGCAACAGCTGCACGGTGGTGGAGAAGGAGCCGGAGCGCCCCGACACCGTCATGAAGATGACGATCGAGGAGCTGGACCTCTCCGTGCGCAGCTTCAACTGCCTGAAGCGCGCGAATATCAACACCGTCGAAGACCTCACGAACAAGACCGAGGAAGAGATGATCAAGGTGCGCAACCTTGGCCGCAAATCCCTGGAAGAGGTCGAGCACAAGCTCGCTATGATGGGCCTGAGCCTGGCGAGCGACGACAACCAGTAATAACCAGTTACTCTTATCAAGGAGGAAAACCGATATGCCCGGAACAAGGAAACTCGGTAAGACCACCGATCAGCGCAAGGCGATGCTCCGTCAGCAGGTCACGGACCTGCTCGACATGGGCCGCATGGAGACGACCGTCTTCCGCGCAAAAGAGATCGCGCCTCTGGCCGAGAAAATGATCACCCTTGGCAAGAAGAAGGACATGGCTGCCTACCGTCAGGCGCTGGCCTTCATCACCCGCGAGGATGTTGCCAAGAAGGTGTTCGATGAAGTTGCCCCGAAGTATGCCGACCGCAACGGCGGCTACACCCGCATCACCCGCATCGGCACCCGCCGCGGCGATGCGGCCGAGATGGCTGTCATCGAGCTCGTGTAAGGAGCTTCCGAACACAACCCACAACGCACCGACTGCATTTGCAGCCGGTGCGTTTTCGTGTTTTACACGCGGGGACTGTCTGTGGTATAATATCACATTAGACAGACAACAAGGAGGGACGTGTATGCGCATTCTGGTCGTGGAAGATGAACAGGACCTCAACCGCATTCTCGCCAAAACACTCACAGCCGAGGGCTACAGCGTCGACGCCTGCTTTGACGGCGTGGAGGCGCTGGACTATCTGGAGGGTGCGGAGTATGACGCCATCGTGCTCGACGTGATGATGCCGCGCATGGACGGCTTTTCGCTCCTGGCGCAGATGCGCGAGAGCGGCAACGAGACGCCGGTCATCTTCCTCACGGCGAAAGACAGCGTACCCGACCGCGTGCGCGGGCTCGACGCCGGGGCGGATGACTATCTCGTCAAGCCGTTTTCGTTCGACGAGCTTCTGGCGCGGCTGCGCGTCGTCACGCGCAAGCGCGGCGGCAGCGCGACCAATGTCTTCACCGTCGCCGACCTCACGGTCGACACCGCCTCGCACCATGTCACGCGCGGCGGCCGCACGATTGCGCTCTCGGCCAAGGAATTTGCCCTGCTCGAATACATGATCCGCAACCGCGGCGTTGTGCTCTCGCGCGAGCGGATCGAAAACCATCTCTGGAACTATGACTACAGCGGCGGCTCGAACGTCGTGGACGTGTACGTGAGCTATCTGCGCCGCAAGATCGACGCGGACTATCCCACCAAGCTCATCCACACCGTCTGGGGCGTCGGCTGGGTCCTGCGGGAGGAAGCATGAAACGTCCGTCACTGAAATTGCGCATCACGGCCTGGTTCGCGCTCATGATGTTCGTCATCGAGGCGCTGGTGCTCGCGTTCCTGCTCGCGGTCAACGGCACGGTCGCCACGAACGACCCGGAGGCGCGCCTCGTGCGCATGGTCGAGCACAATGCCGACCGCGTCAAATATAACCACCGCCAGTTCCGCTACGGCCGCATCCATTATAACCGCAGCGGGGTCTATACCGTGCTCTATGACGCGGACGGCAATGTCCTGCAGGGCACGTTCCCGGCGGAGTTCACGCCATCGGAGCCCCTGCCGCTCGGCGGCGAGACCGTGCGCCTCGTCGACTGCGGGGAGAACGAATATTACGTCTACGATGTGCACGTCGACATGA
>OHSH01000874.1_pt1 | contig 10863 bp, 7 predicted proteins | sample 1578611 | NCBI WGS metagenome assembly OHSH01 (sample SAMEA3879576, study PRJEB24766) | human gut metagenome | biome: human-associated habitat; feature: feces | place: USA | collected 1985/1987 | reverse complement strand
GCCTGATTAACAGTTGTATCTTTACTGTATACAGTTCTTTCTCTTTTATTAAATGCCACATTAAATACAAATGATATCAACGATACAAGCAATGTAATAAGTAATAATATAAGTGCCTGATTAAAATCCTTTGTCCTGCCCTTTACTGCCCATAGAATAATGCCTGTAACAATCTCAGCACCTATCGTTATTAAATGATAATACATCTTAACTTCTTCTCCGTCCACTGACAGGGAAGTATCTGCATATATCCTTTTCTGGCTTTCTATAACCCATTTATTCTTAATCTTTATATCATACATTTTCCTATGTGGCATAATAATCAGTAATTCTATGCCTACAGCATAACCAATCAGCCACACACACCAGATAAGCACAAATATTATCATATTAAGAAAATTCACAAAACATATCACTATACCAAGAACCACATTAACATTCTGGAATATTTTATAATTACGCTTTGCCTTTTCCATAAGGCTTACTACTTCTTCATCACCAATATTCTCCTGTGGTATATGAACACCAAGAAGCATCCCCTGCTTATATTCATAATTACCAGTAAATCCGTATCTCATAATTAAAATTATAAATATATTGCTTACCAATGCTATCACAAACAATGCTATTCCCATAATATTATCCTCCCTGTCCAGTCACCGAAATGCTTTTACTTTTGTATTTATGTTGTCTTTGGTTCACTGTCACCTGACACTTTCATTTTTGAATATATTTCATTGCACATACTAAGAAAATCGTTCTTATCCATTCCATTGATAGCTGCTTCTGCTAATAATAATTCAAGTTCATTTTCAAGCTTTTCCCTAAATACAATATCCATATCAATATTGTCTGATACTATTGCTCCGTGCCTGCGGTCTATTTTAATATATCCTTCTGTCTTTAATATCTGGTACGCTTTATTCACCGTCATTGTATTAACTCCAATATCCTGTGCAAGCTGTCTTACCGTTGGCAGGCTCTCACCAAGCTTTAATTCACCACGCCCAATTCCCATTACAATCTGATTACGAAGCTGGACATATATAGGTGTACTGCTATTCATATCTAATTCAATAATCATTGTATTAACTCCTTTCCTGACACAATATTCACAACATAGAATTGACCTAACCGATATCTTATGAACCTTACATTAAACAAATATAACCTTTTCACAATCTTATTAATAAGGCAAATAAAAAAGTAGTATTATTTGTATTAGTTATTGTAATACAAATAATACTACTTTGCAATATAATTTGAAAATAATATAATTGAATACTATTATCAGATACTATTACCTGTTAATTATTCCCCTCCGTGCTTTGCTCCTCTATAGCTTCATTAAGATTATTCTCTATCTTTTCAAGCGTTGCACACATACTGTTAAGCTCTTCTTCGCCTATACCTTTGCGGAACACTTCCTCAGCCATATCAAATATATCAGATACCCTGTCAGCTTTTTCCTTTCCTTCTTCTGTTAAAGATATAATCCACGAACGCCTACACTCTGGATTATTCTGTCTTTTAATAAGTCCCATACTCTCTAATCTGTCAAGCGTTCTTGACATCGTAGTCACCTCTATAAGGCAGGCATCTGACAATTCTTTCTGGCTCATTCCATCACATTTTCTTAACTCATATAATATGCGTGGCTGCCCCTGTCCAACTGTCAGTCCAAGTTCTATAAAATATGGTCTTAATAATCTTCGTCTTAGCATTTCCACGTCAAACAGGTAATGTCTTACATTCTGCTTACTTTTCATAATGACCCTCTTTTCTTAATTATTGTCCTCTCCATATAATCAAGTATTTTTTCATTCAAAAATCTCATTATCGACTGGCATTCCACATCCGCCGCAGAACTTAGTCCCATTCTCCAGTTTCATTCCGCAATTTTTACAGTACATTACATTCTCCATTTCTTTTGTTTTTTTATTTTATATTAGTTGTCATTTTATGTATATATACATTTTCACAATTATATAAAAATATAAAATACCAACACCCTATTATCTCCATTCCTAATCACATACACATTTGCAATTATCTTGTCAACGACTGAATCTCTTTTTGTATAAGTCTTCCTGCCGCCTTTGCCAGCTCATCAATACGACGTATTCTTGTAAATTCTTTTCCATAAATCTTTTCTGCGCTATTGGCCGCCGCATCATTTCCCATAAAAACGGCTGATACATGTATTCCTTTAGCACGCAGTGCACGTACCTCTTCGGCTGCATCATTAACAGAAATATCGTCGCTATAATCATGTCCAAACGGGCTGTCCTGTGATGGCAGAATACGCTGGCTGTCATTAGGCGCAGCATCTGTTAAAATAATCACAAGATGCCTGTCAGCCACCCCCGGGTTCATATCAAGGATTTTACCAATTCCCCGAAAAGCAAGACCATCACGATTCCAACCGGCAGCATAATAATTGAAAATATTGTCGCACTTCTTATCCCTAAAAGACTTCAATATATGAAAAACTGTATATCCTCTAACACTGCAAAATCTTGTTACCCTGACCGGTATATTACATTTCACGAGGCTTTTGGAAATAATTACTCCCTGCGCAGCAAGCATTTCCTGATACTGAAGCCTTGAAGCAGATGCATCAAGAAGCAGATCCACTGTAAAGGACGGTTGATTATCATCTTCATATGTGTGAAAAATCCTGTTATCTTCTATATATTCTGCACGCCATACTTTGGTTGTATCAAGCCTTCCTCTCTGACCTGATATTACATCTGTCTTCTGACTTATATATTCGCTATTACGGATTTGTTCGACTATATGTGCAATAAGACTATCATAAAGCCGTACATTTTTATTATAATATGAATGATTTCTTTCAACCTGCAGCTGTGACTGTTCTCTTAAATGAAGAAATTCCTTCGGTATATTTTTCTTTGTTATATATTTTCCATCTGTAAACCATAAATGGCATCCTGTATGACTGCCTGTACACAGTTCTTTTTCTATTTTAATAAGAGTCTGCTCTGATATAACAGATCTTCCAAAACAATTCTCAATATAAGAGCAGTCATCATTTTCTTTCTTATATGTTATATTATCTTTCTTTTTGCTGTAAGCTGCTTCACCAGTCATATTGTCCGCCGCAGAAGAACGCATAACCATTACATGATTATTTCTTACAGAGCTGACAGGCATTATTCTTGTCATTATCCGGGCAAATGCCCCTGTAAAATGCAGTCGCAACGCTTTTTTTTCATGTTTTACGCCATCAAAAAGATTAAATTTGCGATAAATTGCCAGCACAGCATCTATCAACCGGTCTGTTTCAGGCATTATCTGTGGTGTCAGTTCTGCATACAGCTTTTGTTCATTTGGTGTCAGCAGAACCTTCTTTTTCCCTGACACACTGCTCCATCTGGCTGACTGCATATTATATACAAGCCGGTTTTTACTCATCCACTCCTGCCTAGACAGCTTATATTCACCTGCAAAAAAAGCCTTTCCATAATAAACCCGTAGATCAGTCATAGACGGACGTTTTAATGCTTCCTCTGTATACAGTACATGTTCCAGATAAAGCCATGTCAGATCATCCAGCATAGCCTGACTGATATCTCCGTTCCAATAACCAAATAAAGTGCTGATTGTCTTTTCACCATAATACTTATATGCCAGTCCAATTATAAGATTCATATATAAATCTGAATCTAAATCCCCTGTTTCAACAGCCAGAAACAATGGATCAAAATTATAGCGTTCCGCCGCATTCCATACCTGATTAGCAGCCCGTCTTTCCTTAGCAGTATAAGAAATGGTACGCATTATTCAAACACCTCCGTATTATGCAGCTTTAAGGGAAACCTTGAAGCTATGACATCACGTATAAGCTCTTTTTCATAGCTGTCAAATATCTTATTGGTAATTCCAAGATCCAATGCATCCCTGATTGGAATACCCTTTTTTATAAGACTTACAGCATCAATTAATCCACGCAGATCCAAAGCTTTCTCTGTAAGTTCACCATTTTCACATTTTTTCTGAAGTTCATTAAATAAAAGTGCAAACTGTTTGTTATACTTAGTAACCAGTGAAGGGAACTGATCCTTTAACAGTCTCTCAAGATCTTCCTTTGCCAGTGGCGGCATCTGTATAACTACAAATCTTGAGGCAAGTGCCTCATTTAATTCCCTTGTACCTGCATAATTATAATTCATCGTAGCAATAAAACGTGTATCATCTGCAACCTCTATCCTGTCATATCCTGGAACATCAATTACACGTCTGAAATCAAGTACAGAATGTAAGACTGCAAGTGCTTCATTCCTTGCCATATTGATTTCATCGAGAATCCCAAAGCCGCCGCTTTGTGCACAACAACACCGGTCCGGGTCTGAATGTAACCCTGCCATCGTGAAATGTATCAGAACCTATCAGCGCAGCCGCATCCATATTAACATGGAAGGAAATATCCCATGCCGGACGTTCAAAAACTGCTGCAAGATTCTGTGCAAGCACATTTTTTCCCGTTGCCTTCTCTCCTGCCAGCAAAAGATTTCTGCCACACAGAAGCACTGCAAGAGCCTCTTCCCATACCTTATTGCCATAATAATGAAAATGTGGTACAGGAATACGTTTTTTTAATGCTTCATCTACAGTATGTTCTTCTGAATAATGCCGGACTTCTTCTACAAGCTGTGCAGAAACACCTTCCTGCTTCAAAAACTCAATCAGACTATTCAATACCAACACCTCTTTAACTATTTTTTTATATTTTGATTATATTCTTTTTATTTATTTATTTCAAATTACAATAATTCAAGCTATATTAATGTCCGATTTATTCAAGTTCGAATTGTCCCGTATAGAGCTGGTAATATCTTCCTTTCTGCTCTATCAGCTCATCGTGGCTTCCACGCTCAATAATCTGTCCTTTCTCAAGTACCATAATCGCCTTGGAATTTCTTACTGTTGACAATCTGTGTGCAATAACGAATACTGTTCTGCCTTCCATTATTGCATCCATACCATTCTCGATAAGTCTTTCTGTTCTTGTATCTACTGAGCTTGTCGCCTCATCAAGAATAAGTACAGGAGGCTTGGCTACTGCTGCCCTCGCAATGGCAAGAAGCTGGCGCTGTCCCTGTGAAAGATTGCTTCCATCGGAATAAAGCATTGTATCATAACCATCTGGAAGCCTTCTTATAAATGAATCTGCATTAGCTATTACAGCTGCCTCCCTTACTTCCTCATCTGTTGCATCAAGCTTTCCATATCGTATATTGTCCGCAATAGTTCCTGTAAACAGATGTGTTTCCTGTATAACCATTGCCATTGACCTTCTTAAATCATCTTTACTTATATCCTTAATGTCTATTCCGTCATAAGTTATTGTTCCTGACTGGATATCATAAAATCTGTTAATAAGATTGACTATTGTTGTCTTTCCTGCACCGGTTGAGCCTACAAATGCTATCTTCTGTCCCGGCTTTGCATATAAAGTTACATCATTAAGAATAGTCTTTTCTTTTACATATCCAAACACAACATCTTTAAATCGCACATCTCCCTTTAACTCAACAAGATAGCCTGCTTTATCTTTCGTCGCTGGAACCTTCCAGGCGTATATGCCTGTATTACCTGAAGCTTCCATAAGTTCACCCGCTTCATTTTTCGTAACATTACATAATGTAACACTGCCTTCATCAACCTCAGGTTCTTCGTTCATCATATCAAATATACGCTCTGCACCTGATAAGGCTGAAAGCAGGAAATTAACCTGTTGTGTGAACTGGTTAAGTGGCATTGCACTTTGTCTTACATATACAAGATAAGCCGAAAGCGTACCTAAATCCATAAGTCCCTTTAATGCAAATATACCGCCAACACAGGCTGATATCGCATAATTAAGATAAGAAAGACTTACTATTGTAGGAATCATCATTCCAGCAAATGCCAGTGCATTAGTTGACTCTTTTCTGAAATTCTCATTCATTTCACAGAATTTCCCGTAATCCTTTTCCTCGTGGTTAAATACCTTCTCAACCTTCTGTCCAGCCATCATCTCCTGAACGAATCCATTGATTTTACCAAGCTCTTCCTGCTGTCTGTTAAAATATTTCTTACTGTGCTTACTGTTAAATTTGATAAAGAAGAACATTATAATAAGAAATACGACAACTATCATAGAAAGACGTATGCTTAATACCATCATCATCGTAAGTGTACCAAACAGCATAATAAAACTCTGTATTATCATAGCAAAACTGTTATTCATAGCTTCCTGAACTGTATCAACATCATTAGTAAAACGGCTCATAAGTTCGCCGTGTGTATGTGCATCGAAATATTTTAATGGAAGCTTCTGTGTATGCTTAAATAAATCATTTCTTATATCCTGTATAACCTTCTGTGACATTTTCACCATAATGCGGTTATATCCAAGTGTTGATAATGCTCCACACGCATACATTACGCCCATAGCTATAACAGCCTTTAAAAGTCCTGTCATATTGCCCGGAACAATAAATCTATTGACAACAGGCTTAATAAGATAAGTTCCTGTAACATTAGCTCCTGCACTTATGAATACAAGAAATGCTACTAATATAAGCATCCATTTATAATGTCCAAGATATACGAATAACTGTTTCAATGTCTTCTTGGTATCTTTAGGTCTTTTATATCCAACATATTTAGCCATTATAAATCCACTCCTTCCTTCTGTGATTCATATATTTCCTGATATATCCTGTTATTGGCAAGAAGTGTTTCGTGTGTGCCTATCGCAGCTACCTTTCCCCTGTCCAGTATGATAATCTGGTCAGCGTGCTTTACCGAAGATATTCTCTGTGCTATTACAATCTTGGTCATATCTGGAAGCTTATTAGCAAGTTCCTCTCTTATCTTAGCTTCTGTCGCTGTATCTACCGCACTTGTTGAGTCATCAAGAATAAGCACCTTTGGCTTTTTTAATATAGCTCTCGCAATACATATTCTCTGCTTCTGTCCACCTGATACATTGACACCACCCTGTCCCATATCAGTATCATATCCCTGTGGAAGTCTGTCTAAGAATTCGTCTACACAGGCAATATGGCAGGCCTCATCTATCTCCCCCATAGAAGCATTCTCATTACCCCAGTAGAGGTTAGAAAGAAGTGAACCTGAGAATAATGTATTCTTCTGCAATACAACTGCAATAGCATCCCTTAAATGTCTCATAGGATATTTTTTTACATCTATTCCGTCTATTCTCACCGTTCCTTTGGTTGCATCGTATAATCTTGGAATAAGTGATACAAGCGTTGTCTTGGCTGAACCCGTCTGTCCTATTATTCCAATAGTCTGTCCTGCTTCTATATTAAATGAAACATCAGAAAGAACATATTCTTTTGCCTCTTTCTTGTATTTAAACCATACGTGGTCAAACTCAATTGAACCCTTTTTAACACTTATATCCTCTGCCTGTTCATCTGTTATGTCTATTTTTTCATCAAGAACTTCGACAATTCTTGAAGCTGAGGCTAAAGAACGTGTCATCATAAGAAATACATTTGACATCATCATAAGTGAATTAAGTATAAGAAGAACATAACTTAAAAAGCTTGTAAGCTCACCAATCTTTAACTGTCCTGCATTAATAAGATGTCCGCCGATAAAGAGAATTGATATAATCGTTCCATACATAACAAACTGCATAGCTGGCATATTAAGAACTGCTATACCGAATGCTTTCTCTGACTCTTTCTTAAGATTAGCATTAACTTCCTCAAACTTAGAAACCTCGTAATCACCTCTTACATATGCTTTAACTACTCTTATCGCAGTAAGATTTTCCTGAATGCTTCTGTTGACTAAATCTATTGCATTCTGCATACGTCCATAAAGTGGACGGACATTCATAATAATAATTATGAGAAGCACGGCAAGTATAGGCAGTGCCACGAAAAACACGAATGCAAGCGTTCTGTTAATTGTAAATGCCACTGATGATGCAAATATAAGCATAACCGGACTTCTGCCAAATGGTCTCATACCTGTTGATACCGAATTCTGTATATTCGTAACATCACTTGTCAGACGTGTAACCAACGAAGAAACCCTGAAATGGTCTATATTGGCAAATGAATATGATTGTAATTTCTCATATTCTGCCTGCCTTATATTAGCGCCAAGTCCCTGTCCTGCAAGTGCTGAAAATCTTGCACTTCCAATGCCAAGGATAAGTGCCAGAACCGCACATCCTGCCATCTGCAAGCCCTTAGTATAAATATAAGCTGTGTCGCCATTAGCAACACCATTATCAATTAAATCAGCCATAATCATAGGCACCATAAGTTCAAGCACTGCCTCAACAGCAATACATAAAAGTGCCAGACAGGCATATTTCTTATACTGTTTCATATAAGAAAATATTCTTTTAAGCATTAAAATGCACCTCCAATTGTTGTATCTGCAACTATTGTAACATCAATTTTTGCACTGTCAACTTATATTTTCAGCCTTCAGACTTCAAATACCTGATTATCCATATCTAAATTGGGAACTGATAAATTATTAACTTCTAAACTTTCTATAAAACGGCAATAATTTATTGACATCTGCATATATAAGTGTTAAAGTGTGACCATAATGATTGTTAATTAATTATCAATCTTATTTTTATTAAGATAGTTACTTCGTGTAACACTATACATCACTAACAAAGTATATGTATGATTATCTAAGAAAAGGGGAACTAATTATGAGCAAAGAAAAATCTTTAGTAGTTGACAACATCCAGTCTCTTGAAGAGCTTATAAGCTCTGTAAAAGAGGCACAGCGTATCTTCTCAACATATTCACAGGAACAGGTTGATAAGATATTTACTGCTGCCGCCCTTGCCGCTAATAAAGCAAGAATACCTCTTGCCAAGATGGCTGTTAAAGAAACTGGTATGGGAATTGTTGAAGACAAGGTAATCAAAAATCACTATGCCGCTGAATACATTTACAACGCATACCGTGATACCAGAACCTGCGGTGTTATTGAGGAAGATAAAGCCTATGGCATTAAGAAGATCGCAGAGCCTATCGGTGTTGTTGCCGCTGTTATTCCTACAACTAATCCAACTTCTACTGCTATATTCAAGACTCTTATTTCATTAAAGACACGTAACGGCATTATCATAAGCCCACATCCCCGTGCTAAGGAAAGCACAATAGCTGCTGCTAAGGTTGTACTTGAGGCTGCTGTTGCTGCCGGTGCTCCAGAGGGTATAATCGGCTGGGTTGATGTTCCAAGCCTTGAACTTACCAACACTCTTATGAAAGAAGCCGACATTATACTTGCAACTGGTGGTCCTGGTATGGTTAAGGCAGCTTATTCATCTGGAAAGCCTGCACTTGGCGTAGGTGCTGGTAACACTCCAGCTATTATCGACAGTACTGCCGATGTTATACTTGCCGTCAACTCTATTATCCATTCTAAGACATTTGATAATGGTATGATATGTGCTTCTGAGCAGTCAGTAATCGTTGACTCATCTATATATAAGCAGGTTAAAGAGGAATTCACTAAACGCGGCTGTCACTTCCTTAATAAGACTGAGCTTGATAAAGTAAGAAAGACTATCATTATCAATGGCTCGTTAAATGCCAAGATAGTTGGCCAGAGTGCTTATAATATCGGAAAGCTTTCCGGCATAGAAGTACCTGAAACCACCAAAATTCTCATTGGCGAAGTTACTTCTGTTGACCTTTCAGAAGAATTCGCACACGAGAAGTTATCTCCTGTTCTTGCTATGTATAAGGCAAAGGATTTTGATGATGCCATAAGTAAAGCTGAGCGTCTAATAGCTGATGGCGGATTTGGTCATACTTCTTCTATATATATTAATTCTGCAACTGAAAACTACAAGCTTGCTAAGTTCGAGGAAGCTATGAAGACCTGCCGTATTCTTATTAATACACCTTCTTCACAAGGCGGTATCGGTGACCTTTATAACTTTAAGTTAGCACCTTCTCTTACACTTGGCTGTGGTTCGTGGGGCGGTAACTCTGTATCTGAAAATGTAGGCGTAAAGCACCTTATTAATATTAAGACTGTTGCTGAGAGGAGAGAAAATATGCTGTGGTTCAGAGCACCTGAAAAGGTATACTTTAAGAAAGGCTGCCTTCCTGTTGCACTTAACGAGGTAAAGACTGTATTAGGCAAGAAGAAAGCATTTATTGTTACAGACCAGTTCTTATATAAGAATGGCTACACTAAGTGCGTTACCGACAAGCTTGATGAACTTGGCATAACACACACAACCTTCTTCAATGTTGCACCAGACCCTACATTAGAATGTGCTATTGAAGGAACTAAGGCTATCAACAGCTTTGAGCCTGACTGTATCATTGCTATCGGTGGTGGTTCTGCTATGGATGCTGCCAAGATTATGTGGGTTATGTACGAACATCCTGAAGTTGACTTTATGGATATGGCTATGAGATTTATGGATATAAGAAAACGTATCTACACATTCCCTAAGATGGGCGAAAAAGCCTACTTTATAGCTATTCCTACTTCTTCTGGTACTGGTTCAGAGGTTACACCTTTCGCAGTTATCACTGATGAAAAGACTGGCATAAAGTATCCTCTTGCTGACTATGAACTACTTCCTAAGATGGCTATTATTGATGCTGATATGTGTATGGACCAGCCTAAGGGACTTACAGCCGCTTCTGGTATAGATGCATTAACACATGCTCTTGAAGCATATGCTTCTATTATGGCTACAGATTATACTGATGGTCTTGCACTTAAGGCTATGAAGAATATATTTGAATATCTTCCAGCGGCATATGAGAATGGACCTCACGATGCCAAGGCAAGAGAACAGATGGCTACCGCTTCTAC
>OHSH01000870.1_pt1 | contig 10917 bp, 8 predicted proteins | sample 1578611 | NCBI WGS metagenome assembly OHSH01 (sample SAMEA3879576, study PRJEB24766) | human gut metagenome | biome: human-associated habitat; feature: feces | place: USA | collected 1985/1987 | reverse complement strand
CGGCTTGTTGCGCACGAACTCGCTCGCCTGCGCCATGTCGAGCGCCACCCAGAGCTCCTCGTCGGTCGCAGCCTCGTCGCGCCAGGTCAGGTTGCTGCGGATGGTGCCGCTCACCAGCGACGCGCGCTGTGGAACGGTCGCGACCACACGGCGCAGCTGGTCGAGCGGCCAGGTGCGCACGTCGGCGCCCATCACGCTCACGCTGCCGGTACTCGCATCGTACAGGCGCGGGATGAGCTGCACGAGCGAAGATTTGGACGCGCCCGTGCCGCCGATGACGCCGATCGTCTCGCCGGAGCGGATGTGCAGATCAATGTCATCGAGCACCTTTTTGTCCGCCTTGGATGCATAGACAAAGCTCACATGGTCAAAATCAATGGCGCCGTCGCGCACGGCCATGACCGGGTGCTCCGGATTTTGAATGTCCGTCTTTTCCTCGATCACCTCGGCAATGCGGCGCGCGGACGAAAGCGAGATTGTCAGCATGGCAAAGACCATGGACAGCATCATCAGGCTCGAGAGGATCTGCATGGCATAGGTGATGAGCGCGGTGAGGTTGCCGGTCGTCAGGCCAAGCGCCGGATCGTTGCCGCTGGCGATGATGGCCTTGGCGCCGAGCCAGGAGATGATGATCATGCACGCATAGATGCACGACTGCATCAGCGGCGCGTTGAGCGTGATGAGCCGCTCGCCCTTGGAAAAGTCCTGATAGATGCGCTCGGAAATTGCCCCGAACTTGCGGATCTCGTGCTGCTCCTGATTAAAGGATTTGACGACGCGGATACCGCGGACATTTTCCTGCACGACGTTGTTGAGCTCATCATACGTGCGGAACACGCGCGTGAAAACCGGGAATACGCTGCGGATAATGAAAAACAGCGCCACCGCGAGGATCGGCAGGATGATGAGAAACGTCATGGAAATATCACGGCTGATGCGGAACGACACGATCATGGAAAAAATCAGCATGACCGGTGAGCGGATCGCCATGCGCATGAGCATCTGAAAGGCATTCTGCACGTTCGTGACATCCGTCGTCAGGCGCGTGACAATGGACGCGGTGGAAAACTTATCGATGTTGGAAAACGCAAAGGTCTGCACATTGTTGTACATATCCTTGCGCAGGTTTGCACCGAAACCGACGGATGTGCGCGCCGCGATGCGCGCCGCGAGCACGCCGGTCGCGAGCTGGAACGCCGCCAGCAGCAGCAAAAATGCACCGAACTTCCAGACCGCCGCCATGCTGCCGCCCTCGATGCCGAAGTCGATGAGGTTGGACATATACAGCGGGATTACGATCTCGAACACGACCTCCAGCGCCGAGAGCAGCACCGTCACGAGCGCGGGGCCTTTGTTTTCCCGCAGGCTACGGGACAAGGTATGAAGCATGGATTTCCTCCTTCCTGAACACGGGCCGGTCAGCCGAGGTCGGCATAGATCGTGCGCAGGGCCGATTCCAGCGCCGCGATCTGTTCCGGCGTCAGCGAGCGCAGCATCTGCTGCTCCGTTGCCTGGATCGTGGCGTGCATATCCTGCGCGATCGCGGCAGCACGCTCCGTCTGGCAGACGATCTTGCTGCGTTTATCTGCCGGGTCAAGCCAGCAGTACACAAAGCCGTTTTGCTCCATGCGGCCGATGATGCCGACCACCGTCGGGTGCGACACCTGCAGGAATCCTTCGATCTCCTTTTGCGTCGCTTGCCCGCCGTTGTGGTTCAGATAGCCCAGTACACGGCTTTGCGTCAGCGTCAGCCCCTGCTGCGCCAGATTCGCATCTGCCCGCATTTTGATCTTATCCGTGATCATTTTTAATAGACATCCGATTTGGAATTGCTCCATGATACACCTCCAAATGTGTAGCATGCTACGCATTATAAGGACATTCACGCAAAACGTCAAGAGACTTCATAAATTGTTTACACGCGAAAACGGCCGCAAAAAGCGCCCGTCTGCCATGGCAGACGGGCGCTGAAAAATGTTGGAATCACAGGTGCTGGTCGCGGTTGATTTTGTCGTAGTGCTTGAGCAGGATGCCCTCCATGACGGAGGTGAGCTTCATGTCCAGGTTCCAGAAATAGATGACAAACGTGACCACGAACGCGCCGAGTGCGCCGAGCGACACGCCCAGCAGGGCCTTGAGCAGCTTGCATTTCAAATTGTTCATGTTCGGTCTCCTCTCTGATTACCAGGACTTCTCGTCCTTCAGGATCTCCAGGCTCGGATCCACGGGTTCTTCCTGCATGACGGTGCGCATATAGTCATTGACCTGCTGGCGCACGCCCTGCCGCGAGATGACACGCGGGTCGAACAGATCGTGCGTGACCCAGACGAGGTGGATGCCGTGCTCACGGGCACGCTCTTCAAACAGACCGTGCATGCCGTCGAGCGCCTTGCAGCTCATGTGCTCCCATAGGATGACCATGTCGGCGTTGAACTGCTCACAGTACTCCCAGAGCTCGTCGAGCAGGACCTTGTAGCCGCCGTGGGTACGGTTGCGCATGATCATGTTCTCGGTCAGCCAGGCCATGTCGTAATACGCCTGCTCGCGGTTTTCGGGCGTGTCCTCCGTGACGAGCTCGCGTGTCGAGACCATGGAGAGCATATCCGTCAGCGGCACGATGCCCCAGCAATTGAGCAGCCAGACAAGGAAGTCCATATAGAAGTGCGACTGCACGCCCCAGACGATGGCACGGTGACGGTACGCATTGGCGGCCTTCTTCTGCTTGCGGTAAGCGCGCTCGGCGAGCTGGGTGATCTTGCGATCGACTTCGCGGAACGCGGGGACCTTGCCGCAGATGGCCATGTAGTTCGTTTCGGTATACAGCGCGAGGTTGGAGCCAAAGACCTGCGGGTAGTCGGTCTTGTTCATCTCCAGCCACTCGACGCGGCACTTGGTGGCATAGTTCACGCGCTCGGCGCACTCAAAGTACGCCTTCCAGTCCCACTTCTCGCCGGTGTGCTCTTCAATAAAAGCGATAGCGTTTTTGATCTCCTGTGCGGCGTACTCCTGCACATCGTCCTCACGGTGACGCAGGGGCGCGGCGAGCTGGAACACCGGGACGCCGTCCTCGAGCTCGAGGCGCTTGGAGATAACGCCGTTACCGAGCAGAGAACCGTCGCAGGTCGTATTGCACTGCACGGCGCAGGCGCCGAGCACCGGGGCGTCGTCGTCGATGGACACGCCGGCCTCCGCCTCGGGCATCGGGCAGACATCGCCCGCGAGGCCGTATTCCTGCGCAATGTCGATATAGTGTTCTGCCGCGTGCTGGTTGAGCAGCACGGAGACATAGGTCGACGGCGTCTCACGGCTCAGGCCCTTGAGCGTCGGGAAGCCCATCATGACGGCGGTCATCTCGTTTTCGTCCACGAGCACGACCTTGTCGGAGAATTTCTTGTCGTTGCCGATGCGGCGGTCGCCGCGGAAGAGGCCGTCGAGCAGCTTTGCCACGTCCTCGATGATGAGGTCCTGCTCCAGGTGGCAGATACGCAGGTATTCATCGCGCAGGCCCTGGGTGTGGCGGTCGACCATCATGGGCACAGCCAGATAGTTGGCCATCCAGCGGTAGCGGAACATGGCCTTGATGTTGCGCGGCTTGGAAACCATCTTCGCCATGGTGATCCAGTTGTGCAGCCAGCGGGAATAGTCATAGAGCGTGTCGGTCACGCCGCGCCATTCGCGGCGGTTGCGGACCTTGCCCTCGGTATAGAACTTACCGAAGTTTTCACAGCCGATTCTCTTGTTGGACATCACTGTTTCCCCCCTTGAATCTTCTTGATCTCCATGCTTTCCACAAATGCCTGCACACGGGTGCGCATCTGACCGGAGGAAGCGATGTTATACGGGCGGTCAACGGACAGGACAGGATAGCCGTAGTCATCGTTGAGGATGTGCGAGCCGAGCATGCGTTCATACGCCCACGGGTCGCAGAACTTGATCTGCTCGTAAATGATACCGTCGGCCTCGTACTCCTTGGCGAGTTGATTGACGTATTCGCGGCGGCCGAGCATCTTGGGCATATTCATGTAGCGCGGGCACTGGGCGCGGTTCATGTACTGGCGGCAGATCTGGGTCAGCGCGTCCTCGTCGTCCGTCAGCGTGATCGGGTCGCGGCCCGGGAACGAGCCATAGCAGAAACGGTCGGCACAGACATAGGCGCCGGTCTCCTCGACGAGCTTGATGAAGTCAATGTCATCGACCTCGGAACCGACGACGACCACACGCGCGCGGTACGGATTCTTCTTGTCCGGGCGGCGGGTCTTGAGCTCCCTGAGCGTCTCCTCGAGTTTGTCGATGAGCAGATACTTCGGCGCGACATAGGTCGCGAGCGTGATGATGTGGAATTCGTAGCCCGTAATGCGCGGGTTGGGCCCCTTGCGGTACTCGCCGATGGCGCGGATGAGCTCGCACACGCGGTTGTGCTCGGCAACGGCGCTGCGGATGGCCGCGTCCGACACATCGATGCCGTAGTGCTCGTGCAGCGGCGTGAGGATGTGGTTGCGGCACTGGAGCACATACAGATTCAGACCGTTGTCGTCGGCCTTCATCGGGATCTCCATGTACTCGTAGAAGAACTTCGGCTTGCTCTTACCCATGGTCTTGAGCAGCTCCATGTTCTCGACGGCACGGTTCATCATCGTGCAGCCGTCCGGCGTGATCATGCAGTCGGCAAAGTTATAGCCACCCTCAATGGCGCGCTCGAGCAGTGCGCGGCTATACTCGCACAGAAAGCTGGTCATGTAGTACGTGGCCATTTCCATGGAGCCGGTGCGCGGCGCGCGCAGGCGCGTCGAGAAAGCACCGGGCAGGTTCAGCAGCGGCTCGGGCGTGTTTTCGCAGGCATAGGCGACGCAGATTTTCCCCTCGTTCTGCGCCTGTGCGATCAGGTCGTTGTGCGCTTCCTGCAAAAGGTTTTCGAAGTACAAAAGATGTTTCAGGTCTTTCATGGTTCACTCCCTCTTCGTTTGTTTTTCTATCAAAAGCGGCTGCGCGACCGCCTCTGTCTCTTTTGCTGCCCATAGGCAGGGAGGCGTGCTGTTGTCAGCGCGCCTCAATTTGCTTGATATTGATCTCGTTACCCTGCTGCAGCCACGTGTTGCCGCTGCCGCAGTGGGGGCAGGTCTTGCCGTATTGTACGGTCGGGTAAGTGCTCTTGCAGTCATCGCACCAGGTGACGGCCGGAATGATCTCATACAGGAACTTCGTGCCCTGAATGATCGGCTCTTTCTTGGTGTACCAGTTCCAGCAGTCCTCGAGATATTCCGGCACAATGCCGGAGACCTCACCGAATTCGAGCGTGACCGACTCAATCTCGGTGAGGTTGTTTTCCTTGGCAATCTCCTGCACCTGCTTGACGACATAAGTAACGATACTCAGCTCGTGCATGGGGGCTCCTTTCAAACGGGCGGGCACAGCGGGAAGGGTTCTGTACCCGCCTCATGATGATGGATTACTTTTTCTTTTCCGTCAGGGACTTCTTGATGATCTTCACCTGGCGCTTGGCGGCGTAGGGGCCGATGGCCTTGAACTTATCCTCAGCCGGGATCATCTTGCTGTTTTGCGGACGCACGCGCTTAAGGTGAATGGCATCAAACTCGCACTTGGTCGTGCAGATGCCGCAGCCGATGCACTTGTTCGGATCGACAACGCTGCGGCCGCAGCTCAGGCAGCGGGACGCCTCGGAGCGGATCTGCTCTTCGGTGAACGTCACGCGGTCGTCCTGCATGGTGCGCACCTTCTTGCTGTCGATGGCAACGGCAGCGCGTGCGGGCTTTTTGATCTTCTCGGTCGGCAGGACGATATCGTCCTTGTTGAGCTCCTTGAACTCGCGGGTGTTACGGTGGATCGTCAGGGTCTGGCCCTTGTTGACAAAGCGGTGGATGGACACCGCGCCCTCGCGGCCGGTCGCGATCGCGTCGATTGTGTACTTCGGGCCGGTGGCGCAGTCGCCGCCGACGAAGATGTCGGGCTCGTTGGACTGGAACGTCACGGTGTCATGTGCGATCAGGCGGCCGTCGGCCGTCTCTGCCGCGGTGCCGGCCAGAACATCGCCGTAGACCGAGCGCTGGCCGATGGCGACCAGAACATTGGAGCACGGGACGGTGATGGTCTCATTCTCGTCATAGACCGGGGCGAACTTTCCGCTCGCGTCGCGGACGGACACGCAGCGCATCAGCTCGATGCCGGTGACCTTGCCGCCCTCGCCGAGGATGGCCTTCGGCGCCCAGGAGTTGTTGATGACGACGCCGTCAGCGATGCCGGCGTTCTTCTCATCCGGCACGGTCGGCATCTCTTCGTCCTTCTCGAGGCAGTACATGTTCACGCTGCCCTTGGTCAGACGCAGGGCCGCGCGCGCCACGTCGATGGCCGCGTTGCCGCCGCCGATGACGACGCCCACCTGCACGCCCAGCTCCGTGCACGTCTTGATAACGTCGCACACCTGACCGATCACGTTAAAATTCAGTCCCGTCTTCTGGTCACCGGCAAGCGCCTCACCGCTGATCTTGAGCAGGACACGCCGAAACTTCGGTTCTGTTCCCATAAAACTTCCCCTCACTTTTTCATATTCGTCGTATTATTGTAATATAAAACGGCCGGAATGAAAAGGGGGTATTTGTGAAAAGAGCGAAAACAATTGCCGCCTCGCCCATTCCGCTCCGCAAACGCAGAAAAAGAGCCCGGCTGACACCGGACTCTTTTCGCTGGAATGAGAGGACATATAAAGGACAAAGCGGACATTACATCCAGCCGCCGGAGACGTTCATCACGTGTGCGGTGACGTACTTCGACTCGTCGGAGGCAAGATAGAGCGCCATGTAGGCGATGTCGATGGGCTCGCCGAGGTGCTTGATCATGCAGTTGGTCGTGTAGCGCGACTGCGTCTCAGGGGTGAGGTGCTTGGCAACGGCTTCCGTGGCGATGATGCCGGGGTTGAGCACGTTGACGCGCACACCTGCGTGCGCGACCTGACGCGCCATCTGACGGCTGAGGTGGTTGATGCCGGACTTGGCGACACCGTAGCCGACCTGCGTACGGTCGGGGCACACGGCAGCGACGGAACCGATGTTGATGATGCTGCCGGAATGCTGCTTAAGCATCGCCTTGTTGAGCGCCTGCTGGCAGGCGTTGAACACGGTCGAGAGATCCACGCAGACGGTCTTTTCAAACTCCTTGTAGGTGCACTTGGTGATGTCGAGGTCCTTGCGGGGGTTGGATTCGCCGAAGTTGTTGACCAGCACGTCGAGGCGGCCTTCCTTGGCGATGCACTCGTCGATCATGCTTCTGTGCGTGGCGGGGTCGTGTGCCTCAAAGTAGACAAGCTCGGCCTGACCGCCGCGGGCTCTGGCGGCCTCAACGGCAGCCTTGCCGGTCTCCATGTTGCGGCAGGCATAGTAGACCTTCGCGCCCTCATCGACGAACAGGTCTGCGATCGCGCGGCCGATGCCGCGGGTACATGCTGTGACCAGAGCGACTTTTCCTTCCAGTCTGTTACTCATAACCGTACACTTCCTTTCCGAATGTTATCATGTGATTTCCGTGATCGGCGCAGCTGCGCCGAGGTATCTTAGAGGTTTGCGCCGTAATCGGCAACGAGCGCCTGACCGTTGAGCGGCGCAGAATCGTCGCTGCACAAAAACAGCAGGATCTTGGCGATGTCGAGATCCGTGCACGTGCCCACGTCGAGCGTCGAGTGCTTTGCGGTGGAGGCCTGCATGGCCTTGGCGGCCTTCGTGTACTTGCCTCTGGCCTTCATGGCGCGCGTGGTCATGGGGGTCATGACCGTGCCGGGGCACACGCAGTTGGCGCGGATCTTCTGCTCGCCGTTGGCAAAGCGCAGCGCGATGTGCTTGGTCAGCGCGACCTCCGCGCCCTTCGAGACCGTGTAGGCTGCGCTGCCGTTGCCGTTCAAACCGCCGACGGAGGCAACGGTCGCGATCGTGCCGTAACCCTGCGCGATGAACTGCTTGACAGCCGCGCGGGTGACGTACATCGTGCCCTTGACGTTCACGGTCAGGGTCGTGTCCAGGTCGCTGGTGAGAAAATCGTCGATCGGCCGCATGGCGACATCGAGCACACCTGCGATATTGGCCAGCGCGTCGATCTTGCCGTACTTTTCCACACCGGCCGCGAACGCCGCCTTCACGGCATCGTTGTCGGTGATGTTGACGACGGCCGACATGACCTCGCCGCCCGCAGCCTGAATGTCGGCCGCGACCTTGCTGAGGTTTTCCTCATGCATATCCGCCATGATGACGCTCGCGCCCTCCTGTGCGAAGAGCTCGGCGGTCTTGGCGCCGATGCCGGAACCGGCACCGGTGACGAAACAGACTTTTCCATCAAGTCTACCCATTTGTTTCTCCTTTGCTGATATAGAATGCGGTGGACGGGCCGGGCGAACCGCAGCCCATCCGGTGTGCGGGGATCACTCGTCCTTGAGCGGCCACTCCATGCCGATGCGCTCGCACTGGCGCTCGGTATCCCAGAAGAAGCCCCAATCGGGCAGATGACGGATGCGGGCGGTATCCGCCGGCGTCCACGTCACGATCTCGCCCTTCTTGTAGAGCGCGTCGATCTCCTCATCGGTGTAGCCGAAGTCCTTGAGGACTTCGCGGTTGTGCTCGCCGAAGCACGGTGCGGACGCCACAATCTTGGAGGGATTGTTCTTGAAGCGGTTCGTGATGCCGATACCCTTCATCTCGCCGAAGATCTGGTCTTCCCACTCGACGAGGTTCTCGCGTTCGGCGTACTGCGGATCGTTTTCAATGTCGCCGGGTTCATACGCGCGCTGGTTGGGGATGCCGGCCTTACTGAAAATCTCCTCGAGCTCGGCGCAGGTGTGCTGCGCACAGAAGTCCGTGAGCGCCTGATCCGCCTTCTGACCCATGGGGGTGTTGAGCGGGAAGCCGGGGATGCCCTTCGGCAGGCCCGGCGTGACGCCCGGCGTGCCGACGCCGATGATGGGATAGCCCTTCTCGACCGGTCCTGGACCGTTGATGGCGACAAACAGCTGCTTGTTGTCCTTCGTGGTGTAGAACGAGAAGCAGGCCGCGAGGTCAGAGTGGTTGCCGGTGCGGTAAGGCACAGGCTCGCCGTCTTTCGGGTAGCCCTTGTTGTACCAGAGCACCGGGTAGTTATCGAGCAGGCGGAACATGGTGTCGTACTGCGCAACGTCGCAGGACTCGCCCTTGCCGGTCTTGAGCGCGTGGATGTAGGCCGACAGTGCGGTCATGCAGGCGTTGTAGGCCGTGACATAGTCCGACAGGTACGGATTGACCTTCAAAGGCGTCGACGTCGGGGAGACGCCGTTCATGTACATATAGCCGCCCATGGCCTGACCGGAGACGTCGTAGGACGCCTTGGACTTGTACGGGCCCGTCTGGCCGTAGCCGGAGACGTGCACGATGCACAGCTTGCTGTTGACGCCCCAGCACACCTCGTCGGTGAGGCCCATCTTGGCATAGGTGCCGGCCTTGCTGGACTCGATCCAGATGTCGGCCCACTCGAGGCACTTCTTGAAAATCTTTTTGCCGGCCGGCGTGCGCGGGTTGCAGGTGATGGAGAACTCATTGCGGTGGTTCTGCGACCAGCTCGTGGTGCCGCGCGTGCCGCAGGAGATCTTGGGGGCCTCGGACTGGAGCACCTTCGCGCCCATCTCGGCCATCAGGCAGCCGGCGAAGGGGCCGGCAATGGCGGTGCCGGACACAAAGACCTTGACGCCGTTCAGAACGCCGAAATCGGGATACTCATCAAACTTCTGTGTGAGGTTGCAGTCAATTTTTTTGAAACTCATGTATGCTGTGCCTCCTTTTTGTTGTGTTTTTCTACAGATTTCTCCGGATTCAAGATAAGCTGCCAGCATGGGTATAAACCCATGTTGACAGCTTACCGTCTATTTGCGCTAAGATTTACTTTTTCGGAGGATACTCCAGGCCGATGCGCTTGGCCTGACGCTCCGGATCCCAGAAGAAGTGCCACTCAACGAAGTTCTTGATGCGGGCGGTGTCCGCCGGCGTCCAAGTCGCGAGCTCGCCCTTCTTGTAGAGCGCGTCGATCTCCTCGTCGGTGTAGCCAAAGTCCTTGAGCACCTCGCGGTTGTGCTCGCCGAAGCACGGCGCGGAAGCCACGATCTGGGACGGGTTCTTCTTGAAGATGTTCGTGACGCCGATGCCCTTCATCTTGCCGAAGCACTGGTCATCCCACTCGACGATGTTCTCACGGGCCTCGTACTGCGGATCCTTCTCGATGTCGGCCGGGCCGTAAGCGCGCTGGCACGGGATGCCGGCCTTGTTGAAGATCTCCTCGATCTCGTCGCAGGTGTGCTCGGCGCAGAACTTCGCGCACAGCTCGTCCGCCTTCTTGCCGCGGGGGTCAAACAGCGGGAAGCCGGTGCAGTTCTTCGGGATGCCTTCGGTGACGCCGGGCTTGCCCATGCCGATGATCGGATAGCCGCGGGTGACAGGGCCCTGGCCGACGATCGCAACAAACATGGCGTTGCCTTCCTTCGTGTCGTAGAAGGAGAAGCAGGCAGCCTGGTCGCTCTTGTTGCCGGTGCGGAAGGGCACGGGCTCGCCCTGCTTCGGGTAGCCCTTGTTGAACCAGTTGGCCGGGTAGTTGTCGAGCAGGCGGAACATGGTGTCGTACTGGGCAACGTCGCAGGAATCACCCTCGCCGCTGTTCTTGGCGTTGATGTAGCCGGCGAGCGCGACCATGCAGGCGTTGTAAGCGGTGATGTAGTCGGACAGGTACGGGTTGACCTTCAGCGGGCCGGACGTCGGGGAGACGCCGTTCATGTACATGTAGCCGCCCATGGCCTGACCGGAGACGTCGTAGGAGGGCTTGTTCTTGGCCGGGCCGAACTGGCCGTAGCCGGACACGTGCACGATGGCGAGCTTCTTGTTGTGCTTCCAGCAGACTTCGTCG
>OHSH01000868.1_pt1 | contig 10933 bp, 12 predicted proteins | sample 1578611 | NCBI WGS metagenome assembly OHSH01 (sample SAMEA3879576, study PRJEB24766) | human gut metagenome | biome: human-associated habitat; feature: feces | place: USA | collected 1985/1987 | reverse complement strand
GTGAGCAAAGCTCTCTATGAAGAAGGGCTATCCGGCATGGAATCTGAGTACGCGCAGTACGCGGAAGCGAAAGCGGTACTGGACGCCTGTGGTTTTTCACGGCAGACCCTCATAGAAGAAAAAGCAGACATCTACGAGCAGCTTGCGCAGCTCAACAAGCAGATCCGCGCCGAGCGGCAGAAGATCAAGCTGTGCCGCGAGATTGCGGACTCGGCAGCGGTCATGCAGCGCGATGTCGCTGCACAGGAAAAATCCCTACACGAAAAAGAAACAGAGCATTCGTTCACAAACAGGAGGTGATTCCCCATCAACGTAGGAAACAGCGAAGCCGCCGAGCAGGTCGTTCACATGATGCTCTCCGGCGGCGAGGTTGCAGTCAAGCTGGCAGGCTCTGCGGCAAAAAATGCCGCGGCGATGCTGCTGGCGTTGGCGCGCAATCATAAAAAGGTCTACGGCAAGACCAGTCTCAAGAAAATTCTCCAGCAAACGCGCGACATCCGCACGTTTTCCCTGACACCGGAGCAATACCGCGAGTTCAGCCGTCAGGCGAAGGACAAGGTACTGTTCGCGGGTATCCAGGACAAGGAGCAGCCGGACGCGCCTGTTGATCTCGTCATTCCAACGACCGATCTGGAACTGGCAAACGTCATTTTCGAGCGTCTCTTTGGTTCACTGGAAAAGCCGCAGGAGGAACGCTCATCAAAAAAAGAGTCTCGGTCGGAACGCTCCTCGGACGATACCGCCAGCAGCTCGCCTACGAGCAGGAAGAACTCGAAGAATGACCGCCCGTCCATTGGCGAGCAGCTTCAGTCCTTCCGCGAAAAGCTGTCCGGTGTCGAACCGCGCGTTCCGACCAGAGAAAAAACGCACAGTGAGATCACAAAATAAGCACAGTTTGGATGGATTTGCACGCCAAACTGTGATATACTCAAACCAACAAAAGCTGGGAGGTGGCACGTATGGCAGAACAAAGCTATGAGCTGATGCACAAAGACGACGTTGTTGCGTCTTTGCAGCTCGACGACCTGTCTGGTGCTATCCTCAAGGTCACGCCCGGTGCAAACCCAGAGTTGCTGCCGCTCGGCGGCAGTCAGGGCGCAGACAGTCTGCGCAAATGGTGGCTGCGCCGTGCCGTCCCTATCAGTCAGGGCAACATTGCCGCGCTTTTGCAGCAGGAGGGCATCCCCTCCACGCAGAGCCTGCTCGTGCGGAACCTCGGTCTCAGTCTGTCCGACCATTATTGGATCAAGCCGAACGGCAGCGAACTGACGTGGAAAGACGTTAGCCTGTTCTCCAACAGCTTCCGCGATCCACTGGAATCCATGCAGATCCAACATCCTCACGGTGCAGCGTCGGCAAGCACCCAGACACCAGCGTATTCGCCCAGCGCATCGCTGCAGGGTGACCTGATCAAAAAATGGTTGATCGTCGACGACACGCGCTGCCTGCTCAAAGGCAACCGCGGCGCAAATTCCCAGCAAAGTCTCAATGAAGTGCTGGCATCCATGCTGCATGAAAAGCAGGGCTTTTCCAACCATGTGCGGTATCGCCCGGTCAAATTCACCGGCAGCGCAAGCGAGCAGTACGGCTGTATCTGCGAGGATTTTGCATCGGAGACGCTGGAGTTTATTCCGGCGATTGACGTTGTGGATTCCGAGAAGAAAGATAACGCTGTCTCGACCTATGAGCATTTCATTCATGTCTGCGCAGAGCATGGTCTGTCTGAGCAGGATGTACGCAGTTTCCTTGAATATCAGATCCTCACAGATTTTGTGCTGACAAATACAGACCGGCACCTCAATAACTTCGGCGTTTTGCGGGACAGCCGGACGCTGAAATTTATTCGGATGGCTCCGATCTTCGATTCCGGCAATTCGATGTTCTGGGATGCCCCGCGCCTACCAGAACGCAGCGACTGCACAGAGATCACGGTCAACAGCTTCCGTAAGACCGAAGCAGAGCTGCTCAAGCTCGTCACTGACCGCAGCCGTGTCCGTATGGAGCTGCTGCCAAGCCGGGAAGAAATCGCGGATCTGTACGCCAAGGACGACAGCATCGCGTTCGTGGATTCCATCCTCACCGGCTACGAAAAGAAAAAGGTGCTCATGGAACGGTTCATGGAGAAAGGACTGCCAGAGCAAACGCATCTGAAACGGAGTACCGGCTTTGAAAGATAACGGGATATAAAAATGGCGCTGACGGTATGCTTCGTCAGCGCCATCGATTTATTATTATACGGCTTCTTTTCGCTCCGCAACGTACTCCCGCAGAGCATCCTCGACCAGCGTATTCAAGCTGACCTGCTGCGCCATTGCGCAAATCGCAGCTTGCTTGTGCAGCTCCGGTGATACCCGGATGTTAAAGCTGCCCTTATAGGCTTTTTCCGGTTCGCTGTTTTCTGCTTCGCACAGCGACAGATAATCGTCTACCGCACCATGAAAATCAGCGACAAGCTCGGCGGCGTTCGTCCCCTCATAGGAGATCAATGCACGGATACCGAGAACCTTTCCGAAAAACAAACCATCGGCTTCAGAAAATTCAACGCTTCCAACATACCCCTTATATTGCATTGTATTGTTCAAATCAATCCCTCGTTTCTGTAGTCAGCATAGCGCAGTCAAAACAATTTTGCAACTGATTTTAGTTGCAAATATTTTCCGAGGTGATGCCTATCCGAAAATCAAACGACACCCTGTTTTATCTCATTGGCATAATCCCCGTCGTCTGGCTTGCTCTCCTGTTGGCGCAGTCCCTTGGCGGCGGACTGCCGGAGCTGCTGCGGAATCTGACATCAGCATTGGAGCAGCCGACGAATATCATATGGACGGACAAAAGCCTGCCCACCATCCTCATCTGCCTTGCCGCTTATGGCATGGCAGTTTTGCTTTATCGGACGAATCAGGGCAGGACCCGCGACGGCGAGGAACACGGCTCTGCGGCGTGGGCTACGCCTGCATCCGTCAACGCGCAGTTCGCGCAGAAGGACAGCATCCCGCTGACCCAGCACGTCCGGCTCGGTCTGGATACGCACAAACACCGCCGATCCCTCAACGTGCTGGTCATCGGCGGCAGCGGCGCAGCCAAAACACGCAGCTTTGTGCTGCCGAATATCCTGACCGCAAACACGAACTACGTCATTACGGACCCGAAATCCGAAGTCCTGCTTGCCACGGGCGGCTACCTCAAAGAGCAGGGCTACGACGTGCGCGTTTTGAACCTTGTGAATCTGGAACAGTCGGACGGCTACAATCCATTCCGCTATCTGCGCGACGAAAAGGACGTGCTGAAGCTGGTCAATAACCTGATCCAGTCCACAACACCAAAGGGCAGCCACGAGTCCGATCCATTCTGGACCAAGGCCGAAACTGCGCTCCTGCAGGCCATCATCCTCATGCTGTTTCAGGAAGCCCCGGAATATGAGCAGAACTTCTCAATGGTCATGCGCGTGCTGGAATACGCCGAGGTGCGCGAGGAAGATGAAGGGCATGTGTCTCCGCTCGATTTGCTTTTTGAATCCATAGAGCGCAGAAAACCGGACAGCGTTGCCGTCCGGCAATATAAGGTTTTCAAATTAGCCGCGGGCAAAACCGCAAAATCGATCTTGGTGAGTACTGCCGTCCGTCTCGCGCCCTTTAATCTGCCGCAGATCCAAGCTCTGACCGACCATGACGACATGGACCTTTACACGCTGGGCGAGAAAAAGGTCGCACTCTACGCTGTCATTCCCGACAACGACAACACGTTTAATTTCCTTGTAAGCCTGCTTTACGCGCAGGCATTCCAAGCCCTGTATTACAGCGCAGACCAGATCCACCACGGCCCGCTGCCGCGCCACGTTCGCTTTGTGCTGGACGAGTTTGCCGCCATGCCGCTGCCAGGCTTCACGCGCGAGCTTGCGACGATGCGCTCGCGTTCCATCTCGGCAAGCGTGATCATTCAGAACATGGCACAGATCAAAGAATTGTATAAGGATAGCTGGGAGACAATTCCAGGTAACTGCGATACCATTTTGTATCTTGGCGGTAACGAGTCCAGTACGCACAAATATGTCTCCGAAATGCTTGGCAAAGCCACAATTGATACCAAAACGCACGGGCAGACGAAAGGCAAATCCGGCTCCTACTCGACCAATTTCCAGATGTCCGGACGCGAGCTGCTGACACCGGACGAGGTGCGAAAGCTGGATAATCGCTATGCGCTGCTGTTCATCCGCGGTGCAAGCCCGGTCATGGATGAAAAGTACGATCTCATGCACCATCCCGCAATCTCGCGCAGCTCTCTTGGCGGTGCAGCGCCTTACATCCATCACGGAAGCAAACCGTCCATTTACACTGGTCGTCCGCTGTTTCGTGTGGGCGGCACAGAAAATTCGATTCCATTGAAGGGGGAATTTCATTGAAGAAACCTTTTGAATCCAAAGCCAAACGGCTCTATTCCATCTTCGCCAGTGTGTTTTTCATGCTGGCGGTTTTTGTTGTCCCGGCGTTCGCGGCGGACGGCGATCCGCTTGCGGTCGTCAACAATCTGAGCGACTTCATTTTCTCGCTCATTCGCGCGGTCGGCTTGATCCTGCTCGGCTTTGGCATTTTGCAGGTCGGTTTGTCTCTCAAGTCGCACGATCCGTCGCAGCGCGCAAACGGCATTCTGACCGTCGCGGGCGGCATCGTCATTACGTTCACCAAGGAGATCCTGACGCTGATCACCGGCTGAGAAATGCCGCGGGAATGGCAGCTCCATTCCCGCGGCACAGATCCTATGATGTTGTATTGTCCAGAATTCTGCGATAATTCCGCTTGGCGTACAAAATCCTGCGAATCTGTACAGTGTCTCCGGCGACCACATAGAACACCAGATAGCTTTCTACGATCAGATACCGATAGCCCTTGGCCGCCAGCGCAATATCACGCGGCTTTGGGCATCGAAACGGCATCTGCGAGAGGCTCTCGATTTCCTCAATGAGCAGATCGTAGTACCGAAGCGCAGCCTGCTGGGACAGTGTGTTCAGATAGTCGATGATCTCCTGTAAGTCTTTCTTGGCGGTCGGGTAGATTTTAATCTTATAAACGTCCATGCACAAGCCCTCGCAGCTCTCTGGCGACGCTCAAAAAGTCCTCACCCTCTGCGCCTTCGGCAATTTCTGCTTCCGAAACCGCAAGTTTGGCATAGAGGTCGATCAGCGCCTGCTGGCGCTCATACTCTGCCATGCTCTGCACGACCATGTCACCTGTGCCGTTTCGTGTAATGAACACAGGCTCGCGCGTCTGCTTGCAGAAGTCGGAAATCTCATTGGCGCTGTTGCGCAGATCAGAAATCGGTCGAATACTCGGCATACTGCATCCCTCCTTCACTTGCAGTATAGCAAAATATTGAGTATTTTACAACATAAATTTTGATTGCGAGGTGATACCATCTCAAGTGGAAACTGGATCATAGATAACCTCAATTCTTCGCTGGAAACGTGGAACAGCAAGCTGTCGGAAATTTGGACGCTGTTGACCACCAGTCCGGAGAACTTCAAGGGCGGCGGGATCTGGAATGTGATTGTCGGGATCAACGACGCGCTGAAAGCAATCGCGTATGCGCTTCTGGTTCTGTTCTTTGTGATTGGCGTGATGAAAACCTGCGGCAGCTTTACGGAGCTAAAACGCCCGGAGGTGGCATTCAAATGCTTCATCCGTTTTGTACTGGCACAGGCGGCGGTCACCTACGGCATGGAGCTGATGACGGCGCTGTTCTCGATTGCGCAGGGCACGATCCAGACGATCATGGGCGCGTCCGGTCTTTCGGCAATGGAAGCATCCACACTGCCCGCCGAGATCGCGTCAACGATTGAAGATGTCGGCCTGCTGGAGAGCATTCCGCTCTGGGCGGTGACGCTGCTCGGTTCGCTGTTCATCTGGGTGCTGTCACTCGTCATGATTCTGACCGTCTATGGCCGCTTTTTTAAGCTCTATATGGCGACGGCGATTGCGCCGATCCCGCTGTCGAGCTTCGCAGGACAGCCCTCCAGCAGTATCGGTATGGCGTTCATCAAGAGCTACGCCGCCATCTGCTTGGAGGGCTGTGTTATTTTGCTTGCCTGCATTATCTTTTCACAATTCGCGTCCAGCCCGCCCGTCGTAACGGAAGGACTTGCCCCGGCAACGGTCGTCTGGAACTACATTGGCGAGCTGGTATTCAATATGCTGGTGCTCGTCGGCTCCATCAAAATGTCCGACCGCATCATCCGGGAACTGATGGGGCTTGGTTAAATCATGCGCCGAACTTTCCGCACCAGCGACACAATACACGAAATCAGTCCCAGGACAATGAGCGCATACCAGATCCCATTCGCCAGTGCATAGTGGCTGTAATACCAGCCGGAAAACAGCGTCGGCACGATCAGCGCATACAAAAGCGGCAGGCCAAGGTGCAGAAGCGATGCGGCGTGAAACAGTACAGACAGGAGCAAACAGCCTGCCCCAAATACGATCATCAACATGGCACGACCTCCTTTAGAAAGTTTGTGCCATGTTAGCTTGGAACAAGGAAAAGTTCAAGGGTCAATCCAAAAAAACTTAGAAATTGGAGGGATTCATCATCGAAGTTAAAATCAACAAAGAAATCCAACGGTATCAGGAGAGCATCCTGTTCGGCTTATCGCTGCGGCAGATGGTGTTCGCGCTGCTGGCCATCGGTGTGGCAGTCGGCGCGTATTTTGGCTTGAAGCCGCTTATCGGCGCAGCGGAGGTCGGCTGGGTGTGCATGCTGGCAGCGTTCCCGTTTGCCATGTGCGGCTTTTTTACCTACAACGGCATGCCCGCGGAACGCTTCCTGCTGGCGGTCGTCCGCTCGGAGATCCTCTGCCCGCGAACGCTTGCATATCATCCGCAGAATCTGTACGCGGAGCTTTTATTGGACAACAGTACAATGCGGGAGGTGCTGACGCTTGATTAAAACCCTCAACAACACCATCAAGCAGGACAGAACAGCCTATAAGATCCCGCGCAGCGTGCAGGACGTCATTCCCATCCAGCGAATCTTCGCGGATGGGATTTTTCAGTTCGGTACGAAATACTCTTGGACGCTGCGCTTTTCGGACATCAACTATGCCATCGCGTCCAAAGAGGACAAGACTGCGATGTTCCTTGGTTACAGCGAACTGCTGAACGCTTTGGACAGCGGCTCGACCACCAAGCTCACGATCTGCAACAAGCAGGTCAACCGACAAGCGTTTGAAGATACCGTCCTGCTCCCGCAGCGCGGCGACAGCCTCGACGGATTCGTGGACGAGTTCAACGGGATGCTGGAAGGCAAAATCTCCGGCAGCTCCGCCAGCGTGGAACAGGAGCGGTTTATCACGGTTTCCGTTCACAAAAAGAATGTAGACGAAGCACGCACATTCTTTTCTCGCGTGACGGGTGAGGTTTCCTCTAAACTCTCGCGGCTCAATTCGTCCTCCAACGAGCTGGACGCTGCGGAACGGTTGGATGTGCTGCGCGGCTTCTTTAGACCAGAAGAAGCGGCATTGCCGTTCGACCTGCAATCTGCCATGAAGCGCGGACATAATCTCAAGGATACGATCTGCCCGGACAGCTTGGAGTTTCATCGTGACTACTTCAAAATGGGAAGTCATTATGGTCGCGTGCTGTTCCTCAAGGATTACGCCAGCTACATCAAAGACAGCATGATTCTGGAGCTGACCGACCTCAACCGGCGCATGATGCTCTCCATCGATATGATCCCCGTGCCGACGGACGAAGCGGTGCGCGAGGTAGAAAACAAGCTGCTCGGCGTGGAAACCAACGTTACCAACTGGCAGCGCAGGCAGAACAGCAACCAGAACTTCTCCGCTGTTGTGCCGTATGACTTGGAGCAGCAGCGCAAGGAAACCCGCGAGATGCTGGACGACCTCACGACCCGCGACCAGCGGATGCTGTTCGCCGTGGTCACGCTCGTGCATCTGGCGGGCAGCAAGGAGGAACTGGACAGCGACACCGAAACGCTCCAGTCCATTGCGCGCAAGCACCTGTGCCAACTTGCGAAACTGAGCTTTCAGCAGCAGGATGGCTTGATCACCGCGCTGCCGCTTGGCTTGCGGCGCATTGACGCGCTGCGGACGCTGACCACAGAAGCCCTCGCTGTGCTTATGCCGTTCAAGGCGCAGGAGATTCGCCACCGGCACGGCATTTACTACGGGCAGAATGCCATTTCCAAGAATCTCATCCTTGCCGACCGCAAGGAGCTTTTGAACGGCAACGGCTTCATCCTCGGTGTCTCCGGCTCCGGTAAGTCCTTTGCCGCCAAGCGCGAGATCACAGAGATCGCGCTGTCCACGAACGACGACATTATCATCATTGACCCCGAAGCGGAGTACCGCCCGCTGGTCGAAGGCTTGGGCGGCGAGGTCATTGAAATCTCCGCAACCTCGCCCAATCATATCAATGCTCTTGATATGGAGTCCGGCTACAACGACGGCGACAATCCCGTCGTGCTGAAATCCGAATTCTTATTGTCCCTCTGCGAGCAGCTCGTGGGCGCGGGCAAGCTGTCTGCCAAGGAAAAATCCATCATTGACAGGTGTACTGCCCAGGTCTACCGCGAGTTCATCCGAAACGGCTATCTCGGAGTTGTGCCGACATTACAAGACTTCCACGCTGCGCTCCTGGAGCAGCCGGAACCCGAGGCGCGGGACGTTGCGCTGGCACTGGAGCTGTTCACAGAGGGCAGTCTCAACACCTTCGCCAAGTACACGAATGTGGACACGAATTCCCGCATTCTTTGCTATGACATCCGTGACCTCGGCAAGCAGCTCCTGCCGGTCGGTATGCTGGTCGTACTGGACAGCGTGTTCAACCGCATCATCCGCAACCGAAAACTCGGTAAAAATACATGGTTATATATTGACGAAATCTATTTGCTGTTCCAGCACGAGTACAGCGCCAATTTCCTGTTTACCCTCTGGAAGCGGATGCGCAAATACGGGGCCTGCGGCACGGGGCTGACGCAGAACGTCGACGATCTGCTGCAATCCCATACTGCCCGAACGATGCTGGCGAACAGCGAGTTTTTGCTCATGCTCAATCAGGCGAGTACGGATCGGATCGAGCTGGCGCGGCTGCTCAATATTTCGGATAATCAGCTTTCGTATAAACAAGCTGACGTCGCTGGACATTCAGCAGTTCTATAAAGATCTGCTGGAAAACGGCAGAATTCGTGAGGATACAAAAGCCAAAAAACCGGGGCTCAGCAGCACGACTGTGCATGGCATCCACGTCATGCTGAAATCCGCTCTGAAGCGCGCGGTGCAGGAACGGCTGATTCCATTCAATCCAGCAGAGTTCTGTATCCCGCCCAAGATCACGAAACCGGAGTTGCAGGTGGTTCCGTCGGAGCGGTATCAGTCCTACTTGATAGCCGCCGAACAGCGCGGTGTCCTGCCGATGTTTTATCTGGAGCTGGCTACGGGACTTCGGAAAGGGGAAATCGCGGCGCTGCTCTGGTCGGATTACGACGCGCAGACGCAGACCATTCATGTAACAAAACAGTATCTTTTCTACAATGGTCAGGGCACTGTGTCCCCGCCCAAATCAAGCACCTCTGTCCGCTACGTTTCCATCCCGGAGGAAGCTGCAAAGCTGCTGGAGCAGGAGCATGAAAAGCACCCGAAAAATCCCTACATGTTTCCTTCCCCGGTAACCGGTGAAATGTATCACCCGGACGCCATCGTGAAGATCCACCGGAAGATCTGCAAGGACATTGGATTGGAGCACGTCAGATTTCATGACTTGAGACATAGTTTCGCCACGACCGCGCTACAATGCGGCGTGGACGTGAAAACAGTCTCCACGATGCTCGGCCACAGCAGCGCGGGCTTCACGCTGAACGTCTACACGCACTCGACCAGCCGGATGCAGCAGGAAGCAGCGCGAACCGTCGGAAACGCGATGCCAAAGATGCTAGAGCGTTGAAAACAGCAAAAACAAACTCCCGGCTGCCTGAAAAAAGCAGCCGGGATTCTCGTTTTCATCTCATTTTGTCCAACCAGGCACGTTTCGTCCCATCGCCGTTGGCGTCAGGGTTGGCGTCAATGTCGCTGAGTGGAGGACATCAGCCCAAGTTGCCTTGACCTTACGGTGCGGACGACAGCCGCGTGAAACGAAGAAAAATCAAGCCTGCCTGCGCAAAAACACGCCGCGTCGGCAGCCTCGGTTCTTCTTCAAAAAGTTCGGATAAAGCAAAAATCCGCACTTTTCAGTGCGGATTTTGGTGGGGGAAGGTGGATTCGAACCACCGAAGTCATTGACAGCAGATTTACAGTCTGTCCCCTTTGGCCACTCGGGAATTCCCCCATATTCAGGATGCTGTGTTGCGGTAAAATGGAGCTGGTAGACGGATTCGAACCCCCGACCTGCTGATTACAAATCAGCTGCTCTACCGGCTGAGCTATACCAGCAACTCAAACAGCAAGGCTGATTATAGACGAAGAGTGTCAAAATGTCAAGTGTTTTTTTGAAAAAATCGAAAATATTTTTTTCGCATACGAACGGGTGATTGCAGAACCGGCGATTTATGCTATACTGAACAAAAAGGAGGAGTCTGCCTATGAGGATTACATTCGTCGGTGCTGCCCATGAGGTCACAGGCAGCTGCACGCTGCTGGAACTGGCAGGGGAGAAGTATCTGATCGACCGCGGCATGGAGCAGGGGATGGATGTCTATGAAAATATTCCGCTGCCTGTTGCGGCAAAGGACGTCAGTGCCGTTTTTCTGACCCATGCGCATATCGACCACGCGGGACTTCTGCCGCAGCTTTATAAAGACGGCTTCCGCGGGAAAATTTACGCGACACCTGCCACATGCAGTTTGGCAGACGTCATGCTGCGCGACTCGGCGAACATTCAGGAATCCGAAGCCGCGTGGAAAACACGCAAGGCAGAGCGCGCGGGCGAGC
>OHSH01000864.1_pt1 | contig 10972 bp, 8 predicted proteins | sample 1578611 | NCBI WGS metagenome assembly OHSH01 (sample SAMEA3879576, study PRJEB24766) | human gut metagenome | biome: human-associated habitat; feature: feces | place: USA | collected 1985/1987 | reverse complement strand
CCGCTTCCGGAAGCGAGAACGATAGGAGAACGATAGGAGAACGATACGGGATTGATACGGGATCAATACGTGATCAATACGTGATTGATACGAGACCGATACGAGAACGGTCTTTTCCGACTCCCAACCGAAGATATTGATAAGAAATTTAACTTTTTCGTCATCGTTTCTTTTGATTATATTTTACATTTTAACAACTCGGCGCACCCTGCGATTCATGTGATTGATGGCTGGCTTGCAAATTGCCATGGCGCAGCCACTATACAAAAATAGCCTTCCGTCCAGCCAAGTGCAAGCCGATTAGCATGAATTAACGCCCCATTAACTATTTCTCCGTATCCATTTAACAAAATCAAAATCAGGCAAAAAGCCCTTGCTGCGCCCATCTTCTTCGCCCTTTCCTGCATTTCTGTCAATGAGAAGGCCGCTTCGTCCGTCTTCTGCGTGTTGTCATAATACGTGACTTTGGATGGGTCTTTGTGGTAAACAAAGCCAACAAAGTGTTTTTTGTGATATCATGCAATTGAGGTCGTGATGGTTCTCCAAGCCTCCTTTTCATGACAAGCTATATAGCCGTTGTCTATCCTGTATTATTAAAATGGCATTTTATATTTTGCCACAAAAGTTTAAAATGCCATTTTAATAAGCGAGTAGTTTTCTTCATCTTGCTTTGTTGTTTTGTCGTCTGTGTTGGGCTCGTGGTGAAGCTTGGTACAGATGCTTGCAAAATTAAATATTTTTTTGGGGAGAAAGGAGGCGTTGACGAAAAGAGGCGAGATTTTAAGGACTTTTAGCCACCCGTATGGCAGCGGAACGGAATAAATTTCGTAATTTTGCAGCGTTTAATATATATAATGATGAAGCTGGATACATTGACCGCCATTTCTCCTATTGACGGACGCTACAGAGGCAAGACCGAGCCCCTGGCCGACTATTACTCAGAGTTTGCGCTGATACGTTATCGCGTCCGCGTGGAAATCGAATACTTTATCACGCTCGTGGAGCTCCCCCTGCCGCAGCTCAAGGGCTTTGACACGGCTCTCTTCGATCGTCTTCGCAGCATCTACCGCGACTTCACGGAGGAGGATGCCGCCCGCGTGAAGGACATCGAGAAGGTGACCAACCATGACGTCAAGGCCGTGGAGTATTTCATCAAGGAGCAGTTTGTAGCAGACGGAATGTGCGCCGATGCTGCCATCCATGACCCATATCCTCCCGGACACAATCCCCATGCCCACATCCTGCTGACAGTGCGCCCGCTGGATGAAAAGGGAAAATGGCAGTACAAGACCGAGAAAGAATATCTCTGTGTCAAAGACGGCGAGGAACGGGGCTTTACCGCCGCCGAGTTCAAGCAGGCACAGGCCGACGGATGGGAGAAGCAGTACCAGTATAAAGTAGGCAAAAAGAAGGTGTATATGACCCCGTCCGCAGCGCAGGCACAGGGTTATGAAAGGATATCTAAGTATCCCAAAAGCACCAAATATGGCAGGCAGAATCCCATCACGGAACGATGGAACAGCGACGAGCAGCTTGTCCTCTGGCGTCAGGCATGGGCGGATGTGACCAATCTCTATCTGGAGCGCGCCGGACGGGCGGAGCGAATCGACCACCGCAGCAACGCAGCCAGAGGTCTGGATGAGCAGCCTACCATCCATGAGGGAGTGACCGCACGGGCGCTGGAGCGGAAAGGGATCATTGCTGACCGCTGCGAGATCAACCGGCAGATCAAGGCGGACAATGCCCTGCTGCGGGAGCTGAAAGCTGAAATCAAAAAGTTGACCGCACTGGTCGCCCGCACCGTACCGGCCATTGCGGAGGGGCTGGAGAAGCTGCGCAGCCGGGTGCTGATCTTCTGTTATCAGCTCTCTCACATTCGCAGCGGAAAGGCGCATATTCAAAAATCCCTTGCCGTATGGAAGCCGGAGCTGGAGCATTACACTGGTCTGGTGCAGCAAATCAAGGAAAAGAGCAAGGAGCGCAAAACACTAGTTGCCGAGAAAAAGGCATTGCCAATATACCATGTGAAACGCCACAAGGCGCTGGCTGTCCGTATTGCAGAGCTGACGGAAGATTTAGAGGAACTGCGTTCCGAAAAGGCACTCCTTGTGCAAAAATTTGAGTATGCGGAGGATGCAGGCGCAGAGGCGTTCCGTAAGGATATTGCTATTATGGAGGCTGGCCTGAAAAAGCTGGAGGCGCAGGAGCAAAAATACTCTGCCGAGTTAGATAAGGCTTTGGATGAATACGCTGAACTGAAAGCGCAGGCTGCGGATTTTGACTCGGTAGAGCTGTACAAAGCACGGCAGGTCCTCCGTCCTGCGCAGGAAAAGGCAGCGGAAAGGCAGTTGGAGGAAACCTTGCAGAAGAAGCCTTCTCTTATTATGCTGCTCAGCGCAAAGCAGGAAGTATCCAGACTGCTTGGAGAGGACACAGAAGAGCGGCAGGCACGGCAGATGGTTATTCGTCGGCAACGGTCAGACCCGCAAAAGCCCAAGCACTTCCAGCGCTAAGTGATAAAAATGCACATTTTCCCTATTGACTTTCCAACTCTAATCCGTTAGAATAATACTAACAGATTAGAATGAAAGGCCGCTAGAATGAGTACACCAAAAGTTTTTGAAAGCGAATACCGTTTTTGCCTGATCCTTTGGGATCATGAACCCATCAAGAGCAGAGATTTAGCTCAACTTTGTGAAGAGCAACTAGGCTGGAAGGTTACTACCACTTACACGGTAATAAAGCGTTTGTCGGAGCGTGGCGTGATAAAGAATGAGAATACGATTGTTTCTTCGCTGGTATCCAAGGAGCAGATACAGACAGCTGAAATTGAAGAATTGGTTGAGAAGAAATTTGCCGGTTCGATTCCAGCTTTTTTGACCGCATTTACCAAAAGCCAACAGCTCACGGCAGATGAAATTCAGGAGATGCAGCAGATGATTGACCGCTTTCGGAAGGAGCATCCGGATGACTGAATTGTTTATGAAGCTGCTTAATATGAGCGTCAATGCCGGATGGCTTGTTCTGGCTGTTCTTCTTGTTCGCATCATGTTCCACAAAGCTCCAAAATGGCTGTTCCCCTTATTGTGGAGCTTTGTTTGGATCCGGCTTCTCATGCCAAACGCATTGGAAAGTCGCTTGAGTGTCATTCCTGATATAAGTGGCTTTTCGGCATCCGAGCAGGGCCTGCTTTCTGCTAAAGGTTTCACTGCTCCTGTTCCTTATGTTGGAATCGTCTGGTGTACTGGTATGGCAGCAATGCTTCTGTTTGAAGCATTAAGCTATGTACATCTCCGCAGCAAAGTAAAAACTGCTGTCCGGCTCTCGTCAAATGTGTATCAAAGCGAGCATGTGAATGCTCCATTTATTCTTGGCCTGTTTGCGCCGCGCATCTATATTCCGTTCCATATAAAGAGCAAGGAATTGGATAGCATAATTGCACATGAACGTGCGCATATAAAACGCCGCGATCATTGGCTAAAGCCCATTGCGTTCTTAATTCTTTCTCTTTATTGGTTCAATCCTTTGATTTGGATTGCGTATTATTTCCTTTGTAAGGATATTGAGTTGGCATGTGACGAATACGCTATCAAGGATATGAGTGATTCTCAGCGCGCTGCGTATTCGCAGACGTTGCTCTCCTGCACTGCAAACCAGCGTATTTTTGCGGCCTGCCCGCTGGCCTTCGGCAGTAAGAATGTGAAAACACGAATCCGTGCTGTACTTTCTTATCGAAAGCCTCATACTTGGATCATAACCGTGACCGCGATACTTGTTTTGGCAGTTGTCGCCTGTTTTATGACAAACCCGAGACAATCAAAAGAAAGTACTGCTCAGGGTAGCAACTATATTGATCTAAATCAGCCTCCAACATTGGACGTGATTCAAAATGGACAAACTATTTCGGATAGAAGTAGTAGCGAAGATCGGCAACGTGAAGTAGAGCTTGAGAACGCTTTGTTGGGGGAAGCGATAAAGAAGCAAGAGTCTCTTACTCAAATTCAAACAACTGATTTTTACAGATGAAAAGTCCTACGTTATCTATAGGATTGACGTTAATTTAACTGTCGATGTGGTTACATGGAAGGAGGGAAAATTCATGAAAATCATTTGAGGAAGCACATGGCCTGTCTGTTCAACGGATTCTGGCTCATGTGCTGAACCAAGAAGACATCAGACAAAAATCAGTTAAAAAGGAGCGTTGTTTATGCAAAAGATCAAGTCACTGGCCGCAGTTTTTCTGGCCCTTTTTATCCTCGCAGCGATTCCGACACAGGCTCTCGCCGCCGAAGCTCATGTTGATGCTATCACTGCACATACTCATCAATGGTATTTTGACCATTATGACACTACGTATATCCCAATTGACGATGAAACTCACTTAAAGACGCTCTATCCTGTGTATAAATGCTCCGTTTCTGGTTGTAGTGCTTTCGACATCAGGGATGGTTATGAATCAACGCCGTCCCATACAATGACCAGTTACTCGTATACGGGGAGCAATTATCATGCGGGTAATTATCATTATATCCGCTATGAACGGCATTGCGTCCAGTGTGGACATTCCACTGGCTATTGGGATCATTACAGCTGCCCCGGTAATGGGCATTGCATCCTGCCCCAGTCTGTTTTCCCGGTTTTGACAGATAAGTAAGTGACAGCTGAGCAGCGGCATGGGTGAATATTTCTCCCATGCCGCTGCTTGCATTATTGGAGTGCAGTTAAATGATTGTTTTCTTTTACGAAAAGGTGCGCTTAAAGCGCGGCGCTTGGCAGACGGTGAGTATTGTATTGCTGATAGCTTTCCTTTGTGCATTTTTTACTCTCTTTGATGGCTTCATTTGCCAGAAAGAACAGGATATGGAGAGCGCCTACGCAGTGATTCCCGTAACTGTCGTCGTATCCAATCTTACTGGCACGAAAACCGATGACCTGAAAATTACAGACTATATTATCAACTACTTTCTCTCTGACAAATATGCCTATGGCGGGGAACTTCAGGAAAAAGCATTTTCCTCCTATGTGAAGGATGTTTGCCTGAAAGCATCTGTCTATTACAGTCAAGGGACGGGTTTTTCGAGTCGGCAAAAGCTGATTGGCATTACTTCTGTTGATGCCGCATCGGAATTGGCACCCGTTTCAGGAAATTCGATTACTTATTTTGAAGGATACGACGAATCAATTTTTACCTCAAATAAAGCAGCGTGTCTTGTTTCGACCGCAGCGGCAGAAGAACTGTCGCAAGATACTGATAATAATGGTAATGTCATATTGACGGTTCAGATGTCGCCTGCTGCGACCGGTGAAGCGGCCACACAGATTTCGCTCGAAATTGCTGGGACGTATTCGTCGGAATCTCAAACGATCTATTGTCCATTCAGCTGCGTTGCCGCAGTACAAACAGAGCTGGATGGGAAGATTACGGGGGATAGCTTGAGCGCCACAGTGCGCGATAATCATGAGCTGGACGAATTCCGGAAAATACTGATGCGTCACTTCGCAAATGTGGACCCATCCGGGCATCAAGAAGAAATCAATAATTCTCCAGCCCTCCGATATCAGCAATTTGCCATAACAGTTCATGACGAAACACTCCGCGAAACTCTGAATGCTTTGAATCGAAATTTGCAAACACTGTATCGACTAAAACCAATTTTTGCCTGCACAGAGGTCATGATTGGCACCGCCGCAGGTTTTTTCTATATTCATATCCGAAGGCGGGAATTTGCCATTGCACGATCTCTTGGTACAAAACGCATTGAAACGGTCATTATGGTATTCGTCGAGATATGTCTGATGTTTTTGGTTGGCGCAGCTATTGGAACAATTCTCATTCTGTTTGTCCAAGAGACTGCCACCCAATATGTCATGGCCGCAGCACTCTTTTTTGCTATGAATGTCGGGGCAATTACAGCTTGCTTGATGGCAACTGGAAAAAGCGGAATCCGATTACTACGGGAGGTTGAGTAGCATGTCCGTATTATCTGTGCAAAGTGTTTCTTATTCATACAAAACAAAATACCAAACTGTTCAGGCTGTAAAAGACGTCTCGTGTGATTTGAGTGCTGGAACTCTTTATGCGTTAGTCGGCAAAAGTGGAAGTGGGAAGACAACACTGCTTTCATTACTGGCAGGACTGGATACGCCGCAGAGCGGAGACATAATGGTCAACGGCCAGAGTTTGCGGGAAATAGACGTGGATATCTACCGTCGCAAGCAGGCGTCTGTGATTTACCAAAGCTATAATTTGTTTCCACTTATGACTGTTTGTGAAAACGTCATGTACCCCTTAAAGCTGCTGAGGCATTCCGATGCCGATGCAAAAAAAGAGGCACAGATTGCTCTTGAAAAAGTCGGTCTGGGCGAAAGTTATTGGAAGCGACTCCCTGCCATGCTGTCAGGCGGCGAACAGCAACGAGTCGCAATTGCCAGAACATTAGCCGTTCATGCGCAGATCATTCTCGCAGATGAGCCTACGGGAAATCTGGATACAGAAAACAGCACACAAATTATTCAGCTGCTTTCCAGACTGGCACATGAGGAAAACTGCTGTGTAGTGGTTGTCACACATGATCTGGAGGTAGCCAAAGCAGCGGATGTTGTATTCCGTATGGACAGCGGCAGACTCAAGGAGGAAACTGTATGACCCCTTTGAAACAGCTCTTTCGACAACCGGTTCGTTTGTTTGCAATCTTCCTGCTGGTGGGAATGGCCTCCGCTTTTATCTGCCTGAGCGCAGGCGTATTTGCATCCGCTAAAGCAACGCTCGCGCAAATTGAAGAACGTTATGTAACCATTGGTGTCCCAACAACGGAGACAGCAGACGTAGCAACAGAGTACAACGGGCTAACGCTCCACCATGAAGAAAGTGTAATAAGTCAAGATATGTGGGCGTATATGGATCAGCTTGCTGCGGATGGAACAGTCATAAAAGGTGCGTACCAACAAAAATATATCAGTGCTTATTGCCCCTCCATTCAGAGTGTTACCAGCGGCAAGGAAGACGGCACATATGCCCCCAGCCTTGATACGCCATATGGTCGAGCGATTTTGGTAGTTCGTATCACGTCAGTAGATGAGATAAATCTGCCTGAGTTTGCTGAAATTGCGTCCGTATCTGTTACCGCTTCGATTGAAAACGTGATTAAACTTCATCAAGACTATGCTGTTCGCAGCACGCTATACCTTACTATAGGGTGTAACTCTCGGGAAGAATTGGACGCACTTGACATTCAGGTTGGGCGACGCTACTTGGTTTATGGATCGGAATATATAGACCGAGACCTAGAACTGCGCACGACATTAGCAGAATCGCACCGGTGTTCTGTAGAAGATATTGATTTGTCTCGTATATCATATGACTTGACGGCAGATGAAAAGAAAACCGCTTCACAAGATTTCATACCAGTAGCAAAATACTCTTCTGGTGAAAAAACGTCTATTTTGGGACAGAACATGGTTGACGCAATAGATTCCTGTGCAATGACTGTTACACACTGGCACGGACTGTACCCAGAAACACAGCCAGACTATGCAATTGACGGTTCTGAAACGGGTGTACTGCTAAACGACCAATACCTTGATGTATACATGACCCCGTTGGAAACTGGTCTGGATGTCTTTCTAAGCTCAAATGCGGGAATTGAATGGCGGAGCGCAGCCCAAGAATTGGATACGCAATATCATACTGTCAGTGTGATTGGTACAGATCTTCTGGAAAGCATGTATTGTTTCCATCAAAAGGACTCTTTCGTAACAGAAGGACGGAGTTTTGGGGCGGACGATTACAAAAATGGCTCTAATGTCTGCCTGATTTCTGAAACAACTGCCATTGCAAGCGGACTTGGTACAGGAGACTGCATTGATTTGTCGTTCTACTGGGGTCCAAATCCTCTTGCCGATTTAACAGCTCCGGAATGGAAGGTGCAGCCACAGCTTTTTTCCCAAAAGATTGGGGTTTCAGGTGATACGAAAACGTATCAGATTATAGGGATTTACCGACAGTCAGACTTGTGGGATACCGCAGACTATCGCTTCCTTCCGAATACCGTCTTTGTTCCTAACGCTTCTCTGCCAGAAAATTGCTATAGTAGTCGAAATGGCGTTTTCTTTACATACGTCTTGCAGAACGGGAAGGTATCTGCGCTCCAAGATGCGCTGGAATCACATGGATATCCGGCAAACATTCTGTTTTGCTTTGATAACGGGTACACCGAAATTGCTGAAACCTTGCATGGATTCTATAGCAGTGCGCAGCAGCTTCTTTTCGCTGCCTGCACAACAGCGGGCGCGGCTCTGTTCGTATTTCTTGCACTGTTTGTAAACCGTCAACGGCGGACGCTTGGACTGATGCTCTCGCTTGGTTCCGGCAAAAGGACCGCTGTGATGTTTAGCTGGGAGATAGCCGCAATACCTATCATCCTTGCGACAATAACTGGGATCATTGTTGGAATCCTTACAATGAATGCTACGACACTAAACCTGTTTTCCTCCGTTTCAGAAGTGCTTAATACAAGTTTGAGCGGTGCAGCCACGATTGGATATAACGATATGATAACGGAAGTCGTATCAATGCCAATTGCGGTTATTGCGGCAGGTATCCTGCAACTGATTGTTTATATTGTGGCGACTTACCTGCATTTGCAGCGGTTGGCGCAACGATCCCCGCTTGAGTTAGTGCGGAAAGGCTAAGTTTCAGTATTGACAAGAAAAAGTAAACTTGATTGGTTATCAATTCCAATACTTCATTTAGAGAGCGCCCTGTCATGATTTTGTGCAGGGCGCTCTCTTATGAGGAAAATACCCTTGACAAATCTCTTCTCAAAAGAAGCTGCTTGAAGATTATGCAAAGGAGCATGGATTTACGAATTGTGTCCACTTTACTGATGACGGCTGGTCTGGCGCAAACTTTGACCGCCCTAATTGGAAACGCATGATTGCAGCCATAGAAGCCGGAGAGGTTTCCCATGTGCTGGTAAAGGATTTGAGCCGCGTTGGTAGAGATTATCTGCAAGTGGGTTTTTATACCGAAGTTATGTTTAGAGAGCATGGCGTTCGCTTCGTTGCCATTGCAAACGGCGTTGACAGCGACAAGCGCGAAAGCAGCGAGTTTGCACCCTTTTTGAACATTATGAATGAGTGGTATGTTCGGGACTCAAGCCGCAAAATCAAAAGCGTTCTCCGGGCAAAGGGAATGTCTGGCATACACACTAATTCCATTGGTATTTATGGGTACAAGAAAGACCCTAACGACAAAAACCATTGGATTGTTGATGATGAAGCCGCCGAGGTTGTTCGCCGGATTTACCGCATGGCGATAGAGGGAAAAGGCCCGTATGAAATTGCCCGCATATTGGCAACGGAAAAGGTTGAGCGCCCCTCTTACTATCTTGCACAACGCGGTATGGGAAACCATCAATCAAACTACAATGCCGCAGACCCCTACACATGGCGCGGCGGTACAGTTGCCGACATACTCTCCAAGCAGGAATATATGGGGCATACGGTAAACTTTCGGACTTATAAGGAGAGCTACAAGGACAAACACTCCAAAATGACACCAAAAGAGGATTTAGTCATTTTTGAGAATACGCAGGAAGCAATTATTGACAAGGAAACATGGGAGCGCGTTCAGACCTTGCGAAAGACAATCCGTAGGACAGATACCATAGGCACAGCAAATCCCTTAACAGGCTTGATGTTCTGTGCTGATTGCGGGGCGAAGATGTATAACCACAGGGGCAAGGCTGGCAATGCGCGGGATTGGGCAGGGCGACCAACTGGAAAGAAACGTCCAGACCGCGACGAATACAACTGTTCCCGTTATGATTTAGGCAATCAACACTTTGATGATTATTGCACCACACACCTTATCCGTACTGCCGTTGTTAATGAATTGCTGCTTGAAGCGATAAAGGAAGTTTGCGACTATGCACAGAACAACGAAGCCGAGTTTATGGCGCAAGTCTGTTCCGCTTCCGAGGACAGACAGGCAAAAGCGGCTAAAGCTATCCGACAGAGGAAACAGCGCAGCGAAAAGCGCACCGACGAATTGAGCCGCTTAATTCGCAAGCTCTATGAGGACAATGTAAATGGGCGGCTTTCAGACAAGCTCTTTGAACAAATGTTGCATGATTTTGAAGCCGAGTTAGAGGGCTTGACCGATAGTATCACACAAGACCAGCAGGAGCTTGACCGCATAAGCAGGGAAACCGTCAATGCCGAGAAGTTTCTTGCCCTTGTCAAAAAATATACGGATTTTTCCGAACTCACCCCCGCAATGATAAATGAGTTTGTTGAAAAAATCCTTGTTCATCAAGCCGAGGGCAAAGGCGCAAGCCGTACACAGGAAGTCGAGATTTTCTTTAACTTTATCGGCAAGGTAGAAATCCCGCGCAAAGAAATTGAACTAACAGAGGAAGAAAAGGCAGCATTAGCGGAACAGGAACGACGCAGGGCGAAGAAAGCCGAGTATAACCGCCGCTATATGGAGAAGAAGCGCAGACAATGGAAAGAGCAACAGGAACGGGAGAAAGAACAGCAGGAAGCTCTTGAATTACCCGCTGCTTCCACCGAGAAAGGAGAACGCATAGCATGAGAATACTCATTGACAATGGCAACACCCCCGCCGCCCCGCGCCCGTATATCGGGCATTACGGGCGGTTGCGGAAAGCCTACCTTGAACAGTACCGCCCCGACCTCTACACCGCCCTTGTCGCAAATGAGAAGCTGCATGAGCATTGCGCCGAGATTGACGAAGCCGCCCGGAGCCGGATTGACCTTATCATGCCGCAGCTTGCAAGGAGCGCGGGAGCTACCGAAGCACTCAAAGCTACCGACCCCATGAAATGGGTGGGACTGATGAACGCTTGCAGGGCGCAAGCGGAGGAAATCGCCAAGTTTGAGCTAATCTATGTTTGACGGTCAAGAGCCGGAAAAAACAGAAATCTTGCGATAACAGCCGCCCCGACGA
>OHSH01000852.1_pt1 | contig 11076 bp, 9 predicted proteins | sample 1578611 | NCBI WGS metagenome assembly OHSH01 (sample SAMEA3879576, study PRJEB24766) | human gut metagenome | biome: human-associated habitat; feature: feces | place: USA | collected 1985/1987 | reverse complement strand
TTGTAGTCTATACGCAATACTCAAGTGCTCAACGGTTCGTTCATGTTTGCAGCCGATTTAATGCGTAACCTTACCATCCCCAGTGAGATATCTTTTGTAAAACTAGCTTCTTATGCCGGCACATCGTCTACCGGTAAAGTGAAAGAGTTGGTTGGTTTGAATGACGATATCGAAGGTCGTACAGTGGTGATTGTGGAAGATATCGTGGATACGGGAGTCACAATGAAACATTTATTGGAGACACTTCAAGCAAAGAACCCGAAGGAAATTCGTATTGCCACATTGCTGTTGAAGCCTGATAAACTGAAGGTAGATTTGAATATACATTATATAGCTATGCGTATTCCTAATGATTTTATTGTCGGTTATGGACTTGATTATGACCAGAGCTATAGAAACCTTCCTTTTGTAGGAGTTTTACACCTTGACGAAGAGGCATAATTAATAAGGAGGAAGTGATGGATACTAAGAAAAGAAAATCTGGAGGATTTGGAAGCATTTTCTTCATGATTATTATAATTGGTATTGTCTGGGCTGTTATCGCACAGATGAGCCAGAGAACAAGTACTTATAAGTATAAAGATTTTGTATCTGACTTAAAGGATGACAAGGTAACAAGTGTTATTATCAGCCAGAATGCAGAAGTTCCAACCGGTACACTTACAATTACATTCTCTGATGGAAGCAAAGACTCACTTAATGTGTCTGATGTTGTTTCTGTTCAGGAGCTGCTCGACAATAAGGGAGTTGAGTATACTCTTAAGGATGTTAAGAGAGACAGTATCTGGATGACAACTATTCTGCCATTTGGTATGTGCCTTATCGTTGTTGTTGCACTTATGATGATGATGACAAGACAGGCCGGTGGTGGTGGTAACGCCAAGATGATGAATTTTGGTAAGAGCCGTGCGAGAATGATAAGTGGTGATGCCAATAAGGTTACATTTAAGGATGTAGCCGGACTTAATGAAGAGAAAGAGGAACTTGAAGAGATTGTAGATTTCCTTAAAGACCCTGTAAAATACACTAACCTTGGAGCGAGAATTCCTAAGGGTGTTATTCTTACAGGTGCACCTGGTACAGGTAAGACACTTCTTGCCAAAGCTGTTGCCGGAGAGGCAAGCGTACCATTCTTTAGCATATCAGGTTCGGATTTCGTAGAGATGTTTGTTGGTGTTGGTGCTTCAAGAGTAAGAGATATGTTTGAGGAAGCTAAGAAGAACGCACCTTGTATTATATTCATTGATGAGATTGATGCTGTTGCAAGACGAAGAGGAACAGGTATGGGCGGCGGCCACGATGAGAGAGAACAGACACTTAACCAGATGCTTGTTGAGATGGATGGTTTTGGTGTCAATGAAGGAATTATCGTTATGGCCGCTACTAACAGAATTGATATTCTTGACCCAGCTATATTAAGACCGGGAAGATTTGACAGAAAGATAGTTGTCGGCAGACCAGATGTTGCTGGACGACTTGAAATATTAAAGGTACACGCAGCTAAGAAGCCTCTTGGTGATGATGTTGACCTTGATAAGCTTGCAAGAACATCAGCCGGCTTTACAGGTGCTGATCTTGAAAATGTATTAAATGAAGCTGCTATTAATGCGGCAAGAAAGAAGAACAGATATATAACTAACGCAGATGTTGAAGAAGCATTTATTAAGATAGGAATAGGCGTTGAGAAGAAGAGTAAGATTATATCTGACAAAGAGAAGAAGATTACAGCTTACCACGAATCAGGACACGCTATATTATTCCACCTTTTACCAGATGTTGGGCCAGTTCATACAATATCAATCATTCCTACAGGAATGGGTGCGGCAGGTTACACAATGCCGCTTCCTGAAAGAGATGAGATGTTTAACACTAAGGGGAAAATGCTTCAGAATATCGTTGTAAGCCTTGGTGGACGAGTAGCGGAAGAACTCATATTTGATGATATAACAACAGGTGCTTCACAGGATATCAAGCAGGCAACACAGACAGCAAGAGATATGGTTACTAAGTATGGTTTCTCTGACAAGCTTGGTCTTATTAATTATGATACAGACAGTGATGAGGTATTCATCGGAAGAGATCTTGCACATACAAGACCATATGGTGAAGATGTAGCAGCACTCATTGATGAAGAAGTTAAGAGAATTGTAGATGAGTGTTATACCAAGGCTAAGAAGCTTATATCAGAGAATATGGACGTGCTTCATAGAAGTTCAGAACTTCTTCTTGAGAAAGAGAAGATTTCAAGAGAAGAATTTGAAAGTTTGTTTGAAGATAAGCCATATGGAGAGAGTTTATAATTAGGTATTAACAGAGATTTTGCAGTTAAAACGCAGTTAAATAATGGAAATGTATTTATACACAAAAAACATTTGGTAATAATTCACAAAAAAAGTTGCAATATATTGTAAAGTTTGTGAACACTTATGGGGCTTTGTATGATATTATAATTAACGTAAAAACCCCCAATACATTATATATTTTTTGCTACACCCCATAATAAGTGAAATACCTTCTCCAAAAAGGACAGTCCCCCCAGACTGTCCTTTTTATTTGCACGAGTAACGATGAGAATGGATAATTTAAAGAAATCTTCCATCCTGCTTGCAGGAATGGAAATTTTTTAAATTATCTATTCGAGGAGCACCGCGTCATAGGTAAGAGCGTATTTTATAAAGTAAATAAATTACGAAGCAGAAACGCTCTTACCTATGCCATCGTTACGAGTTAAGAGAAGCCGTAAATTAAAGAAATCTTAATAAATATATCTTACAGTTGAATAAATACCCGTAATGATATAAAATTATATATGATTAATGTCAAGGAGTATTTTCTATGATAATAAGCGCAGGAGTTGAGAACCTTACATCATGGGAAAGAAAGCTTTTGTATATGTGTAATGCAAGACCAACCATTAATACAAGAGCTTTATTTTCTGATGCGACAAACGATTACAGATGTCCGGCAGAGCCTATGCCGGGTGATACAGTTAAGATACGATTAAGAACAGGTCGTTATAATGTAGACAAGGCGTATATATATGTTAATAATGTAGAATACCCTATGACAAAGATTAAGGCAGTTGGAGTATTTGATTATTACGAGGCTGAGATTAAAGTTAATAATGACAAATTATATTATTATTTCAAGGTAGAGACTGGAAAGGTTGTATGCTATTACAATCAGATAGGAGCTATTAAAGAACTTAATACTTATTATAATTTCCAGATTATGCCGGGATTTAAGACACCTGACTGGGCAAAGGGCGCAGTTATGTACCAGATATTTGCCGATAGATTTTGCGATGGTGATAAATCTAATAACGTGCTTGATGATGAATACAGTTATATAGGCGAACACGTCTGTCAGGTTAAGGATTGGGATAAATATCCAGCCAATATGGGTGTAAGAGAGTTCTATGGTGGCGATTTACAGGGCGTGCTTGATAAGCTTGATTATCTTAGCGAGCTTGGTGTCGAGGTTATTTATTTTAATCCGTTGTTTGTTTCGCCATCTAATCATAAGTACGATATACAGGACTATGATTATATAGACCCACATTTTGGTGTTATAGTAAAAGATGATGGGGAACTTTTAAAAGAAGGTGACCAGAACAATACTAATGCAACACGATATATTAACAGGGTTACAAGTAAGGAAAATCTTAAAGCGAGTAATGAGTTCTTTGCCAAGGCAGTAGAACAGATACACAGCAGAGGAATGAAAGTCATAATAGATGGAGTGTTTAACCATTGTGGTTCATTTAACAAATGGATGGACAGGGAACACATTTACAGTTCTAGTGATGACGATTATGCCTGCGGTGCATATGAGAAGTATGAAAGCCCATATCACAGCTTCTTTAAATTCTATGGTAATCAGTGGCCGGATAATGGTTCATATGACGGCTGGTGGGGACACGATACACTTCCTAAGCTGAATTATGAAGACTCAGATACACTTGAAAAGTATATTATAGATATTGGAAAGAAATGGGTATCTCCACCGTACAATGTAGATGGCTGGAGGCTTGATGTTGCAGCTGACCTTGGGTACAGCAAGGAATATAACCATACATTCTGGAAAAAGTTCAGACAGGCTGTTAAGGAAGCTAATCCGGAGGCAATAATACTTGCAGAGAATTATGGTGATTCATATGACTGGCTTCAGGGTGATGAATGGGATACGATTATGAATTATGATGCCTTTATGGAGCCTGTAACGTGGTTTCTTACAGGAATGGAGAAGCATAGTGATGAAATGCGCCCTGATTCATTAGGTAATCCTGATTATTTTTTTGGTGCTATGCACCATAATATGGCAAGAATGGGTGGACAAAGTTATTCTATATCTATGAATGAGCTTTCTAACCACGACCATTCAAGATTTCTTACAAGAACTAACCATATGGTTGGCAGGGTTGATAAGCTTGGATCAGAAGTGGCTAATCAGAATGTGAATAAGTTTGTATTTATGGAGGCTGTCATTATTCAGATGACGTGGCCGGGTGCACCAACTGTATATTATGGAGATGAAGCGGGAGTGTGTGGTTTCACAGACCCTGATAACAGAAGAACTTATCCATGGGGACATGAAGATAAGGAGCTTATAGACTTTCATAAGGCAGCAATAAAGATGCACAAGGAGAATGAGGTATTAAGAACCGGCTCGTATAAGCAGCTTTATTCAGCACATAATGTTATTGCATATGGAAGATTTACATCAGATGATGCAGTGATAGTTGTTGTTAATAATGGGGAAGATGAGATAAGAGTTAATATACCTGCCTGGGAGACTGGACTTGCTATGGATGATGATGTCGAGCAGATAATGGTAACATTTGAGGGCGGATATTCAACAGACAGACAAGGTTACAGACTTAAAGACGGAATTCTTAATATAGGCTTAAGAAAGACTTCAGCTACAGTGTTAAGACGTCTTAGATGGTAGATAATGCTGTTAAAATATAATACACAGAAGTAAGAATGAGGAGTAATGTATAATGGCAGTAGATAATAACGAGGAAAAGAATAAAATAGTTCTTAACCGTAAGATGAGATTATGGAACAAGTATAAGAAGCCAGTAATAGGTGTTATTTTGGCTGTAGTAGTTATTGCAGTTGTTGCAATTGTTCTTAAATTATGCAGTATTGGAAAGCCGGTGGAAGATAAGGCGACAACACTTGCCAATAACAATAATAATAACAATGATATAATTATTACACAGTCATCTATAGAGATGTCTAACAATGAAACAACAAGTGCAGCTGATACAGAGAGTACAACATCAGCTGTAACAGAAAGCACAACAAGCAGTACAACATCAGCAGCTCAGGTATCAGGCGGAGTTGCCAGGATTACAACTAAGGCAGAGATACAGGAATACACATCACGTTCTAATTATGATGATGCAGTATTCTTTGGTGATATGATTGTATCAGGTATAGGTGAATATGGTTATCTTGACACATCACGCATATTCTCAGATAATAACCTTACAACAGATAAGGCACTTAATTCAGTGTCAAGTGTTGTGGCGGCTAATCCATCTAAGGTATATGTCCTTGTTGGACTTAACGACCTTAACTATGGAACAAGGTCAGGAGAGAATGTAGCTGAGAGAATAGGTTCAATAGTAGAATCGCTTAAGGAAGCAATTCCATCAGTAAAGGTATATGTAGTGTCACTTCTTCCTATAACACAGAGCTTTGAGGCAAAGTCAAATGTAAAGATAACACAGGCGGCTATTGATGAAGCTAACAGCACACTTGCAGCCAGGGCGACAGAGTATGGAATGACATTTATAGATATAGCAGATGCATTTAAGGATGAGTCTGGATATCTTAATACAGATGTATCAACAGGTGGATATAACCTTAATCATAACTATTACCCATTCTTCCTTAATAATATATCGGGAGCGTCTAACTAATGAAATTTTATGTAATGTCACTATTTCCACAGATGATTTTGGATGGGTTGAATACAAGTATAACAGGCAGGGCTATAGATTCAGGAGTATTGTCTATAGAAGCTGTTGATATAAGGGATTTTTCCAATAATAAGCATATGAAGGTAGATGATTACCCATATGGCGGAGGAGCAGGAATGGTTATGCAGCCGGGACCCGTGTGCGATGCTTATGAGAGCATAGCAGCCAGATGTTCAGGCAGACCAAGGGTTGTGTATATGACACCACAGGGGCATACATTTAACCAGCATATGGCAGAAGAATTTGCCAAAGAAGAAGAACTTGTAATTCTGTGTGGACATTATGAGGGAATTGATGAGAGAGCACTTGAAAGCATAGTTACAGACTATGTGTCAATTGGAGATTATGTCCTGACAGGTGGAGAGCTTCCGGCGATGGTTGTTATCGACTCAGTGTCAAGATTAGTTCCGGGAGTACTTAATAATGATGAGTCAGCCCAGACAGAGAGCTTCTCAGATGGTTTATTAGAATATCCACAGTACACAAGACCAGCCAATTACAAAGGTATAGAAGTGCCAGAAGTATTATTATCAGGTCACCACGGCAATATAGAGAAGTGGAGGCACGAGAAGTCGTTAGAACGTACTAAGAAGTACAGACCGGACTTATATGAGAAATATATGGCTGAGAACAATAATAACAGTTAAAATAATTGTTGACGGATAAGATATTTATGTGGTAAACTAATCAAGTCTTTTGGTGAATAACTTGATTGTTTACTACAGGATATTATGATGTGAAGTCACAATAAGCCTAGATAGCTCAGTCGGTAGAGCAGAGGACTGAAAATCCTCGTGTCACTGGTTCGATTCCGGTTCTAGGCACTTATTTATACCATAGGTATTACGTTATGTAGTATCTATGGTTTTTTTGTATCCCAATAATAAATAACAGTAAATAAAAGATGAGAGTGTAACAATGAATTGGAATGGAGATAAGAGTATAAAGATGAATTTAGATAAAACGGGAAAATCGGATAAAACAGGAACTACAAATAAGGATATTAAATATGATGATATATTATTGAATGGCAATGCAGGAACTACAAATAAAAATTCAGGCATTAAACCGAATGTTAAATATAATGATATATTGTCTAAGTTAGATAAATATAAAGATGAAAATATAGTACCTATGCATATGCCGGGGGCTAAGAGAAATAAAGAATTAATTGAGTTATATATGGGTGATATGGGAAATCCATATGAGAAAGATATAACGGAGATTAATGGTTTTGATAATATGCACAATGCCGAAACTATTATTAAAGATGCGTTTGATGAGGCGGCGGAGCTTTATGGAGCTGATGAGAGCTGGTATCTGGTAAATGGAAGCACTGCAGGTAATATGTCGGCAATATGCGGAGTTACCCATAAAAATGATGTTGTTATAATGGCAAGAAACTGTCATATATCAGTTTATAATGCAGTTATCCTCAATGAACTGAATCCTGTGTATATTTATCCAGAATATGATGAGGAATATGGGTATTATAAGGGGATAACATTAAAAGAAATTAAGGACATTGTGGATAAATACAGCTCAGACCATGACAGAAATGATATTAAAGCCGTGATACTTACATCACCAACTTATGAGGGAAATGTATCTGATATTAAATCAATAGCAGAGTATCTTCATCAATATAATATTCCATTGATTGTTGATGAGGCTCATGGTGCACATTTTAATTTCTCAGAAAGCTTTCCTCAGTCAGCAGTTAAGAGTGGGGCTGATGTAGTAATTAACAGTGTGCATAAGACCCTTCCATCACTTACACAGACAGCGATTATGCATATTAATTATGGAATAGTTGATGTAGAACGTATAAGAAGGTATTGGAACATATACCAGTCGACAAGTCCATCGTATATATTAATGTCTTCCATAGCAAGAAGCTTAAGCATTGTTAAGAATGACGGTGATAAATTATTTGCTGAATATGTTGATAAGCTCACTATTTTAAGAAATGGATTGTCAGAATTAAAGCATATCAGGTTAATAAAGACGGATGACATATCAAAGCTTGTATTAGGATATAAAGATGCAAAATGGTTATATGACACTCTATTTTATAAATATAAAATCCAGCTTGAAATGTCATCTATAAAATATGTAATAGCGATGACATCAATATTTGACTCGCAGGAGTATTATGATAGATTTCTTGCGGCATTAAAAGAGATAGACGAAGAATTAGATAATAGAGTTCTTGCGGCATTAAAGGAGATAGATGAAGAAATAGATGAGAGTAGGAGTAAATATAATAATAGAAGTAAAGATAAGATTTTAATTAATGATGAGGATAATGGTAATAAGGTAAATATTGCCGATTTCAGGGATGAGCAGACTTTAACAATTGCGGAAGCATTTAACAGGCGGGATTTATCAGGTTGTGATGAAATTCAGATGAATAATGAGAAGATATATGGTAAGATAAGTGGAGAGTCAGTGTATGTATATCCACCGGGAATACCGATATTGTGTCCGGGAGAGGTTATTACACGAAAGATTATTGCAATACTTGAGGCGGCCGGTGAGGCAGGTCTGGAGGTTGTAGGTGTAAAAGAAGGAGCTTTGTTATGCCTGAGATAGCATTTTTAATGGGAAAAAGTTCAAGTGGTAAAGATAATATATTTAAGGCTTTAGTTGGTGATAAGGAGCTAAATCTTAAGACTGTTATTATGTATACAACAAGACCTATGAGAGCTGGAGAAAAAGAAGGTGTAGAGTATTATTATGTAGATAATGAGAAGGCATTGGAGCTTGAAGCGGCGGATAAAGTAATAGAGATGCGGATATATAACACAGTGTATGGAGAGTGGAAGTATTTTACAGTTGATGATGGGCAGATCAGGCTTGGAAGCGGTGACAAGTATATTGTCATAGGTACTATTGAGGCTTACAATAAATTTTGTGCATACTTTGGAAAAGATGCAATATTACCGATATATATAGAAGTCGATGATGGAATAAGGCTTATGAGAGCTATCAACAGGGAACAGAAGCAGGAAGTACCACAGTATGAGGAAATGTGCAGGCGTTTTCTTGCAGACAGTAAAGATTTCTCGGAGGAAAAGATTAAGGAAGCCGGAATTAATCAGAGATTTAGCAACGATGGAACAATAGAGGATTGTATAAGGGACATCAAAGAGGCAATTAAACAGCAGCTTTTATAAATGCAGTAAGAGTGAGTTGGCTTGAATTGTATTAATGATATTTATATGATACAATTATATGATGGTGGACACGAAAGAGAGTAAAGTTATGGATATAAAGATTAATGATATACAGACATCATCTTCAGTTCAGCAGGTGAAGAATACAGAGAGTACGGACAGTAGTTTTAAGTTTACTCTTATTAGTAATATAGAAGAAAAGGATCTTCAGGAAAAGCTTGGCAGTATGATGGAACAGATTACTGAGCAGGGTGAGAAGATTGCAAAGCATATGGATATTAAGGATATGCGAAAGTACAGGGAGCTTGTTAAGGGATTTCTTAACGAGGTTGTTAACCGTTCCCATAAGTTCTCAAGAGAGAACTTTCTTGATAGACGAGGCAGACACAGAGTATATGGTATTGTTAAACTTGTGGATAAGAATCTTGATGAGCTGGCAGGAGAACTTGTTAAAGAAGAGAAAAATCATCTTGAGATTGTAGGAAGAATTGATGATATCAGGGGTTTATTGCTTGATATATCAGCATAAGATTGGAGTATATAATGAGCACATTTTCAGATATTTATGGATACGATACAATTAAAGAGCATTTACAGAACGCAATTAAATTAGATAAGGTATCACACGCTTACATTATCAATGGAGGGCTTGGTGCTGGAAAGAAGATGATTGCCAAGATATTTGCAAAAGCATTACAGTGTGAGGCAGAAGGCGATAATAAGCCTTGTAATAAATGTCATTCCTGTATACAGACAGAGTCAGGCAATCAGCCTGATATAATATGGGTACGACACGAGAAGCCTGCAAGTATAGGTGTAGATGATGTAAGAGATCAGATAATATCAGATATGCTTATTAAACCATACTCAAGCCGTTATAAGATATACATTATAGATGAGGCTGAGAAGCTTACAGTGCAGGCACAGAATGCACTTCTTAAGACTATAGAAGAGCCACCAGCGTATGGTATTGTTATATTTCTTACGACTAACGCAGACATTTTCTTACAGACTATTATATCAAGATGTGTGCTTCTTGATTTAAAGCCATTAAAGGAAAGCGTAGTTATGGATTATCTTAAGGATAACTATGACGTGTCAGAATATGAACGTAAGTTTGCGGCTGATTTTGCACAGGGTAAGATTGGACGTGCTAAGACTATTATAGAAAGTACGGAATTCGCACATTTAAAGAATGATGTTATGCACGTTATCAAGAATGTGAAGGATATGACGGCGGCAGACATAATGGCAGTTGTTAAAGATGTGACTAATTACAAGCTTACAATAGACGATTATCTTGATCTTATGGCTATGTGGTTCAGGGACGTGCTTATGTTTAAGAGTACTAATGATACGAATTATCTAATATTTAGTGATGAGATTTCGCTTATCAAATCGCAGGCTGAGGTTATGTCATACGAAGGAATTCAGGATATACTTAATTCTATAGATAAAGTAAAGGTAAGACTTAAGGCCAATGTTAATTTTGACTTATGCATAGAACTTCTTATTATGGCTATGAAAGAGGATATGTAGGCAGTTAGTGAATAATTGGCTGATGTTAGGAATTAATATTTGGCAGGATTGGAGATTAAAAATAGATGACTAAAGTTGTTGGTGTTAGATTCAGGCAGGTGGGCAAAATATATTTCTTTGCACCGGGACAGTATAATGTTGAGGTTGGTCAGCACGTTATTGTTGAAACAGCAAGAGGAATTGAGTATGGCCACGTTGTTCTTGGTGAAAGAGAGGTTGAGGATTCAGCAGTTGTACAGCCGCTTAAGGCTATTATCAGAATATCGACACCTGATGATGATGAAAGGGAAGCTAAGAACAGGGAAAAGGAAAAAGAAGCGTATAAGATATGTCTTGAGAAGATTAAGAAGCATAATCTTGAAATGA
>OHSH01000851.1_pt1 | contig 11078 bp, 9 predicted proteins | sample 1578611 | NCBI WGS metagenome assembly OHSH01 (sample SAMEA3879576, study PRJEB24766) | human gut metagenome | biome: human-associated habitat; feature: feces | place: USA | collected 1985/1987 | reverse complement strand
AACAGTGCCGAAAGCGCCAGTTCGACCAGATGCACGGTACCGAACAGCGGGTAGCACTCATAGCCCGCACCGTATTCGGCGGCGGTGATGTCATAGGATTTCCAGAAGTCAGACATGGAGGTCCCCTCTCTTTCAGAGCCTATCATAGCACAGACAGCCGGAAACCGAAACGGTATTTTTTACAAAATGCGCCAAAGTGGGTGCATTCTTTGCCAAGCTGTGGTATCTTATAAAAGTATAAAACAACAAACTGCGCAAAACGCACAGGAGGGAATTTTTTATGACACTGGAACCTGGCATCCGCGGTGAGCAGAGCGTGTCTGTCACTGCTGTAAACACTGCAAAAACCATGGGCAGCGGCACGCTGGACGTGTTTGCTACCCCTGCACTGGTGGCACTGGCCGAAAAGACCTGCTGGCAGAGCGTTGCCCCTGCGCTGGAGGCAGGCAGCGGCACCGTGGGCACCAAGCTGGAGCTGGAGCACACCGCACCCACCCCTGTGGGCATGACCGTGACCTGCCACAGTGAGCTGGTGGCCGTAGAGGGCCGCAAGCTGACCTTCAAGGTGACGCTTGCGGACGAGAAAGGCCCTGTGGGCGGCGGCACCCACGAGCGCTTTATCATCTTTGAAGAAAAGTTTGCCGCTAAGGCCGAGGCCAAAAAGGGCTAAGGATCGTCCGGTTCTGTTTCGTCCAGCCGCAGCGGCGGCAAGTCTGCGGCCAGCAGCTGCTGCTCGGCGCGGGTCTGCGCGTCCTGCAAAAGCTGCACGGCCTGCACGCTGGCGCGGAACAGTTCAAAGTACATGGCCTTGTAATCCGGCACGGTGCACACCCCCTTTGCATTTCTGTGGGTAGTCTGCCCCGCAGCCTGCGCCCCGATACGCCGGAGCGTTTTTCACAGAAAATGACTGATACTTGATATGAGGAGCTTATGAAAAACAAAAACTTATCCTGGGTGGGGGCGTTGTTCGTCTTTGCCCTGCTGCTGTGGTGCACGGCGGTGACCCCCGGCAAGGTGGCCGACCCCGCCACCTACACCTGTGCGGTGTACAGCACCTTCTTTTCCCTGCTGCCGCCGGTCATTGCCATCGTGCTGGCGCTGAACACCAAGGAGGTGTACACCTCGCTATTGGTGGGCATTGCCTCCGGTGCGCTGCTGTATGCCAACGGCAATCTTGAGCTGGCGCTGAACACTCTGTTCTTCAACGAGGACGGCGGCATGATCACCAAGCTGTCGGACTCCGGCAACGTGGGCATTCTGGCCTTTCTGGTGATGCTGGGCATTCTGGTGGCACTGATGAACAAGGCGGGCGGCTCGGCGGCCTTCGGGCGCTGGGCCTCCACCCACATCCACAGCCGGGCGGGCGCACAGTTTGCCACCCTGCTGCTGGGCGTGATGATCTTTGTGGACGACTACTTCAACTGCCTGACCGTGGGCTCGGTGATGCGCCCGGTGACCGACCGGCAGAAAGTGTCCCGCGCGAAGCTGGCCTACCTGATCGATTCCACCGCTGCGCCCATCTGCATCATTGCGCCGGTGTCCAGCTGGGCGGCTGCGGTCACCTCCAGCGTCCCGGCGGGTTCCGGCATCAACGGCTTTACCATGTTCTTGCGTACCATTCCTTATAACTATTACGCCGTCATGACCGTGGTGATGAGCCTGTTCCTCATCTTTACCGGGGCAGAGTTCGGCCCCATGAAGCTGAACGAGGACAACGCCAAAAACGGAGACCTGTTTACCACCGCCGACCGTCCCTATGGCGACGATGTGGACGATGGTAATGATACAAACGGCCATGTCATCGACCTGATCGCGCCGGTGCTGGTGCTGATCGCGGCCTGTATCTTCGGCATGGTGTACACCGGCGGCTTCTTTGAGGGCGTGGACTTCATCACCGCCTTTGCGGACTGCAACGCCTCGGCGGGTCTGGTGCTGGGCAGCAGCATCGCTTTGCTGTTCACCTTTGTATTTTACCGGGTGCGCAGCGTGATGACCTTTCAGGACTTTGCCGCCTGCATCCCCGAGGGCTTCAAGGCCATGGTCAGCCCCATGCTGATTTTGTCCCTTGCATGGACGCTGTCCGGCATGACCGGCCTGCTGGGTGCAAAGTATTATGTGGCAAACCTGCTGGGCAGCTCTGCGGCGGCTTTGCAGTATCTGCTGCCGTTCATCATCTTCCTTGTGGCAGTGTTCCTTGCCTTTGCCACCGGCACTTCCTGGGGCACCTTCTCCATCCTGATCCCCATCGTCTGTCAGGCCTTCCCGGACGGCGAGATGCTGGTGGTGTCCATTGCCGCCTGCCTGTCCGGCGCGGTGTGCGGCGACCACTGCTCCCCCATCTCGGATACCACCATCATGGCCTCGGCGGGCGCGCATTGCAGCCATGTGAACCACGTTTCCACCCAGCTGCCCTATGCCATTACGGCGGCGGCCTGCTCGGCGGTGTGCTACATCATCACCGGCCTTGCACAGGCAGTGCTGGGCAACCGCGCAAGCCTTGTCACCTCGCTGGTGCTGCTGGTGGTAGCCATCGTGCTGGAACTGGCGGTGCTCAGCGTCATCCGCGCCCGCACCCGGGCAAAAACTTCCGGGGATGCTGCGTAAAATTCCGCTATGCAGCGGGGCATTTTCGTGGTATACTAGCCGTATAGCAAGAAAACTAAAGCATTGGAGGCGCATGACCCATGCTGGAAAAAGCTTTTCAGGACGTCTACACCAAATTCAAGCTGCATTTTTATCAGAACGTGTTCCAGCGCTTTGCCACCCGTGAGGCTACCCTGACCACGGTGGAATCCTTCTGCATGGAGGGCATCATGGCCATGGGCGAGCCCACCATTGCGGAGTTTTCCCGCATGATGCAGATCTCCACCCCCAATGCGGCGTACAAGATCGGCAGTCTGGTGAAAAAGGGCTATGTGGAAAAGATCCAGTCCACCACCGACCGGCGGGAGTACCATCTGCGCCCCACCCAGAAGTATATCGACTACTACAACATCAGCTACTCTTACCTGCACACCGTAGTGGAGCGTGCCCGGCAGCGCTTTACCCCCGAGGAATGCGCCAAGCTGGAACAGATGCTTACCATCGTGAGCACCGAGCTGATGCCGGAACTGGATATACTGAAAAAAGGCGAGGAATAAAAACGATAAAACGGCTGCTGCACAAAAACGTGCAGCAGCCGTTTTGCGTTGAACGTTTTAGAATGGCTTCCGCTACGCTCTAGCCATATTCAGCGGAAAAATTATTTTAAATTTCGGGGGTCAGAAACGCCTGCGGGCGTTTCTGACCCCCATTTTCACGGGAGGGGTCGTGGAGGAAAACTGCCGGCCAACCGTTGCACCCCCTCCCCGTGAAAAAGTAAATCGGGAAAATCCGCAGATTTTCCCGATTTACATATAAAAATAAAATTCCGCTATTGATGCGCAGAGCAGCGCGGCGCGTATTTCCAATCGTTACAGCACCATAAACAGCGTACCGGCGGTGATGAGAGCGCAGCCGATGAGGCTTTTGGCGGTAAAGGGCTCGTGCAGCACCACAAAGGCCAGCGCAAGGGTGATGACCACGCTGAGCTTATCAATGGGCACTACCTTGGACGCTGCACCCACCTGCAAAGCGTGGTAGTAGCACAGCCAGCTTGCGCCGGTGGCAAGGCCGGACAGCACCAGAAACAGCCAGCTGCGGCGGGAGATCTCCGCAATGCCGGTCTGGGTGCCGGTGAGGAACACCATGCCCCAGCTCATCAGCAGCACCACCGCCGTGCGGATGGCGGTGGCAAGGGTGGAGTTGACCCCCTCGATGCCAATTTTAGCCAGAATCGAGGTAAGGGCGGCAAACACCGCCGACCCCAGCGCGTAAACGAACCACATGGCAAACGCCTCCTTTTTGGCCCCAGTATACGCCTTTGTACGGCGGAATACAAGGCTGCTAGGAGGAGGACGATTTGGATTGCGCGCCGCGTTGCTCTGCGCATGGTCAGCGGAAAGAATATTTATAATTTCGGAGCACCGGAGCGTCTGCGGACACTCCGGTGCTCCATTTTCACGAGAGGGGCTGATGGGTTGAAAAAATTTCGCCTTCCTGTACAAACGCACTGAAAAATTGTAGGATAAGAATGGAAAAGACGTCACTTTCACGCTTTACAACTTTACCCAGATAAAGTAAAATAAAAACAGAAGCCTTTCATACTATGGGTGCGGAGGATGCCACGCCGGATGTTTTTGTGTATAGAGACGCCGGAATTGTGCCGGTGCAGGGAAAGAAACACGGGAAAGGAAACGAGGGAGCGAAATGGAGTTCAGTCTGGAGCATTTGCAGCCAAAGGAGCGCGCCTCCTTTGCGCTGCGCAGCCTGTACGAGACGGCAGGCTGCCGCAAGTACCACATGGGACGGTTCGAGGAGTACAGCCTGTATCAGGAGAACCGCAGCTTTCTGTCGTCGGAGCAGGTCATCACCTTTACCGATTTGGATGGCCGTCTGCTGGCACTCAAGCCGGACGTGACCCTGTCCATCGCAAAGACGGCGCAGCCCGCCCCGGGCGAGACGCTGCGGTACTACTACCACGAGAACGTCTACCGCCCCTCCGCCGAAAGCCACACCTTTAAAGAGATCTCCCAGATGGGTCTGGAGCTGCTGGGCGCTGTGGGCGAAGCCGAGGTGCAGCAGGCGGTATGTCTGGCGGCGCAGTCGCTTGCGGCGCTGGGCGCAGAGTGGGTGCTGGAAGTCAGCCACATGGGCTACCTGTTCGGCCTGTTCGATGCGCTGGGCGTGCCGGAGGCCGCCCGGGCGCAGCTGCTGGAAAAGCTGCGGCAGAAAAACGCCCACGAACTGCGCGCCGCCGCGCTTTCTGCGGGGCTTTCCGAAACGGCGGCAGACGCCTTGTGCGGGGTGCTGGAACTTTCCGGCAGCTACGCTGCTACCCTTTCCAAGGCGGCAGCGCTCTGCCGCAACCCCGCCATGACCGCCGCTGTGGCAGAGCTGACCGCCCTAGCGCCCACGCTGGGACAGGCGGGCGGCAGCATCCGGCTGGACTTGACCTTAGCCGGTGAGATGGAATACTACAACGGCCTTGTGTTTCAGGGCTATCTCAAGGCTTTGCCCCGTCCGCTGCTGAAGGGCGGACGGTACGACCTGCTGCTGCAGAAATTCACCCCCCGGGCGGGCGCCATCGGCTTTGCGGTGTATCTGGACGAGCTGGACCGGCTGAACGCGATGCCGCCGGTGCAGCATCAGGACACCGGCAAGGTGATGCTGAACGTGGCGCTGCCCAAAGGGCGGCTGGGCGACAAGGTCTACAATTTGCTGGCGGGCATCGGCTACGGCTGCCCGGAGGACTACAACGCCACCCGCAAGCTGGTGGTGGAAAACCCGGCAGCGGGCATCCGGTATTTTCTGGTCAAGCCCAGCGACGTGGCCATCTATGTGGAGCACGGCGCTGCCGATGTGGGCATCGTTGGCAAGGATATCCTGACCGAAGCCGCCGCCGATGTGTACGAGTTGCTGGATACCGGCCTTGGCCGCTGCCGGATGTGCGTAGCCGCCCCGGCGGGCTACCGGGACGACCCCAGCCGCCCGGTGCGGGTGGCCACCAAGTTCGTCAACATTGCAAAGCGCTACTACGCCTCCATGGGGCGGGATATCGATATCATCAAGCTGAACGGCTCCATTGAGCTGGCCCCCATCCTTGGGCTTTCGGATGTCATCGTGGACATCGTGGAGACCGGCACCACCCTGCGGGAAAACGGCTTGCAGGTGGTCACCGAATTCATGCCCATCTCGGCGCGGTTCATCGCCAACAAGGCCAGCTACCAGTTCAAGCACCGGCAGATGGACACCATGCTGGAAAAGCTGCGCGACACCTTGCACAAGCAGGAGGAAGAGAAATGATCAAGCTGTATAATTTTGACGAGCTGAAGCCGGAGGAAATTCTGAACCGGGACATCCGCGCCGAAAAGAACGTAGAGGACGTGGTGGACGCCATCATTGCGGACGTGCGCGCCCGGGGCGACGACGCCCTGAAGGACTACGCCCTGAAATTTGACGGTGCAGAGATCGAAAATTTACAGGTGACGCAGGCCGAGATCGACGAAGCCTTTGCGGGCATGGACCCGTATTTCCTCGAGACCCTGCGGCAGGCGGCGGACAACATCGAGCAGTTCCACCGCCAGCAGGTGCACAAGAATTTTGTGATGAACGACCACCCCGGCATCGTACTGGGGCAGAAATACACCCCCATTGAAAAGGCCGGCGTCTATGTGCCCGGCGGCACGGCGGCGTACCCTTCCACCGTGCTCATGGACGTCATCCCCGCCAAGGTGGCAGGGGTGTCCGAGATCGTCATGACCACCCCCGCCGGAAAGGACGGCAAGGTGAACCCGGTCATTCTGGCCGCTGCCGCCACCGCCGGAGTAACTAAAATTTTCAAGACCGGCGGCGCACAGGCCGTGGCGGCGCTGGCCTACGGTACCCAGAGCATCCCGGCGGTGGATAAGATCGTTGGCCCCGGCAACATCTACGTTGCTACCGCCAAGCGCAAGGTGTTCGGCAAGGTGGGCATTGATATGATCGCGGGCCCCAGCGAAATTCTGGTGCTGGCAGACGGCAGCTGCAACCCCGCGTGGGTAGCGGCAGACCTGTTAAGTCAGGCCGAGCACGACAGGCTGGCAAGCCCGGTGCTTGTCACCGACAGCGCAGACCTTGCCAAGGCGGTACAGGCAGAACTGGAAGTACAGATCCCGCAGCTGCCCCGCGCCGCCATTGCCCGCGCCAGCGTGGACGACAACGGCAAGATCATCCTCTGCACCGACCTGCACAAGGCCATCGAGGCCTGCAACATCATCGCACCGGAGCACTTGGAGGTCTGCGTGGAGGACCCCTTCGGGGTGCTGAACGAGATCCGCAACGCGGGCAGCATCTTCCTTGGCCGCAATGTGCCGGAGGCGCTGGGCGATTACTTTGCAGGCCCCAACCACACCCTGCCCACCAGCGGCACCGCACGCTTTTCCAGCCCGCTGGGCGTGGACGATTTCGTCAAGAAGTCCAGCTTCATCTACTACACCCGGGACGCGCTGGAAGCCGTTGCGCCCCGCATTGCAGACTTTGCCGAGCGCGAGGGTCTGCACGCCCACGCCCGCAGCGTGACCATCCGGTATGAGAAGTAAGAGGAAACCATTATGAGCCGTTTTCTTTCCCCTGCCTTGTCCGCTGTCACTCCCTACACGCCCGGGGAGCAGCCGCAGGATCAGCAGTACATCAAACTGAATACCAACGAAAGCCCCTATCTGCCGTCGCCCCGGGTGGTGGCAGCCGTGAGCGAAGCCGAGGTGGAAAAGCTGCGCCTTTACTCCGACCCCGCCTGTGCCCAGCTGCTGCGCACGGCGGCGGCGCATTTCGGCCTGCAGCCTTCCCAGGTCATGCCCGGCAACGGCAGCGACGAGAACCTGTTCTTCGCCCTGCGGGCCTTCTGCGACGAGACCCACCCGCTGGCCTATGCCGACATCACCTATGGCTGTTACAGCGTCTGGTGCGGGCTGATGCACATCCCCAGCCATATCATCCCGCTGAAGGCGGATTTCACCCTTGACCCCGCCGATTACTACGGCCTGAACGAGACCATCGTCATCGCAAACCCCAACGCCCCCACCGGCTTGGCCCTGCCCCGCAGTGCCATCGAGGAAATTCTGAAGAGCAACCCCAACCATGTGGTCATCGTGGACGAGGCCTATGTGGACTTCGGCGGCGAGAGCTGTGTGCCGCTCATCGACAACTACGAAAATCTGCTGGTCGTCCAGACCTTCTCGAAGTCCCGTCAGCTGGCCGGTGCGCGACTGGGCCTCGCTATGGGCAATGCGAAGCTCATCGCTGACCTTAACCGGGTCAAGTTCAGCCTCAACCCCTACAACATCAACCGGCTGACCCTGAAGGCGGGCAAGGCCGCGCTGGACAAGCGCCTGGTGGACAACGAACTGTGGTTCCGGATGGGACACTGGAAGAACTACCAGAACCCCATGATGGAGGGCAAGCCCCAGCCTGCCAGTGGGTGGCTGTTCAACAGCATTGCCAACAAGCACGCCGATGCCATGGACAATTACCCGGCCCCCAATGTTCTGCCCCGGGCGGCAGACGATGCGCAGACCGCACAGGTGCTTTCCAGCATCCTGCCGGTGGTGCTGGAGCAGGCAGACTATGAACAGGTGTACAGCGACACTTGGTGGCGCAAGCTCAAGCAGGGCACCGGGGTCAAGGGCGTGTTCTGGGACCCGGAGGCCCGGGGCGGCGTGGGAGAGATCGCCATCCGGCCCATGAACCTGCTCATGCTCTACTGGGAGCCGGGCGTGGCAGATATCCAGGCCTCGCCCCACTTTTTCTCCCTGAGCATGGAGAACACAAAACAGCTGGAAAGCCGCTGGCCCCAGCTGAAGGGCCACAGCGCCAGTGTGCTGGATGTGCCCCGTTTTCTCCACGACGGCGGGCTGGACACCACCGAAAAAAGCGTGGTGGTGGACTGGTACTACAAAAAGCCGGACGAGGCCGGACACACCCTGCTCCACTACTGCAAGTTCTGCAACGGCGTGGTGCTCTACGCCAGCGAGAACGACCCGGCCCTTGCCGGGCGGGGCTTCTACGACCACGGGAAATATCCCTTCGTGTTCGACCCGCTGTTTATGGAAGAGGACAGCCCGGCGGGCTTTGGCTATATCGATGTGATGAAGGAATGCCAGACCGCCATCGACAGGATGAACCATGCCATGGATGAAAATGTCCTGCTGGCATCCAAGCAGCGGTATGTGCTCAGCGACACGGCGGGCGTGAACGAGGAGGAACTGGCGGATCTCAGCCGGGACATCATCCATGTGGCCGGGCGGCTGGGAGATGAGAGTTTCCGTCCATTGCAGACCGCCGGTTTGCAGGGAAACAGCCTGAGCTACCGCAACAGCCGCATTGAGGAGCTGAAGGAAATCAGCGGAAACCGGGATATGACCCAGGGCGGCACCGCAGGCGGCGTGACGGCGGCAAGTGCCATTGCGGCCTTGCAGGAGGCGGGCAGCAAGCTCTCCCGCGATATGCTCAAGAGTGCCTACCGGGCCTTTGCAAGGGAGTGCTACCTCATCATTGACCTGATGCGGCAGTTTTACGATGAGGAGCGGGTGTTCCGTGTCATCGGGCCTGCCGGAGGCAGAGAGTTCGTGCCCTTTTCCGGGGCAGCGCTGCGTGCCCGCCCCATGGGGCTGATGGGCGGCGTGGAGCTGGGAAGCCGGGAACCGGTGTTTGATATCGTGGTGAGCGCTGAGAAGAAATCCACCTTCAGCCGCCTTTCCCAGAATGAGACGGCGAAGGAGTGCTACCAGCTGGGTTTCTTTGCACCCCAGAATGCCGACGCGGCCCTGGCGGCACTGGAGATGATGGACTTTGAGGGCATCGAAAAAGTGCGCCAGAGGGTGCGGCAGAACGGCACGCTGGCACAGAAACTGACGGCGGCCCAGATGCAGATCGCGCGGTTCAACGAGAAATTGAGCGGCGCGGAGGAAAATCTGAGCACACGAGCATTGGCGAAAAACCTCTCCGGCGCTTTGCGCCAGCTCTCCTGACAGGAGAGCCAGGTTCACGCTGCTGCTGGCTTGTCTCCCCTATGAGGGGAGGTGTCACCGCAGGTGACGGAGAGGTTTTACATGAGAAGGAGGCAGAAATGATCAAGGTGAATTATACGGAATTGGACGGCCCTTACGGCCCGGCCATGCGTCTGGAGGCGGCGGGCCATGCAGGCTATGCCCCGGCAGGGCAGGATATCGTGTGTGCCGGTGTCAGCACCCTGATGCAGGCACTGGTCAGCCTGCTGGCGGGCGAGGAAAACGCCCACAGCGATGCTTTTGACGAGCCCGATGGCCCCCGCCTGACGGTGACTGCCGCCCGGCCCTGTACCGCATGGGTCGAGGGGGCCTTTGAGCTGGCCAAGGCGGGCTTTGCCCTGCTGGCTGAGCGCTACCCGGACAATGTACGCTTTGCCGACCGGAGTGCCCGGGGCAAGCAGGAGATGATGGACCTGCAGCTGTTTGCTGACGGCGGCGAAGCGGCTGCCCCTGCCCTGAGCGCGGCCCAGGAACAGCAGGCTGTGGCATCGGGGACCATGAAGCCCGGTGAGAAAGCGGACGCAAAGCAGGAGACGACCGCCCCGGAGGGGGAGAAGGAGGTGAAAGAGACCGAACCGGTCAAGGCAGAAGAAGGGCAGGAACAGGAACCGCCCCGCCCTGCGCTGCCAAAACGTTTCCCGGGAAGCCAGGCTGTGGATGCCCTGCACCGGCGCTGGGCTGCGGAGGAGGCCATGATGCGCCGGGCAGTGCCGGAGTTTTCCCTGCAAAAGGAGCTGGCAGACCCCGAGATGCGCCGCCTGATGCAGCTGCCCGGGATGCGGATGGGTGACGCCTACCGTCTGGCCCACTACAACGACGCTCTGCGTCAGACCGCCCAGACCGTGGAGCAGGCCGTTCTGGCCGAAAAGCACGGCGCGGATTACCTCGGCGTCGGCGCGGTGTTCCCGACCGGCTCGAAGGACGACGCCGATGATGTGAGCTATGAGACGCTCAAGGCCATCTGCGGGGCCGTGTCCATCCCCGTTGTCGCCATCGGCGGCATCACGCAGGAAAATGTCGCGAAGCTCGCGGGCAGCGGCATCTGCGGCGTCGCGGTCATCAGCGCGATTTACGCGGCAAAGAACATCCAACAGGCATCCGCCGACCTGAAGGCCGCCACGGAGAAAATGCTGCATGACTAAGGCTGCTGTTTTTGATCTGGACGGCGTGCTGCTCGACTCCATGGGCATCTGGAACGACCTTGGCGCGCGGTATCTGCGCAGCCTGGGCGTCACGCCGGAGGAGGGACTCAACGAGATTTTGTTCTCGATGAGCATGGAGCAGGGTGCGGAGTATCTGCACACGCACTATGCACTGCCGCAGTCTGCCGCCGAGGTCGGCGCGGGCATTGCGGACATGCTGCGGGACTTCTATTTTTATGAGGTCCCCGCCAAGGACGGCGCGGCGGCGCTGCTGGCCGCCCTGACCGCCCGCGGCGTGAAGCTGGCGGCGGCC
>OHSH01000845.1_pt1 | contig 11138 bp, 8 predicted proteins | sample 1578611 | NCBI WGS metagenome assembly OHSH01 (sample SAMEA3879576, study PRJEB24766) | human gut metagenome | biome: human-associated habitat; feature: feces | place: USA | collected 1985/1987 | reverse complement strand
CCCGCCAGCCGCTGATACTGGTGGCTGTTTAAGAGCACCTGCATCAGCGAACGCTCCACGACTGTGCAGTCCTCGGTCATCACCCGTATCCACGGTTCATCCAGCAGATTGAATTCCATTTGTTCCATGCGTCTCCTCCTCTTCTGTTAATCCGACTTGCGGGTCATATCGCAGTGTCTTACCGGCCAGCTGTGCTGTACCGTCCGCATCTAAGATCAAAAACAGTTCGCCTTCCAGCATTGGCGCCTGCAGCCACAGCGGCAGAGACTGGCGTGTTTGATCCTCAAGCGCTTTCAGCACTGCATCCACACAGTACCTCGCGCCGAAATACGACGGCAGCCGCAGACGCTGTGCCGCGACCCAGCGCGCCTCATCGGCGCTCGGCTGGGTGTCCGCACGCAGGCACATCCCCTTTTGTTCCCCGGAGAGCAGCAGCATTCCGTCTTCCGACCGCTGCACGACCAGCACCTCAACTGCTGCAGTCCCGTCACGGACTGCAGTCTGCGCCTGCAGATCCGTAAACTGATCGATATCGTCCATCATACCAACGAGTGAATCATAGTCGTCACACTGTGCCAGCAGATAGTCCTTCGCCTTGCACTTTTGGCGCTTTTGCGCATATTGATAGGCCTCATATGCAGCGCCGATCTCCTCATCCGACTCCGGCGGGAAGTGCTCCGCGTCATAAGTCCGCTGTACCAGCGGAGAAATGTCCTCCGGCAAACGAATGTGCTCCGGCAGCAACCGCCGCGTACGCAGCAAGAGGTATTCGCCGTACACAACCTTGCTCCCGGCGTCCAGCTCTCCAAGCGCCCCCATGACCAGGCAGCGCGGCACTTCCAGCCCCTGCGGTCTGATACGGGTATGCCGGTGCAGACGGCCGATGCGCTGCAGCAGCAGATCCATCGGGCACAGATCCGTAATCAGCAGATCAAAATCCAAATCCAGTGACTGCTCCAGCACCTGTGTGCCGATCACCAGCACACCGCGCCGCATTTGCGCATCTGTGTTTTTGCCGACACGCCGCAAAATTTCCTGCTCATGCTCCAGCCGATCCGGCGCCAGAAAGCGGGAGTGATCCATCAAAATCACCGCATCCGGGTAAGCTTGCCGCAGCTCCTCGCGCAGCATCTGCGCCCGCTTGACCGTGTTGACGATCAATCCGACGCAGCCGCTCTTGAGCACCTCGCCCGCCGCCGCAAGCGCCTGCTCCTGCTCCACACGCTGCACACAGACATCTCGGCTGCACCCCTGCGCAGAGACGGCAGCCATATGTACCGTCTTATTTTCCGTCCAGCTCAGCAACGGATAGTCCTGACACGCGGCGATCGCCGTATCTACAGGCTTTTTCTCCCCGAGATAGGCGCGCAGCAATTCTGCCCTGCGCTGCCCCGGGAGTGTGGCCGACAGCAAAATAACCGGCACATGATAAGCGCCCAGCCAGTTCAGCACACGATCCAGATAGGTATTCATATACGCATCATAGGCATGGCACTCGTCCAGAATAACCACCTTGCCGGTCAGACCAAGCTGGCGCAGCATCACATGTTTTCGGTTCAGCGCAGCCATGAGCAGCTGATCCACCGTGCCGACCACCAGATTTGCCAGCAGCTTCGTCTTTCGGCCGCGGAAGAAGGCATGTGTCTGCAGCGGGTCGGCATCCGCTTCGCCCTGCTCGATCTGCACGTGCCCGGATTCCAGACACGCAAATTCCGCGTTCAGCTCTGCCTGACCGTGCGCCAGCTCCACTGCAACTCGGACCGCGTCCGGCTGATGCCGCGCCCACTGTGTCATACGGGTAAACATTGCATTGGACGTCGCCTGCGACGGGAGGAAAAACGCAGCGCCGCCCAGGCCAAAACGATTCATCAGAATTTCTGCCGCAGCCAGTGCCGCTTCCGTCTTGCCGTGTCCCATCGGCGCTTCAAGGATCATCACGCCCGGTGTTTTCACCGTCCCTGCGACTTGCTCCATCTGCTGCTGGACGGGATTTGCCGAAAAGCCGAAGCGCCGCTGAAAATAGTCCGCCGTGCTCCAGTCGGCAGAGACTTGCCACGGCCGCGGCAGATCCAGTTTCTGCAGCGCTCGCTCAGCGCGGCGCGGGTCATACCGATCCGGCTGCGCGTCCATGGAGATAAGCGGGAAATAGGCCGTATTGCTGGCGATCCAGTCTGCCATGATCACCAAGCCGCTCAGCGCCATCTGCACCGGCACCGAACACGGAGCATCGCGTGCCGGTGCACCGCATCCAAGCACATCCTCTGCCCAGCGGATAATATGCCGCTGGACAGAACCCCACAGCGTATCACTGTCACCCGAACCGCTCCAGCCAAACGCAATAGGCGTCTCCTTACAATAGCTGGTAGGCATACAACAATAGCTGGTAGGCATACATTTTTCGGTCCTGCCATGATGTGCACCGACGACAGCCGCAAGGTCATCCGTGAATCCTTCGCTGCGCAGGATCTCAGCGCCGGCTGCCGCATGCGGAACATTCACATCGAGCTGCTTTCCCTTTTGAAACCGGATCTCCAAGCCGGCCGCTTCCAAGCGTTGACGCAATTCCGGCTGCTCAAGCGTGATTTTGCGCTGGAAATTTGGGGTTGCTTTCCCGATATCGTGCAGCAGCGCCGCCCTAATCGCCAGACGGAAAAACTCCTCCCGTTGCAGGCCAAGGCTCACGCAATACTGCTCCGGCAGCCAGCGAGCCGTCAGATATTCCATGACTGCCGCCGTATCGCGCAGATGGATCAGAAGCGGCAGCCAAAGCTGCGTGTCATCCGGCGCGGTCTTGGCGACCAACGCACGCACGGCGCACGCAACGCGTTCCACTTCATCCGCCGTATCATAACTGCGTTCGGTGCTAATGCTGTTAACTGCCTCATAGGTCATGTTTCATCACATCTTTCTCGCCAAAGCAAAAAATGGTTGGTTGTTCCAATTATACATCTGCATCATTTGCACACAAGGTATTTCGGTATGCGCAGACAAATTCTCCGCATATACAGCGCGCTCCGCTCAGGCAGTTATTTATTGAGCTTCAATAGCTCGATCAAGACGTCAATAGGCAGGAGCACCAGAAACAGCAAAACGTACATACCGCGCATCTCCTTTCGGAATCAGAATCATCCGCGCGCATAGCGGAACCGTTTTCTGTCTCTAATATACAGCATCATATGTCCAATAAAACGGTCACTGAAAGCCGAATACGAGAAAAAAGAGCTTGCAAAAATTGCATTTTTCTGCTCTGCATACTTCCATCCTGTCCGCAGAAAATAGTAGCGGGTCAAGAAACCCAAAACACGAAAAGGAGATGGAAAACGAAATGGCTACTTCCAACAGCAACAATCTGGTCAACCCCAATGCCCGCGAGGCGATGAACCGCTTCAAAATGGAGGCCGCTGCGGAAATGGGCGTGAACCTCAAGCAGGGTTACAACGGCGATCTGACGTCCCGTCAGGCCGGCAGCATCGGCGGCCAGATGGTCAAAAAGATGATCGCCGCCTACGAAAACGGCATGCAGTAATCTGAGCAAAACCTAAAAAGCAGGGCCGCGGAATTTCCGCGGCCCTGTTTCCTGTTTGCATCATTTCCCGGGATAAGCGGCGAAAAACGCCTCGATCACGGCGGCCGGGGCTGTGCATGAGCCCTGGATCATGGTCGGCTTGCCGCCGCCGCGGCCGGAGATGGCAGCGTTTATGGCCTTCGCCTCCGCGCGCAGATCGACCGTGCGGCTGCCGATGATATAGCGATAGCCCTCTGCGTCGCAGCCGGTGAAGGCAGCGCAGACGCCGCCGGCAAGCAGCATGCCGGCATTGACAAATTCGCGCATGGCGACGGGATCGTCAAAGCGGTCGATGACGCAGATGCTGCCGGGCGTCTCCTGCAGCAGCTGCAGCCGCTGCTCATTGAGACGGCGCTCCAGCTCCGCGGCCGCAGCCTTTTGCTGCGCGATCTCATCGAGCAGACGCTGCACAGCCGGAACAACATCCGCCTGCCGCACGGACAGCTGTGCTGAAAGCGCCGCGACCTGCGCGCTCTTTTCCCGATAGTCCGACTCTGCGTCCGACCCGCACAGGATCGTTACACGCACGCCGCCGCGGTGGCGCATGACCGATGTGAACTTGATGGCGCCGATCTCGCCCGTGCAGGACACGTGCGGCGCGCAGCAGGCGCAGACATCATAGCCCTCGACGGTCACGATGCGCACATCCTCCTTCAGGTCGAGCTTGCTGCGGTAGGTCATCTGTGCGAGCCGCTCCGGCGACGGGTACTCCGTCCGGATCGGCACATTGCGGTACACGGCCTCGTTCGCAAGCCGCTCGATGTGCATGAGCTGGGGCCACGTGAGCTCGCCGTTATAGTCCATCGTGATCGCGTCTTCCCCGAGGTGGAAGCCGACGTTGTCAAATCCGAATTCACTGTGGATCAGTCCCGAAATGATGTGCTCGCCCGAGTGGCCCTGCATACGCCGGAAGCGCTGTGGCCAGTCGATTTCCCCGCGCACCTGCGCGCCGGGCGTGAGCGGCGCGTCCGTATAGTGCACGATCGCATCCGGCAGCAGCTGCACATCTAGAACGCGCGCGCCGCCGAGCACACCGGTATCGGCCGACTGGCCACCGCCCTCCGGGAAAAACACCGTCTGATCGAGCACGACGGCGTAGCGCTCCCCATCCGGGTCACAGCGCAGCACGGTCGCGGAAAAATCACGGCGGTGACTGTCAAGATCATATAATTTCCTGGTCATGGTCAAATCCCCCATTTCTCATACTAGTATAACAGGATTTTTCGTTGCTCTCAACCCTTGCTTATTTGTGTCGAATATCGTATCCTTGAGCCACTACAGAAAAAAAGGTGATACATATGAACCAGAAACTCAGAAACCTCGTCTACACCGCCATGCTCATGGCGCTGTGCTGCGTGGCAACGCTCGTCATCAAGATCCCGACCGTGACCGGCGGCTATCTCAACGCCGGTGATATCGTGGTCGTGCTCTCCGCCCTGCTGGCCGGCCCGCTCTATGGTGGCGTGGCAGCCGGTTTTGGCTCCGGCCTGGCGGACGTGATCTCCGGCTATATGAGCTATGCCCCCGGTACGCTCGTCGTCAAAGGGTGCGCTGCCGTGGTCGCAGCGCTGATTTTCCGTGCCTGCCGCAAAAAGAGCTTCGGCTTCGCGCTGCTGAGCGCCATCTGCGGTGAGATCGTGATGGTGCTGGGCTACTTCGTGTTTGAGGACTTTGTCCTCGGTTACGGTCTGGCTGCCGCCGCTGAGATCGCAGGCAACGCCGGACAGGCCGCCGTCGGCATCGTGGGCGGTCTGGCACTGTACTTTGCGCTGAACAAAGTGCCCCAAATCCGCGATTTCTCCGAGGCAGCGCTGGCGAAAAAGCAGAAATAAATCCATTCCATATGCAAAACAGCCGCTCCCGGCCGGGAGCGGCTGTTTTTATTATCGCTTTTCATACCACGCGCACGCGGATGACCTCCGGGATGCGGTCGATCTTTGCCACCTGATCATCGTCAAGGCGGCCGTTGAGGTCGATCATGGCGTAGGCATATGCACCGTAGGCCTTGTTGATCATGTTCTCGACGTTCAGGCCCGTGCTGCAGGTGATCTCAAGGAACTGGTTGAGCATCGTCGGGACGTTCTGGTGCAGAATGCATACACGGCTGACACCCATGCGCTCGAGCGTCGCGTCCGGGAAGTTGACGGAGTTTTTGATGTTGCCGTTGGCGAGATAATCATAGAGCTCGCGCGCAGCCATGACGGCGGACTTCTCCTCGCTCTCTGGTGTGCAGGCGCCCAGATGCGGCAGCGCAATGATATTCTCCACGCCGACGACCTTCTCATTGGGAAAGTCCGTGACATACTTGCCGACACGGCCAGAGGCAATGGCGGCAAGCATGGCGTCGTCATCCACGATCTCGGCGCGCGACTCGTTGATGATGCGCACGCCGTCTTTCATCTTGGAAAACGCCTTGGCATCGAGCATGTGGAACGTCTGGTCCGTATACGGCACGTTGATGCTGATATAGTCCGCCTTGGCATAGATGCCGTCAAGGTTCACCTCGTGCTTGACATCGCGAGAGAGACGCCATGCCGCGTCCACGGACAGGTACGGGTCGTAGCCGCAGACATTCATGCCGAGATTCACGGCGGCATTGGCGATAAGCGCACCGATGGCGCCTAGGCCGATGACACCCAGCGTCTTGCCCATGAGCTCCGGACCGGCGAACTGGGACTTGCCCTTCTCGACAAGGGCAGGAATGTCTTTGCCCCTGCCGTTGAGGCGCTTGACCCAGTCGATGCTGCCGAGCACATCGCGCGATGAGAGCACGAGCGAGCAGAGGATCTGTTCCTTGACCGCCTCGGCGTTTGCGCCGGGCGAGTTGAACACGACGATGCCGCGGTGGCAGCAGTCCTCAAGCGGGATGTTGTTCGTGCCGGCACCGGAGCGCGCAATGGCGATCAGGCTCGGCTCAAAGGCATAACTGTGCAGGTCGGCCGAGCGCAGGATCAGGCCGTCGGGATCTTGTATATTCTCCCCGACGACGCAGCCGCGCTCCTCGAGCTTCTGCAGGCCGCAGGGGGATATATGGTTCATGGTCTTGATTTTATACATGATGTTCTACCTCAAACTGTTTCAGATAATCGACAAGCGCATCCACACCCGCCATCGGCATCGCATTGTAGAGCGAGGCGCGCATGCCGCCGGCTATGCGGTGACCCTTGAGATTCAGCAGACCGCGCGCCGCCGCACCGCTGATAAACTCCTTATCGAGCGCATCGTCCCCGGTGCGGAACGTGACGTTCATGTCCGAGCGGGAGCCCGGCTGCGCGCATGCATGAAACAGCGCGCTGTTATCCAGAAAATCATACACCTTTGCGGCGCGCGCATGCTTGAGTTCCTGCATACCTGCCACGCCGCCCTGCCGCTCAAGCCACGCGAGCACGAGGCCGAGGATGTAGATGCACCAGCATGGCGGGGTGTTGTACATAGAGTCCTTATCGATCATGCGCTGATAGCTGTACATGACCGGCGTGATGGGCAGTTCATGACCGGTAAGGCTGCGGTCAACGATCGCGACCGTCAGGCCCGCAGGCGCCATGTTCTTCTGCGCGCCGGCAAAGATCACACCGTATTTTGACACGTCGACCGGGCGCGAGAGAATATCCGACGACATGTCGCACGCGAGCGGCACGCGGCTGGTCTCCGGCACGTACTGCCATTCAGTGCCGTAGATCGTGTTGTTGGCACAGTAATAAAAATAGGACGCGTGCGCATCGAGCTGCAGCTCATTCTGCTGCGGGATGCGGGTATGCCCGCAGGTGGAGGTGTCCGCCGCGATGTGCACCCTGCCGTACTTTTCGGCTTCTTTGGCTGCATTGCCGGAAAAATGCCCCGTCACGGCATAGTCCGCCGTCCCCTGCTCGCCCATCAGATTAAGCGGGATCATGGAAAACTGCGCCGTGCCGCCGCCCTGCAAAAACAGGATCTCATGTGTGTCCGGCACGGACAGAGCGGCGCGGAACCGCGCCTTCACGTCCTGAAAAATATCCGAAAAGGCCTGACTTCGGTGACTCATCTCCATCACGGACATTCCCGTGCCATGATAATTGAGCAGTTCTGCCTGCGCCTGCTGAAGCACTTCCTCCGGCAGGACCGACGGTCCGGCAGAAAAATTGAACGTTTCACTTCGGGTCACAGAAATCGCCTCCAAGGATCAAAATTCGTCACATACAGCACATTCTGCATGGATTGAGAAAAGTCTAACACGTTCCACGAAGCACGTCAAACCAAATCCCCCACAAGCATTTGCCCGGAAACGGCAGAGATTTTGACATTTTTCACAACGCCGCGCAAATCGTCCCCCGCGACGCTGACCAGACAATAGTTATCCGAGTGCCCGACCCAGTTTCCGTCGTGCTCCGTCTCGAACAAAACGGGCAAAATCCGGCCGACCTGCTGTGCCAGATAGCGCTGCTTGCAGGCATCGGCCACGCGCTGTGCCTCGTGCGCGCGCGCCGACTTCACCGCGTGGCTGAGCTGCTCCGGCATGGCGTCCGCTTTTGTGCCGGGGCGGCGGGAATACGGAAACACGTGCACGGCCGCGAAGCCGACCTGCTCCAAGAATTCCACCGCAGCCGCCTGATCCGCCTCTGTCTCACCGGGGAAGCCCGTGATCATGTCCGCCGTGAGCGCACAGCCCGGGAAATACCGGCGCAGCCGCTCGACGCAGGCAAGGAACTCCGCCGTCGTATACTTGCGGTTCATGCGCGCGAGCGTGCGGTCGCAGCCGCTTTGCAGCGACAGATGAAAATGCCGACAGACCCGCCCGGTCGCGGCGGCACGGCGGCAGAAGTCCTCCGTGATGACCGTCGGCTCCAGAGAGCCGAGGCGCAGGCGCATCTGCGGTGCGGCGGCTGCAACCGTCTCAACAGCATCGGCCAGTGTCAGCTCGCCCGGCAGATCCCGGCCGTAGGACGCGATCTCGATGCCGGTCAGCACCAGCTCCCGGTAGCCCTCGGCGGCCAGATGCGCCGCCTGATGCGCCATTTCATCCAGCGGCAGGCTGCGGATGCGGCCGCGCGTATACGGGATGACGCAGTAGGTGCAGAAATTATTGCAGCCATCCTGAATTTTCAGCATCGCGCGTGTGCGCCCGTAGGCAGCACCTGCCGGCAGCGGTTCAAAGTCAAAGCGCTGGAACGGATTATCCACGCACGTGATGGGCGTGTGCTCGCGGAGTGCGCGCAGAATGTCATCCACGAACGCCTGCTTGCTGCCACTGCCGTGCACCACATCGGCACCGATGGACGCCGCGTCCTCAGGGCTGAGCTGCGACCAGCAGCCGCACACGGCGCACAGTGCCTGCGGGTGCTCCTCGCGCAGCTTGCGGATCATCTGGCGTGACTTGCGTCCGCCCTCTGCCGTGACGGCACAGGTATTGACGACGATCAGGTCGACCGGCTCGCCGTCCGCCGCGGGCGTGAAGCCATGCGCATGCAGGAGCGTTTCGATTGCCTGCGCTTCATACTGGTTGACCTTGCAGCCAAGGGCGGTTATAATGTAGTGCATAAAAACATCTCCAAATCGAGGTAAGTAATCATGGTTTATCTGGACAATGCCGCAACGACCCGTGTCTGCCCGGAAGCGGCGGAGGCGGCAGTACATATGATGACGGAATGCTTCGGCAACCCGAGCACGACCTACAAGCTCGGCCGCGAGGCCAAGGCCGCCGTGGACAAGGCGCGCGGCCAGATCGCGAAGGCGCTCGGCTGCCAGCCGGACGAGGTGTATTTCACGTCCTGCGGCTCCGAGGGCGACAACTGGGCGCTCATCTCCGGCGCGCGGTACATGCGCCGCCGCGGAAAACACATTATCAGCTCCGCCGTGGAGCACGACGCGGTGCGCAAGTCGCTGGACTTTCTGGAAAAAGAGGGCTACGAGATCACGCGCTTACAGCCGGACGGCACCGGCGCCATCCCGCTCGAGGCGGTGCGCGCGGCGCTGCGGCCGGACACGATCCTCGTTTCACTCATGATGGTCAACAATGAGACCGGCGCGGTCAATGACATCGCCGCCGTCGCCCGGATGCTGAAAGCGGAAAACAGCATTGCCCTGCTGCACACGGACGCGGTGCAGGGCTTTTTGAAAGTGCCGTTCTCAGCCAAAACGCTCGGCGCGGACATGATCACCATCAGCGGCCACAAGATCCACGCACCGAAAGGCATCGGCGCGCTCTACATCCGCAGCGGGCTGAAGCTGCCGTCCTATATCCTCGGCGGCGGGCAGGAGCGCGGCATGCGCGCCGGCACGGAGCCAACGCCGCAGATCGTCGCCTTTGGCACGGCGGCTGAGATTGGCAGCATGAAAATGGCGGAGGCCACGAAAACCATGGCCGAGCTGCGCGCCCACGCCATCGACCGGCTGACAGCTGAAGTGGACGGTCTTGTCGTCATCGGCGGCGGCTCGCCGCATATCCTCAGCATTTCCCTGCCCGGCTACCGGAGCGAGGTGCTGATGAACTTCCTCGAGGCACGCGGCATTTACACATCAAAAAGCTCCGCCTGCAAAAAGGGCGGGCGGAGCCATGTACTTGAGGCGATCGGGCTGCCGGCGAACGTGATCGACGGCGCGCTGCGCATCAGCTTTTCGCGCTACACCACGCGGGAAGACATTGACGCGCTGTGTGATGCGCTGCGGGATGCAAAGCAATCCCTCTTCCCGTCACTTCACTGAACCATCCTGCGTATCCTTAAGCGATTCGGGCGGTGCTTCCTTCGGGAGGCGCACCGGCCGCATCGTGGCATCGTCGATGTAATCCAGATCCATATATTCTGCGGTCTCCGTCTGGAGGCCGCGTTTTTTCAGCCCGTCATTGACCAGCTTCTCCAGGCCGGTATAGATCACAACGAACACCGGCACACCCAGCAGCATGCCGATAAAGCCGAACAGGCCGCCGCCGAGCAGGATGGCGAACATGATCCAGAAACCGTTGATTCCGGTGGAGCTGCCGAGGATCTTCGGCCCGATGATATTGCCGTCGATCTGCTGCAGGACAATGATGAAGATGACGTAGATCAGGCACTTCATCGGCGAGACGAGCAAAATGATCAGCGCCGTCGGCACCGCGCCGATAAACGGGCCGAACACGGGGATGATGTTCGTCACGGCGACGATCACGCTCACGAGCACGACATACGGCATGCGCATGATCGCACAGCAGATATAGCAGATGACGCCGATGATGGCGGAGTCAATGACCTTGCCGCTGATAAAGCCCATGAACGCCGTGTCCGTGAACCGGATAGCCTTGATGATGCGCTTGGAGGCCTTGACGGAAAACATGCTGTAGAGCACTTTCTTTGACTTGGCGAGAAACAGCTCCATATTCGACAGCACATAGCAGGCGACGACGAAGCCGATGAGCACATTGAGGATCGCGCGCAGGACGGCGTAAATGCCGGTCGTCACGCTCGTGACCACCTTGCCCATGGACGGCAGCAGCGCAGTCTTCGCCCAATCGAGCAGGCTGTCCGACACGTTTCCGGTTGCGGAGAGGAGCACTTCCTCCACCTCGGGATTGTTCTCAAAGAACTTGTTGATCCACCCGGTGATCGTGTCATAGTAATCC
>OHSH01000844.1_pt1 | contig 11165 bp, 9 predicted proteins | sample 1578611 | NCBI WGS metagenome assembly OHSH01 (sample SAMEA3879576, study PRJEB24766) | human gut metagenome | biome: human-associated habitat; feature: feces | place: USA | collected 1985/1987 | reverse complement strand
TTGCACCGCTGTTGGATTGGTATGCAATTCATAAAAGAGATTTGCCATGGCGGAAAGACCAGAGCCCCTATCATGTCTGGATTTCAGAAATTATGCTGCAACAGACTCGTGTCGAGGCAGTCAAAGGCTATTATCAGCGATTCTTGACTGCTTTTCCAACGATACAGGCATTGGCAGAGGCTGACCCGGAACAGGTGCGGAAATGCTGGGAAGGGCTGGGCTATTATACTCGGGCGAAAAATTTGCAGCGTGCTGCCCAGCAGATTTTAGAACAATATCATGGAGAGTTCCCGACCAAGCACGAAGAAGTTCTTTCCCTGGCTGGAATCGGGGCATATACAGCTGGGGCGATTTGTTCGATTTGTTACGAACAGCCAACGCCGGCGGTAGATGGAAACGTACTTCGAGTCGTGATGCGGTTGCAGGATGCATTTGATGAGATTGACCGACCGGATGTGAAACGTGCCGTTACGGAGGCGTTGAAAACCTGCTATCCAGCTGGAAAATGTGGGATGTTTACACAAGCCCTCATGGAATTGGGAGCATTGGTCTGTGTTCCGAATGGAGCACCACACTGTCAGGAATGTCCAGTTGCAGCACTCTGCCGCAGCCGAAAACAAGAAACACAAGCTTTGTTGCCTGTTCGGAAGAAAAAAGCTGCCAGACGAAAAGAACAGCGAGTGGTCTGGATTTTGCAGTGTGGGGAACGATATGCAGTCTGTCAGCGACCGGAAAGCGGACTGTTGGCAGGGTTGTGGGAATTCCCAAACCAGCTGGGAACAATGACAGAAGCCGAAGCGATTCAGCAGGCAAAAAACTGGGGATGCAAACCGATTTCTATTGAAAAAACCGCAGCCAAGAAACATATCTTTACGCACATCGAATGGCAGATGTTTGGCGTTTATCTAACTTGTGCTGCCATGCCAGAAATGTTTGTCTGGAAAACGGCAGCGGAATTGCAGGCGGAATTGACACTGCCCACTGCTTTTCGGCAGTTTTTACAGGAGGAGTTGCAATGATTTCGATTCGGGTTGCAGAGCAGGCAGACTTGCCGGCATTGCTACAAATCTATAACGAAGAAGTGCTGCACGGAACGGCAACCTTTGACCTGCATCCAAAGACACTTGCAGAGCGGCAGGTCTGGTTTGACCAGCACAATCAGGACAATCACCCGTTACTGACTGCGGAACTGGATGGAACGATTGCCGGATATGCGAGTCTTTCTGCCTATGCGGAAAAAGAGGCGTATTGTTCTACAGTAGAACTTTCTGTCTATGTTGCAAAATTTGCCCAGAGAAAAGGCGTTGCCAGTGCCTTGATGCAGGAAATTTTAGCGATAGCACAAATAGATGTCCGAATACATTCTGTGGTTTCCATTATTACGGGCGGAAATGCAGCCAGTGAACGGCTGCATGAAAAGTTTGGATTTCAGCACTGCGGAACACTGCGAGAGATGGGAAAGAAGTTCGGGCAGTATTTAGACGTTGTATATTATCAGTTGTTGGTATAAGACGATAAAATAAAAAATAGGAGGATGATTTTAATGAGAGCGGTAATCACTGGTGCAACATCCGGCATTGGAAAAGCAATGGCATGTCAGCTGGCACAGGATGGTTGGAGTTTGGTTTTGACTGGCAGAAATCAAACGGTTCTGGAGCAGCTGCAAAAGAATCTGCCGACAGCAGTCGAGATTTTGCCGTTAGATTTGGCAGAGGAGGAAGCCCCCTATCAGCTATTTGATTTTTGTAAGAAGAAACGGGTGGATTTGCTGGTGAACAATGCTGGATTTGGCATTTTCGGGCGGTTTACAGAAACCAATTTGCAGGAAGAAATGGATTTGTTGGCGGTCAATGTGCGAGCTTTGCACATCCTGACGAAACTCTTTTTAAAGAAGTTTCAGGCTCAGAAACACGGTCGGATTTTGAATGTTGCTTCGAGTGCTGGATTTTTGACAGGGCCGTTGCTGTCCTCTTATTATGCCTCGAAAAATATTCTTTGCCCTGGGCCAGTCGATACCAATTTTAATGCTCGTGCAGGGGTTTCGTTCAGTGTGCCGCCGATGAGCAGCCAGCAGGTTGCAGCGTATGCATTAGAAAAGACGATGGAAGGAAAATTGCTGATTGTTCCGGGCGTTGGAATGAAACTGGCGTTGTTCGGGGCAAGATTTGTGCCGCATGCATGGCTTTCTGCGATTACCTATGAAGTGCAGAAGAAAAAGCTGAAATAAAATTTGCAGGGAAAATAAAAGAACCAGTCGTCCAGAAAATTCATCTGGATGGCTGGTTCTTTGTTGTGCAGTAAACTGGAATTTAAGTGTCTATATTTTCCTTTATATAAGCACTAAATCTTTGAATGACTGCTGTTTCAGCTATGAAAGAGCATTTTAAATTTCCGGAAATATTTATTTTCAAATTACCATCTTGGGAAGAAATGTCGATATCCCCGTGCATATAGCCTTCCTTTAGTTCCAATTCGAAGCCTGATATAACAAAAAATGATATTTCAACCGAAACAGTATTGCAGTCATTCCACTTCGCAGGTGGGTTATCTGGATAAACTGGTAGTTCGAAAATAATAGATACTTCCTCACCATCTCTTTTCAAGGAGATTTGATTTATTTCAACATCGGTCAATGCTGGAACATCTTTATATAGTTGTTTTAAAGAATTATTCTGTATCAATTTATCATACCACATAAACTGACCTCCTGACTGTCAAATTCGATTTGTTGAACGCATCTGTTTTTTCATCCGAGAAAATTTATCTGGATGTTGGTTCTTTGTCATGGGGTAAAGTGGAATTTCAATTTTCTATCTTTGATAAAGAATCTCCAAATCGCCATCGACAAATCCAGCTGCAATTGCTTCGTATTTTTTTAATGCTTCTGCATACTTTCCATTTGAAATATATTGTCTGATCATTTTGCAAGAAACATCCAGAATTTCTTCCCATTCCGTATGTTCTTTCCAGGAGAATCTATTTTCTCCAGAGCAAAATGTTTCTTCACAGCACCAATCTTCATCTTCTTCATCAAAACAGGATGCACCAATCAGTTGTATCGACCAACAGAAATCGGCTTCTTCGTAAAGATTAAAATTAAGAGCCACCCCGGGTATGGGCATATTTTCTTCCAATACATCATTTAGCCATTTTTCAAAAGCTTTATACATCGTTTCTCCTTTATAATTCGTAAAATCGCCATTTAATTATCGGATGATGTTTTTGTTAATACACCATCAACCAACTGATAAACTCTATCTTTATTGATTGCCATCTTCTTCTCTATTTCCGTTTCTAAATCAATATCAAGAATTTCGGATAATCCCATAAGATAAATAGCAATATCAGCAAGTTCTTCTCCAACAGTTGTTTTATTTTTACGCCATGCGTCATATGCTTCTGCAACCTCGCCATAGAGTAAACAAAATTCTTCGTGAACATCTGTAACATTAAAGCCCTTATTCAGCTTGTTTTGATATATCTCTTTTTGCATTTCGTTTATTTTCATTTTTTGTATCTCCTCCAGATTTGGATTTATGGAATACAGCGATTCTCTTCATTTGAAAAGTCATTTCTGAACCGTTATCTTTCAAAATACCATTTAAAAAAATACCACCGTAATTCGATTAAAATTACGGTGGACTTTTGGCGGAGACGGTGGGATTCGAACCCACGTGCCCTTGCGGACAACCTGATTTCGAGTCAAGCTCGTTACGACCACTTCGATACGTCTCCATACTATTGGAATAGCGTCTGAAAAAGAACGCATACTACTTTTATAGTATACCATGCCGTTTGCAGAAAAGCAAGTCCCTCTTGAGAATTTTGTGAAAATCACTGAATCTATGCAGAAATAAAGCTGGTTGATTGTGAAAAATGCTTTTTTTCTGTCGTTTGATTGACATCATTTCAAAAAAGTACTAAAATAATAGTAAAATTCGACTAATATCCTTTTCCATCTGGAGGCTTTTTATGAAAACATCCTTAAAAACAACGATTCAAACATTTTGCCATGACCTTTCTGCAAAAACGCGGATTACCGTTCTATGCTGTGGGTGCTTTTTGGTATTAACAGGATTCTTGCTGGTATTTTTAATGCTCTGTCCGGTGAAGAAAGAAAATCTTTCCAATCATGCCAACGAAAACCTGATGTCTGCCATTACAACCAGTGCTCCAACCGTAACTACAACGGCAGAGGAAACAACAACATTCAAGCGGACACGGAAAACAACTGATAAGAAACGTGCTCGTTCCACCACGCAGACCACTGTGAAAACAGAACTGATAGAAACCGAAGAACCGCTGATGACAGAAGAAAACAGTTCAGACGACCTCTATAGCAATGATTACAATAATAATTATAATTACAACTATGGTTATGACAACAGCTACAACAACGGCTATGATAACAGTTATAATAACGGTTATGACAACGGTTATAATAATGGCAATGGTTATTACGAGCCGGCAACCGATGCACCGAATTATGACCCGATTCCAGACCCAGAACCAATTCCAAGCGAGGGCGATGCAGGTGGATTGGATGCTGAATTCTAAAAAAAGTAAGATTTTTTCAAGTTTCACTTGACAAACTGCAAAAAAACCGTTATAATAAAATCTGTAAAAGGGAGTAGCTGACAAGAATTTGTTTCTTGTTTATGCGGCGTCAATACGATTGCAGATTTCTGCGATCCGCTTCATAAGTTCAAAGCTATGCCTCGCAAGAATGGCATATGTGGAAAATGGCAAGACTTTTACTGAATAAATGGCAGCCTTAACGGATGAAGTGTCGATTTATTCAGTAAGAGCCTTGCCTTTTTTGCTGCCAAAAAAAGATGAAAGGAAGTTTTCCCATGGCAAACAAATCCCCCTATCAACAACCCCTGAACGACCTGTATGCGGCGTATCACTCCGGACGAGAGGGTCTGAGTACCGCACAGGCAAACCAAAACCGGGAACAGTTCGGTAAAAATCAGCTGGCACAGAAAAAGAAGAAGCCAGTCTGGATGATTTTTCTCGAACAGTTCAAAGATTTTCTGGTTATTATCCTGATTATTGCTGCTATTATCTCTGCAATTACCGGAGAACTGGAAAGCACCATTGTCATTCTGGTTGTCATCACCATGAATGCGATTTTGGGCACCGTGCAGACGGTCAAAGCGGAAAAATCGCTGGACAATTTGAAATCGCTGTCTGCTCCGCATGCAAAAGTCCTGCGGAATGGTACAACGGTTCTGCTCCCAGCAGCAGAATTGGTTGTTGGCGATGTCATTTTGCTGGAGGCTGGCGACCAAGTTCCGGCAGATGCTCGTATTTTAGAGGCTGCATCGTTGCAGACCAATGAAAGTGCACTAACAGGTGAAAGTACCAACGTAGAAAAAGAATGCTGTGAGATTCCGCAGGAAGTTCCGTTGGGCGACCGGAAGAATATGGTTTATTCCGGCGGTTTTGTCACCTATGGACGGGGTGTCTGTCTTGTCACGAATGTGGGCATGGAAACAGAAGTCGGAAAGATTGCAGCGTTGATGCAGAACGCTTCAGAACGCAGAACGCCTTTGCAGCGGACACTTGACCAGTTCGGACAGAAACTGTCAATTGCGATTCTGATTATTAGTGCGATTGTCTTTTTGTTGGAATTGTTCCGTGTCGATGTTCTGAACTTCGATAGCATTATGAATGCTCTGATGTTTGCGATTGCTCTGGCAGTTGCAGCCATTCCGGAAGCCCTCAGTTCCATTGTTACCATCGTGCTTTCATTCGGAACACAGAAGATGGCAAAAGAACACGCCATCATGCGAAAGTTGCAGGCAGTCGAGGGATTAGGCTCTGTTTCTGTTATTTGTTCGGATAAAACCGGAACACTGACCCAGAATAAAATGACTGTTCGGAAAATCGTTGCCCATGGACACAGCGTTGCAGAAGAAGATGTGAATCTGGAAAACGATGATGAAAAGTGGTTGATTATCGCATCTGTTCTGTGTAGTGATGCAACCTGTCAGGGAGAAACTGAAATTGGTGACCCAACAGAAACAGCATTGATTCGCTTTTCTCAGAAAAACGGTATGCAGGCAGAAGACCTCCGCAGCCAGTATCCTCGTCTTGCAGAAATTCCGTTTGATTCTGACCGAAAATTGATGTCCACCTTGAACCAGACCCCACAGGGAAAGATTCTCTTCACAAAGGGTGCAGCAGATGTTCTGACAGAACGGATGCTGATTACTACAGAAGAAAAGGAAAAGATTCACAAGCAAGTGGAAGCCCTCTCCAAACAGGGGCTGCGGTTACTCTGCTTTGCAGGAAAGCCATTCGATGGCGATACTATCTCGCTGGAAGACGAAACAGACTTGCAATATATGGGCTTGATTGCCATGATGGATCCGCCACGTCCGGAATCAGCAGAGGCAGTTGCAGCCTGCAAGGCAGCAGGAATTAAGCCAGTGATGATTACAGGCGATCACGTTGTAACCGCTGCAGCAATTGCAAAGGAAATCGGCATTCTGGAGCAGGAAACCGAAGCGGTAGAGGGTTCTGCATTGGATGCCTATACAGATGAACAGCTGGTGGACTTTGTCAAGGATAAGTCCGTTTATGCCCGTGTTACTCCAGAACACAAAATCCGGATTGTACGGGCTTGGCAGGCTCGAAATTGTATGGTTGCCATGACAGGGGACGGCGTAAACGATGCTCCAGCACTGAAACAGGCAGATGTCGGCGTAGCGATGGGCATTACCGGAACGGAAGTTTCCAAAGATGCTGCAGCAATGGTTCTGACAGACGATAACTTTGCAACGATTGTCAAGGCAATTGAAAACGGTAGAAACCTCTATGAAAATATCAAGCGTGCCATTTTGTTCCTGCTCTCTGGTAACTTGGCAGGAATTCTGGTCGTGTTGGCTTGTGCTCTTGCTGGACTGGGGCAGCCGTTTGCAGCGATTCACTTGCTCTTTATCAATCTCTTGACGGACTCTCTGCCAGCAATCGGCTTGGGCTTAGAACCGCATCAGGCAAGCGTTATGCGGAAAAAGCCCCGTCCTGCAAATGAATCCATTCTGACAAAACCATTCTTGATTTCCGTGGGATATTCCGGCTTGATTATCGGAATTATGACTTTTCTTGCTTATGTGCTCGGCAGAAGTGAGGGTGGCGATTATCTGGGCATGACAATGGCGTTTGCAACACTCTGTATGTCCCGCTTGTGGCATGGCTTCAGCTGCAAGTCCGAAGAACCGGTACTGTTCCGGAAGCAGATGATTAACAACCCATTTGGCTTGCTGGCATTCTTTGCCGGCATGATTTTAATCAATGCAGTTCTGTTAGTTCCGCCGTTGAAGAGCTTGTTCAGCATTGCCAGCCTGACTGGTTTGCAGTATGCATGGATTCACATTTTCAGCTTTGGTTCAATGATTCTGATTCAGATTGTGAAGTTTGTGAAATCTGTGGTGCAGCGGTCTGCGTCATAATAACATACGAACAAAAATGTAAAAAAAATATGAATCCTCTTGACAAATCCGAACGAAGTGACTATAATAAAAGCATCTTAAAATTCTTAGAGCAAAGGCAAGTAACCTGCTGAGCGGCAACAGAGAGAGTCAGGGATGGTGGGATCCTGATATGGAAGCGGTATGGTGAATGGATTTGTGAGAAGCACAGGGAATCCAAAATATTTGGTAGTAACTGTCGCCGTATGTCCTACGTTATCGGGATAAGAATATATCCGGTGGAAGTCCGGCGTATTCGGAAAGAGGGAAACAGCATTCCGGCAAAGTAGAATGATGTTTCTGAAATTGGGTGGCAACACGTTAAGGATTTTACGCCTGACGTCCCATAGCAGTGGGATGTCAGGCGTTTTTTGTTTTTTCTGCATCTTCATCAAGGACAATCGTGACTTTCATTTGACAATATAGAACAATATTCATCATTTTCTTATAAGGAGGAAAGCATATGCTTACACCATCATTGGAACAAGTGAAACAGCTTGCCAAACAGTACAATACCATTCCCGTTTTCTATGATTTCTCTGCGGACAATCAGACCCCCATCAATTTGTATCGGGCAATGTCTGAGGGAGCAAAAAATGCCTTTATTTTCGAGAGTGTGAACAACGGCGAACAGTGGGGACGGTATTCCTTTGTCGGAGCAAATCCGAAACAGGAAATTCAGATGCACGGCACAACGGCTTGCATTCTGGAAAACAACCAGAAGAAAACATTCATGGTGGAACATCCCATTCTGTTCCTGAAAGAACGAATGGCACAGTATTCCGCTCCGGTTTTGTCGGATGCACCGAATTTCACAGGCGGATTGATTGGCTATTTCGGATATGATACCGTGCGGTATCTGGAAAAGACCTTGGTGAATGTTCCGGAAGATGACATTCACATGCCAGACTGCGATTTGTTTTTATATGAAGAACTGGTTGCTTATGACCACCTGAAACACAACGGGATTGTGATTCAAAACTTGCACACAGATGGCAATTTGGATGCCCAGTATGCAGCAGCTCTCTGGAGAGCGGAAGAACTGGCACAGAAGATTCGCACTTATAACCCAACACCAAAGCCAACCTTGAAAACAGGAACTGCCATCGTGCATTCCAACACGAGCAAGGATGCCTATATGGACATCGTTCGGCAGGCAAAGGAACACATCGTGAACGGCGATATTTTCCAGATTGTTCTTTCCCAGCGGTTTGAAATCCAGAATCCGCCGGATAGCTTTGATGTTTACCGGAAATTACGGGTCAGCAATCCATCCCCATATCTCTATTATTTCCATACACCAACTTATGATGTTGCCGGAGCTTCTCCGGAAATGCTGGCAAGCGTAAAGAATGGCACGATTCACAATCGCCCAATTGCCGGAACAAAGCCACGGGGCAAGACCAGAGAAGAAGATATGCAGAATGAAACCGATTTGCTGGCAGACCCGAAGGAACGGGCAGAACATACGATGCTCGTTGACCTCGGAAGAAACGATGTCGGTAAGGTTTCTGAATTTGGCAGCGTTTCCGTAACTCGCTATATGGTGACGGAACGGGCATCCAAGGTGATGCATTTGGTTTCGGATGTAGAAGGAACATTGCGGAAAGGCTTGACCGCTTTGGATGCACTGATGGCAATTCTGCCAGCCGGAACACTTTCTGGTGCTCCAAAGGTACGAGCAATGGAACTGATTGACCAGTTTGAACCGAAAAAGCGTGGCTTGTATGGCGGTACGGTTGGTTATCTCGGATTCGATGGCAATATGGATACCTGCATTGCGATTCGGACAGTGCTCTTTACCAATCAAAAAGCATATGTACAGGCAGGAGCTGGCATTGTAGCGGACTCTGTGCCGGAAAATGAATACTATGAAACCGTAAATAAAGCATTGGCAGTCATCAATGCCATTAAGGAGGCAGCACAATGATTCTGTTTTTGGATAATTATGATTCTTTCACTTACAACCTGTATCAGTATATCGGAGAATTGTATCCGGATATTCATGTAGTTCGGAACGATGAAATCACATTGGAAGAAATCGAAGCCATGCATCCGGATGCACTCTTGATTTCTCCGGGGCCGGGCTATCCGAAAGATGCTGGTATCTCGATTCCAGCAATTCAGAAGTTTGCCGGAAAGATGCCGATTCTGGGTATTTGCTTAGGACATCAGGCAATTGCAGAGGCATTCGGCGGAAAAGTTGTCAAGGCAGAACACCTCATGCACGGCAAAGCAAGCAACATTGCAATTGACAATCAGTCGGTTCTGTTTGCAGGGCTGCCGCCAGTGATCGCCTGCGGTCGCTATCATTCCCTGATTGTGGAAGAAGCATCGCTGCCATCTTGCCTGCGTATCACCGCACGGGATGAAAATGGACAGATTATGGCACTGGAACATACAAAGTTCCCGATTTACGGCTTGCAGTTCCATCCGGAATCCATTCTGTCAGAAGACGGAAAGGAAATCCTGATTCGATTCTTGAACCTGCTGCCGGGCGTTTCAATTCCGACCAAGCAGCAGACACCGCAGCAGCCGAAGAAAGCGTTGCTCCCATATGCAGAAAAGGTTCTGAACGGCGAAAATCTAACCGAAACCGAAGCCATGGAAGCCATGGATTTGATTATGAGCAATGCGGCAACTGATATTCAGATTGCAGAATTTCTCACTGCTCTGCGAATGAAGGGCGAAACCATTGAAGAAATTACCGGATTTGCAAAGGGTATGCGGGCAAAGGCAAAGACCGTTCCCAATTGCAAGGATGCAATTGATATTGTCGGAACGGGCGGCGACTGCTCGAACTCCTTCAACATTTCTACCACTTCTTCCTTCATCATTGCAGCAGCTGGGGCGAAGGTTGCCAAGCACGGCAACCGCAGCGTGTCCAGTAAGAGCGGTGCAGCGGATGTGTTGGAACGGCTCGGTGTAAAAATTCAGACTACACCGGAACAGGCTGCTAACTGCATTCACGAAATCGGCATTTCATTCCTGTTTGCACAGAGCTATCACGGTTCAATGAAATACGTTGCCAAATCAAGAAAAGAAATGGAAACTCGTACCGTATTCAATATTTTAGGACCGCTTGCAAATCCGGCTGAAACCGATTATATTTTGCTGGGCGTTTATAGCGATGACTTGATTCCGGTGATGGCAAAGGTACTTTGTGGTCTGGGCATTCGTCATGCAATGGTCGTACACGGAGAAGATGGATTCGATGAAATTTCAATCTCCGCTCCGACAAAGGTTGCAGAAATCAAGGATGGCGGTATTTTTGAATACACCATCACACCGGAACAGTTCGGTTTGCCGATGGCAGAAAAGGAAGAAGTTGTGGGTGGTTCGCCGGAAGAAAACGCACTGATTACACAAGGTATTTTGGATGGAACGATTCGGGATGCAAAGCGGAACATCGTTTTGCTGAATGCTGGCTGTGCTCTGTATGTGGTTGGTCAGGCTGGCAGTATCGGCGATGGCGTTGCACTGGCAGCAGAAATGATTGACAGCGGTGCAGCACTGGCAAAGTTAGAGGAACTCAAGCAGTTTACCAATGCTCTGGCATAAGAAAGGAGCAGGCTTATGATTTTAGATGAAATTGTTGCAAAGCGGAAAGAACAGCTTGCACGGGAATTACAGAGAACCGACCGGGAAACCATGCGGAAACTGGCATTGCGGACGGAACGGGAAGTA
>OHSH01000831.1_pt1 | contig 11256 bp, 7 predicted proteins | sample 1578611 | NCBI WGS metagenome assembly OHSH01 (sample SAMEA3879576, study PRJEB24766) | human gut metagenome | biome: human-associated habitat; feature: feces | place: USA | collected 1985/1987 | reverse complement strand
TGTCGCGTCCGCGGCATTTGAACCACGGGTATCCCGCCAGGATATAGTTTTCTCCTTCCTTCGAGCGGTTGAGAAACTGGTGTGCGGCGTTGTAGAGGCAATGTACGAAGTTGTCTCTCGGTATGCGCTTCTCGCGCTCCTCCTCGAAGATGGGTGCGAGGGTGGCGGTATTGCTTTTCGAGGTCGATGCGGCAAAGATGATACTCTCTCCCTTCTTGATCGGCAGTTCGAAGTAGCCCGGCACGTAGAGGTCCTCTCGCGAGGCGTATCCGCGCTCCTGCTCCTTGGGATATTCCAGGTCGCGATACCAGTCGGGGTGGAAGACAAACGTGGGCTTCTTCGAGAATTGCATATATAAGTAAGGATAGCCCGCGTACATCCTCGTGCGTATGCCGTTTTCGATCTCCTCGTATTCGCGGCTGGCCGTCGGGTTCTCGTGCGTAAACTGCTTCACGCTCCTGAAGGCCAGGAAGGGCCTGAAGCGCAGTTTCGTCTCGGAGTGGGCATCGACGAGGGTGTAGCGGATGAGCACGCGGTCGTCGTAGTGCTGGAAGACCAGTTCCTTGCGCAGCTTCACGCCTCCCACGCGGTAGAGCGTGGTGGGCACCTTCTCGCAGTCGAATTCTCGGATGTATTTATGTCCGTTGGGGCTGAAGGCCTCGCCTTTGTATTTGTGCAGCCCGAGTTGGAATTCCACGCCATGCTGGATGACGGACGGGTCGAAGGAGCTGAGAAGCACGTGGTTGTCATCGTCGAGTTCGGGTATCGGTACTACGAGCAGCCCGTGATACTTGCGTGTGTTGCAATCGACGATAGTCGAGCAGGCGTAGGCTCCCGACCGGTTGGTGCGTAGCACCTCCCTCGGCAGCGACTCTTGCAAGTTGGTCATCAGCGCTTTCTCGAATCTTAAATAACTCATATCGTTTAGTTTATTATGTGTTTGCGGCAGCTTTTGGCAAGTCGGCTCGTTCCAGCCTTAACGCTTTTTTGCTTTCCGTGCCTCAAAATTACACATTTTCTTTCGGTTCACAAAGAAAAAGCAAGAGTTTTTTTGCCCATTTCGGCCGTTGAGGCTTCATGTCATCGGATTGACACACATCAATGTGGCATGAATGACAACCTGCGCGGGTCAAGCCTAAAGTCCAAAGCATAGTCCGGGCAAGAAGAAGACGTTATTTGGGGGTCTTTTGATCGGATCCATGCTTTTCTTCATTTTCAAGCGATTCTTTTTCTTTGTATTCTCTAAGTTCTTCTTCCACCATATCGAGGCGTTTCCTCAAATCTTCAACCGACGGGAGTTTGTCTATTAGCTTGATGCCTTCATAGCTAGCTACTCCCATAGGGTTCTGTATGCTGTCAAACGCCCATTCCACTTTCGTTTGGTCTTTTGACTTACAGAGCAGTAGTCCAATGGTGGGATTGTCTTCTGGTTGACGAAGCAACTTATTGCAGGCTGCCACATAAAAGTTGAGTTTACCAGCAAACTCGGGTTTGAAATCTACCACTTTCAGTTCAATGACGACATAGCATCTAAGACGAATGTGATAGAACAGCAAGTCGGGAAAGTAGCCTTCGTTCCCTACCACGAGTTCTGGCTGCCTTCCAACGAACGTAAAGCCACTTCCAAGTTCTAGCAAAAACCGAGTAATGTCTTTTGCTATTGCGCTTTCCAAATCATGCTCATTATAGCCCTTTTCCAATGTGAGAAAATCCAGGCGGTAAGGGTCTTTCAGGACATTTATCGCAAGTTGGCTTTGTTCTGCAGACAGTTGGTTCGAGAAATTAGTGATGGCCCGGCCGTGCTTGCTGAAGTCATCAGCTTCTATGATGTCTTCCAGTTCACGTTTGCTGAGTCCTTCGCTTATAATGCGTGCAATATAATAGAATGCTTCTTGGATGGATTTACATTTAGACGTGATGACCAAATGGTGTTTCCACGGTACGATTCCGAAAATGGGCAGCATGCCGTTGTGTTCTAAAATATCAGCAATTTTGTTTGCTGATGCAATTTCTGCACCTAGTTGGTGCAATTTTATAGGATTCTGATTTTCAGCCTCTTGCAATTTTGCACCTAGTTGGTGCAAAATTTCCTTGTGCTCTTCATCTATCATATAAAATTCATACCATTCCTTCATGTAATAAAGGTTTCGTGCCGAGAATCCTTGTACATTGGGGAAGGCTGCTTTGAGATCGAGGCTGAGTTGATTGACAACGCCAGCACCCCATTTTGATTCTGCTTTTTGCTGTATAATGTCGCGCCCCAAGAGCCAGTTGAACTCTAGAGCTCCATAGTTGGCTTGTAGCGCCACGCGACTGCGAATGTTCTGATAGCGACTCTTAATCTCTTTCAGCCATTGGAAATAGTCTTCGTCTCCATGAAAATTCTTGGAGGTGACGAAATATGCTTTGTTTTTTTCTGTCATACTACTTGCTTACTCGAATGTCCATTATTTTGCGGAAAAGATGATGAGTCCTCCCAATGCAATAGCCAAGATAATGTTTATAATCAAACTATATTTCAATTTAGACTCTATTTTATTCAAAGAGTTGCTGAAAGAGTCCGTAGCATCAGATAGATTTTGAGATGCAGAATTAGCCGATTCTATTATCGTTTTGCATTCTTTTTCAAGATTGGCAATTTTCTGATTATAGTCTTCTCCGATAGTCTTAATAACTTCTTTCATTTTTGTCGTTAAACTTCCGAGTTGAGCGACATATTCAGAAGTGGACTTTTGCAATCCATCATACGAACTTATCGTTTTTTCTACTTGTTTTCGAGCAGAGTCGATATTTTTTAGACTTTGTTCCAACTCCCTTAAGGAGTTGTTGATTTTTTGGTCAATCATATTTCTGTGTATTTATTATAGAAGTTACTAATTTCTTTTGCATGTTCCTCCAATTGGATTGCCAACTGGATTTTGTTTATGTATTCTTTGTCTTTCAAGGCTTCATGCCTAACAAGAAGTTGGGTGAACTCCTCTATGAGGTCCCATCTGCCCTGGTCCATATATTGTATAAACACAGCCTTGTAATCATCGTAGAGTTCATCCTCCAACATTTCGTTGGTCTCTTGCCCAAGATATAGGATGCAGAACACATTGAGAAGGTTTAATACTGGATTCATGTCTGCAATGGCTCGACGTATCAATCGAACAGCACCCTGGAGATGCTTTATGTTGTCCATTTGCGAGTCATGGTTGACAATTTCAGTATCTACAACTCTCATGTATTTTCTTACAAGGTCGAAGCTTGTGATTTCCTCTTCTGAATGATCATCGTGATTTGTGTCGTCTTTTAATGAGAAAGGTACATCTATTTGTAAATTTGAGTCGTATGTGACAAATCCTTCCCGTGCATATTTCGAATTGAAATAATAGAAGATGAAGTCTTTGAGCTCCTCATTTGTTTCCTTCCAATCCTGCTTCGAACTGATAGCTAAGTTGCAGAACTGTTCCATGTCAAGGATTCCTCTCGCACGCTTCTCGGCTATACTCTTGTATATAAAAGACGTAAGATGCTTCAAACAAGCCATAATAACCCCTTCGGTCTTGGCAAGTGTCCTTACCTCTGTCATCATACTTTCCACCCTTTCTGTAGAATAGTATTTGCGATAGTACGAACTGAGACGCTCGTAATATTCTGTATCTTCTTGACAGACAGTTGTGATGCGGAATGTTTGTTCAGAATAGTCTTCTGTAAAGTCATCTATCAGACCTATAATGCACATCCTGTAAATAGCTTTCTGTATCGCATCTTTATAAACGGCAGAACCATAGTCGCGAATATAACTAAATCCACGATTAGTTTTCAGTTTTTTTGCATTCAAAGTGTTAAATACAGGCATCTGATTTGCGTAAAGATATTGGTTGTATTCATCAAGAATCTGTTCGTTCTCCTTGTAAGAGATATAATAAGTCAATATTTGCCCTTTATTATATCTCTTTATAAACTTGACAATACCTTGCGAATTTGCAATACATGGTTTGTCTATGCCATAGAATTCCTCATTGCTAATCTTTACATGTAGCTTATTTATAAGTAGTTCCATGACATACAATTCAAATGCTTCACCAAGGAAATTGCTGTCATAGAAGAACTTGTTATTAATGTAATCGGCAGAAAAATCCTGCCATTTATCTGTTTTTACATTTTTTACCCAAAATTTCTCTGGTTCCGCTCAATAAAGAGCTGGTTCGTCACCACATCCCGCCCGCTATAATACAGGATGCACTCCGCCGGTTCGCCGTCACGCCCGGCACGTCCTGCTTCCTGTACAAACGACTCCAAAGAACCAGGGTAGTTCAAGTGGAATGTCATTCGCACGTTAGACTTGTCTATACCCATTCCGAAAGCCTTTGTAGCAACCATCATGCAGGTTTTGCCTTTGAGAAATGCATCTTGATACTCTGTGTCATCACCTCCTTTGAATGTTGATATGCTACTTAATCCTTTCTCGCGTAGGGTGGCTTCCACAGAAGGAACGCTAAGGTTCGTTTTCTCCGATGCGCGTATACAAAATACTATACCCGCGGTATCTGTGTTAGTTTGATTGTACCACCCATTCTCTACATCAACATCCAGCTTTGCATCGTGTATTTTATTCACGATGGCAGGGTCTATCAAATTCTCTCGTTCGATGAATCGCTCTTTGATGTATTTTACGGCACTATTATCTTGTATATCGACTATTTTTTGAGTCGCATCGTTTATTACTTCGAGTAGTTTCTTTTCCTTTATGTCTCCGACCCCCCATGCTTTATTTGCATCTTTTGAAGTTCAAGACGATTTGTATTCTCGTATCTTACGGTCGCATCTTCTTCTAAAGAAAAAGCATTGGTGCCTGATAATTCGCGTTGCACGTCAGCAAGGACGTCAAACGAAGCTGTTGCCGTAAGGCCAAATAGTGAAATGTGGTTATCCTTTCCTTCTACTTTTTTGGGTAGGACATAGTTGAACAAGTTTCTGCCAAGATGAAGATATGCCAGTCGAAAATCATGTCCCCATTCTGAGACACAATGCACCTCGTCTATTACGCCATAAGCAAAATAGACGCCGGATTCACGCATAGAGCGTAAGACATTACGGAATCTGTGAATACTTAAACGTTCTGGTGACAGGAACATGATTTGAACTTGTGACCCCGTCAACGCAAGTTCACGTCTCCTTCCTTCTTTAAAGTTTTTAGTTATGTCACTATTGATATATGATATACAGTCTATGCCAGTATTTAACAATCCATCATATTGGTCTTTCATCAAACCTTTTAATGGGTCCACAACAAGTGTAACAGCTGGTTGCAACATAGCAGCAAGCTGATAAGTCAAAGACTTACCGCCTCCTGTCGGCAGCAAACCGATCACGCTCTTTAGTTGGAGAGCCCTGTTTAGTATTGGCAATTGTCCAGGCCTGAAATCTTCTTTTCTAAAGATGAGGTTTAAGAAGTATCTGAGTTTTGAGCAGTTTTCCTCGATTCTATTATATACGCCTTGGCTATTTCTTTCAACTAAAGGCTTATAGCTGATCCGTTCGGTTGTGTAAAGGATGCGGTCTGCATACACTCTTTCTGACGAACGTACGATGAAATAACAATCGTTTGAAGCTTTGAAATCAGAGAAAGAAACATCTTTGGCATTGCATGGCTGGTCAATTGAAACGTCAATAACAGCATCGTATTTCTTTTTAGACAAAGCATTTTTCTTGGTGCTAACGGATAATCTTGGCAACACCATTTCGTCATAGTCGTTTGTCAAGGCTATGAGGTTGTGATATGTCTCCGAAAAGTCCTCGATAGAGATCTTCGCTACAGAAGTATTGTCCTCTATCACGAGGATGTTCCACTCCTGTTTGTTGATGTCAAGGCGCTCAGAAATTATAGCTTCTATAAGCGTTTTCTGAATACGCGCAACGGCATTTAGATTCTTTGCTTTTCGCTCATCAGCCATGGCTGACACGTAATCCAGAACTCTCTTGCTTGCCAATGTAGGACAGCCTCGTGAAATCAGGTTGCTCATTAATGCATAGACTGGACACAAATTCTTGTGAGCAGTCATATCAAAAGGAGCCAATATTTCAAATGCGCCTTGCGCAAGAGAATAGCTTGTGATCTTGTCTGTATAAGAAGCAAAATACTGAATAGGTGCAAAATATTTGAACTTATGCAGGATTTCAGAAGCAGGTGAAAGACAAAAGCTGAAGCTACTAATCAAGCAACCATATGAATGTTTATTAGGGTGATGACCGAAATTGGTGTCCCTAAAGTCTGTAAAGAGATGAATGTGCTTTTCTAAGAAATAGTTGCGAAAAGCGTACAATCGGCTCTCATTACGATTTGCAGGACCAATACAAAGTACAATATGTTTTTTACCAGAAGAGGTTATCATTTTAGAAACACCCTTCAAGCTGACGGCTTCAATATCAAGTATGTTGGAGAATATGTGGATAGCTATTGGCTGCTCCACATTTATAGAAGTGATAGAGTTGCTATTGTCTCCATAGTCCGATGGTAGATACTTTGAGACTGCAACTACGTCAGCATGATAATCTTCCAATGCTTTTTTTACATGCAGAATAGCTCTGTCTCTTGCGACATCAGAAGGCTCTTCGAGGACAACTTTACGGAGTTTGCCGAGCATATTATGCTGACGGAGCTTCTCTATTACAGCCATCGTTCCTATACCCTGTCCACAGCCCCAATCGTATATCTCAACGCCATCAGTCAAATCAGAATATGGAAACTCTTTTTCATCCAATGCACGCATAAGCTTATGATGATGCATAGGCCCATACGCAGACATATAGGCACAACATTGCTCTTCTGTTTCCAATACTGCAGTTCCGCGACTAAGATTTCTTCCAAGATTGTCCCTATATGCCCAGGGACAATTTCGGAAGTTAATGGGAACAAATTGACTTGATATAGATATTATATCATAAATCGTAAGATATTCACAAGAATATACTCGCCTATAATAGTCGTCAAATTCAAATTTTCTATTAATATACGTTTTCTTTCCTTGGTAAACGACGTGTAGCCGATTGGTCTCCCAAATGGCTTGGTGTAAGAATATAGGAGGCCTATAACAAGCTCCACATTTAATATCTATTTCAAATCCAACTTCATCAAACCGTGCACTACAAATTACCTTAAACTCATCATTTACAAATCCCCAAAGTCCATTAGAAAAAAATGGACAATACGGTTCCAATGAAAAGTCCCAAAATATGTTCTCACCACCATTCGTAAAATCGCCGGCAATATCACATGGTATTGGAAGAAAATCATCCAATACAATGCTTCCGTCATCGTATTCTATATAATATTTTGAATCCCAAAGAGCATCCTTGTTGACACAAACTGGAATGTTCCAATTAGGCATTTCGTATGGGTCGGATATTCGCCAGAATTTTCTGATTTTCATGTTCGTCTATTTTCCTGTAATTGTTTCACTCCAAGGGTTGCCCTTGTGACATTTGAAATTCATTGCCGCGGCTTGCTTACTTGCGTTTGCATAGCAATATTCGCAACCATGCACACAAGTATTGTATTCACCTATGTCTTTGCTTTTTATGCAACCACAGAATTCTCGTTGTCCCTTGTCCTTGTTATCGCCATGAAGCGCATACATGCCATTTGGGAGTATGATAGATCCCTTGGGTAAAGGGGCGGGATCACCAAACAGGCTTTTCTGCGGCATAGGAAAGAATTTGACTTTTAGATAATCCATCAAGGTCTTGTCATTATATGCCAATCTGATGATGAGGTTGTCGTCTATGCAATGGTTTTTCTTTACGCCATATTCTGTAAGGTCTATCTTCTCGCCACAAGTAGCCAGTTCGTATCCCCATTTTTGATTTAGTTCAGACAGTCGATGAGCGAATTCTCGCATTTGCTCTTCCTGCCAATCGACATAATTGATATGGGCTTTTTGTAGGTTGGCTTGCACCTTGCGATAAGACAGGATATCAGCAAAACTAAACACAAGTTTTTCCGTGTATCCAGTCAACTGGCTACCGATATTCTCCACCTTTCCCAAAAGCGAATCTATGCTTATTTGGTCTGTAAGCACAAGGGGGTCAAAACGCCAGACGACATGCCCCTTGCCAAGGGTGTCAACAAGGCGTTTGAAAGTATCTATACGTTGGCTTAAAAGAGGTACATTCTTTTCTAGCCCCTCTTTTTCATAATCATTTAGTGAGTATTGAATATAGCACTTGATGCCACGCTTTTCCAGTATCGGCAGGTATTGCAGCAACGGCTTGGGGTTCTTCGACCAAAAGACGATGAATCGTGTGTCCTTGTATGACACATAGCTTTTTACTCCATTAAATGGATTGCTCCATGCGGAATATCCCGCTTTGTCGAGGCGATAAAAGAACCAGTCTGCATAGAAAGCTGGTATGTCTGTACTTCGACTTGCAGAGACAAGGACTGGAACTTGCATGTCTACCAGCTCCCCATTCTCACGTGGAAGTTTTTGTTTTGCCCATGTTGCCATATTCAATATCTTTCAATAGATGATTATGATAGTAATTTCTTAAAACGTAGTTTCGCCAATTCTATTTTAAAGCCCCACGGCTTATTGCCATCAATATTGATAGTTGCTATAGGAACGGTTTTCTTGGCGTATCATGATTGCGGCTTCAACGCATTATTGCTTTCCGTGCTTCAAAATTACACATTTTCTTTCGGTTCACAAAGAAAAAGCAAGAGTTTTTTGCCCGCTCCAGGCGATGGGGCTTGAGAAAAGAGTGGGGCGAAACCGAAAAGTAGGTGAAAAAATCGGATTTTCCATACATTCTTGGAATTATATTGGTAACTTTGCCCCGCATTAGCGTTGTGGAAGTTGTGCGGAAATGGCATGGAAGTTGCATGGAAGCGCAATGGAAGTTGTGCGGAAGTGCAATTGATTCTGTGGGCTGGCGTCTTAGGACCCGATAGAAACAAACGCTATGGCCCGATAAAAACTCTATAAATAAGGAGAGAATGATGGAAGTGGGGGATGAGAAGAAAGGAAGGAAAGAGATGGAAGAGGGGAATGAGAAAGAGATAAAAGAGGAAAATGACGGGCAACGGCAGAAGGCCATTGACCGCGTGACGATAGGCGGCAGCATAGTCAATGGCGTGCTGCTGGTCTTCAAGTTTGTGGCAGGCGTGCTGGGCGGTTCGGCTGCTATGATAGCCGATGCCGTCCATTCGCTGAGCGACTTCGTGACCGACCTTGTTGTGCTGGTCTTCATCCGGTTGAGCGATAAGCCGCAGGACAAGAGCCACGACTTTGGCCACGGCAAGTATGAGACCCTCGCCACGGCCCTGATCGGCGGCATGCTGCTGGCCGTGGGCGTGATGATCTGTGTGGAAGGCGTGAGCAAGATCTGGGACGCGCTCCATGGCGTGGTGCTGCCGCAGCCCGGGTGGATAGCCCTCGTGGCCGCCCTGCTGAGCGTGGTCTCCAAGGAGTGGTGCTACCGCTTCACGGTCCGTGTGGGCCGACGCTATCAGTCGTCGGTAGTCGTGGCCAATGCCTGGCACCATCGTTCCGACGCCCTCTCCTCCGTGGGCACGAGCGTGGGTATCGGCGGCGCCATCCTCCTGGGCGACCAATGGACCATCCTCGACCCCCTGACGGCCGTGGCCGTGAGTGGCTTCATCGTCTGGGAGGCCGTGAGGCTCATTCGCGAGTCGGTCGGCGACCTGCTGGAGGCCAGCCTGCCCGACGAGGTGGAGCAAGAGATCTCGCGCCTCGTCTGCGAGGAACCGGGCGTGAGCGGACTCCACAACCTCCGCACGCGCCGCATAGGCGACCACTACGCCATCGAAATGCACGTCCGCATGCCGGGCGCCATGACGCTCTACGAGGCCCATCGCCACGCCACGGCCATCGAACAGAATATCAAGCACGCCTTCGGATCCTCCACCCATGTCATCGTCCACCTCGAACCGCTCAAGGAAAATGGGGCGTATGTGAAGCCGTGATGCGACGGGCGGGAGACTGCCGTATGGGAGGCCTTGACGCCAGCAATCGGCCCTCAACGAACTGTAGAACCGAAAAAACTCAGAGGCGTGCAATATTTTTCTGCCTCGTCCGTTCTTCCTATTAGGACAGTACGTTTGGCGGCATTGAAACTGCACGTGTCGCAGCCTATTGAGGCTGGCCGTGTGACGGCTTATGGAGACCGTGCGCAAGGCAGCAGAAGGGACGGCCTCAGTCGCAAGTAGCGACCGACGACCTGCCTAAGATAGGAGAGACGCCAGTCGCAAGTAGCGACCGACGGCCTGCCTAAGAATAGGAGAGACGCCAGTCGCAAGTAGCGACCGACGGCCTCTCGTAGAAATGATGAAACGACTGCCCCCATGCAAGACCCGCGGGCCGAGGGGCAGCCATCACAATACAGACGACGAATGAAATCAGACAATATGGGAAACCGCCGCTTCAAGGACCTCCTGGAGGCATCCATGAAGTCGAAGGACACGGAGGAATGGCTCGACGTCCATTTCACGCGCCCCATCGGCCTCTTCTTCGCCCTCATCTGGGAGCGACTGGGCGTCCATCCCAACACCATCACCATCATCTCCATCTTCCTCGGCCTGGCCGCGGGATGGATGTTCCACTACACGGACCCGCTCCACAACCTCATGGGCGTCGTGCTGCTGATGCTGGCCAACTTCTGCGACTCCACGGACGGCCAGTTGGCGCGCCTGACGGGTCAGAAGACCATGATCGGCCGATGCCTCGACGGATTTGCGGGCGACGTGTGGTTTTTCGCCGCAGCCCCTGCCCGGTCTCGAGACCCGTTGGGGCGTCTGTGCCCTGGCCGCCTGTGCCGTGGCGGGCCTCTTGAGCCATTCCCCCCAGAGTTCGCTCGCCGACTACTACCGCCAGGTCCACCTCTTCTTCCTCAAGGGTCGCGAGGGGTCGGAGCTCGACAGTAGCATCCACGAGAGCCAGGAACTCGCCCGGTTGCCCCGTCGTGGCGCCTTCTGGGCCCGCGCCTTCCACTACAACTACCGCAACTACTGCCGCAGCCAGGAGCGCCGCACGCCCCAGTTTCAGGCCCTCATGGACCGTCTCCGCACCACCTACGGCTCGCCCGCCTTGGCCCCGCAGCCCTGGAAGGAAGCCTTCCTTCAGGGGAGCCGCCCCCTGATGTGGATGACCAACTTCCTGACCTTCAACTCGCGCGCCATCCTCATCTATGCCACCTGCCTGCTCGACTGCCCGTGGGTCTATCTTTTCATGGAAATCGTGGTCTATAACC
>OHSH01000828.1_pt1 | contig 11275 bp, 10 predicted proteins | sample 1578611 | NCBI WGS metagenome assembly OHSH01 (sample SAMEA3879576, study PRJEB24766) | human gut metagenome | biome: human-associated habitat; feature: feces | place: USA | collected 1985/1987 | reverse complement strand
CTTATTGGAGGACTTGAAAGAGTGTGTTTAGGCTTCTCATAATTAGACCGAGCAAGGCTCCCAACCATACGATGGCTTTTAGTTCCTTGTCCATCACCTAAAATATGAGTTTCTCAGTCTCTTTGACATCCATCTCGTTGATGCGGTCACGAATAATCTTGCTAATGTCGATCGATTCAAGCATTCGTGGAAGGTGTTCGCTGATAACAGTGATTGCGTGTCGATATAATCCTTCACCGCTTCACGGAGTTTTCCTATCATATCTTCTATTTCTCCAGCACCTCCTTATTCATAGGTTTTCGCTTATCACCCCGCCAATAGCCTCTGCTATGCATCCCTTCTCCTTGGGATGAAGCCAGGAGTAAACGGCATATGCCATCCCATGATGTATTTTGCCTCGTTCGGATGGAACAGCATGCGTATGGCAATGTCGTTAGTTATATAATCTATGAAACTAGACAGAACAGGAACGACTATGTATGACATCTGTATATTCATATACATTATTATATTTTATGAAACACAATTATTCAGTTGTTCAATGATTCTCTCCCTTTCACCACTCCCTTTTGTTGATAACCTTATCAATGGAAGTGAATAGAGGGCGAAGATGTGGTCTTTCATCTTGTCGCGTTGATGCTGTACCGTCTCATCGTTGTGGAAGGAATAGCCGTCGGTCTCGATGGCAAGCACAGGTTTCTTGCTGATGCCGTTGATGACGAGAAAATCGACATGGGTATTGTAGTTGCTGGCGTATGCCAGTTCCTCCTGAGACATAAGGAATGTGTCCTTGATAATCTGTCGGAGCGGTATATGGCAAAGCACTTTCAGACTGGAGTAACGGTTGTCAGAGGTGAGTATTCCGTCGATAAGATGATAGGTCATGTTTTCTGAGGCATACTCCGATATTTGCGGCAAACGTTCAAGCATGGCCATTCTCTCTGCCGTATATTGCTCATAGAGATAGTCGAAGATGGAGGCTATCTTGCTGTCGGTGATGGTGCAGTTGTTGTAATGGATATAGTCAAGCAAGTCCATGATGTTGCCGTGGTTCCCCTGTTCGTTGCCTGTCATCACGAGGCAGAACTTCTTCTTGGCATGCGAGACAGCCACATTCAGGATGTTGGCATCATCAGAGAATGGAGTAATCTGATTATCTACCACACTCATGATGATAGCATCCTTTTCCCTACCTTGGAACTTGTGTATGGTGGCGGTATCCAATTCGGGCATCTGGCGGTGGAACTGATCGACCTGATTGTTGTAGGGCGTTACTATGCCTATGTCGTCATCCTCAGTCAGTGAGGGAAGAACTTCCTCACGCACCACATCTATCTCACGCTGGTTATAGTGCCCCGTGGCATGGTTGCCTTTTCTGGTGAGATAGGCACAAAGCACATCCTCCTCACCATGGTCGTGGGTCATGATGAGCAGGTTGCCTCCATAGAACTTCTGGTTGCAAAAATTGATGATGCGTGGATGGCATCGGTAGTGTTCTCGGAGCATGGTCTCGGGCACATTTCGGATGACAGTGCGAACGGACTCCAAGAAACTGTTCTTTGCACAGTCATACCCCTCGTGGACCTGATATTGCTCCATGATGGCAGTCAGTTTCGTTCGGTCTTCATTCGTCACCACATTGGGCAATTGGAGCGTATCGCCCACTATCACTGCATTGTTGGCACAGGTGAGAGCCAAGGCTCCTGTCTCGACTGACACTTGCGAGGCTTCGTCCATGATGATATAGTCGTATGGCTTGTCACCAAAGAGGCACGAACGGGCAGAAAAGGTGGTACTCAGTACTACGGGGTAGCGTTTCAGGAAACCCTCGCCGTGAGCCTTCATGTCCCTGGTGTCGTTAAAGAGGATGCTTTCCTGTTTGTCATACCTTCCATGAAGAGAGGTTTTGAACAGCTTCATGGAAGTATCTGTCAATTTCTTCGCCAGCAGGTCGGCATCGTATGTGGATAGTTCCTGCCTGATAACCTCTAAGCGTTCTTCTATCTCTATGCGTCTGTTGAGATAATAAAGCGTCTGAAGCTCTATGACCAACGGCTTCATGTCTGTCTGTTCAAACTTGTTGTGCAGCCTCAGTCTGTATCGGCATATTATGCGCATCCAAAGAGATTTCAATCCCTCTGTTATCTTTGACCAAAGTCCATCGGGGGCAATGAGTGTTCCGTCTGCCTTGGACTGGTAATGAAGCCATAGTTTGATGATATGGGATGACTGCATCCTTCTCTCCAACGGTGTGTGTTCGTCAATGCCATTCTCCATGCAGAAATGCTGCCATTCCAAATCAACGCTTTGCTGTTCTTGACGTAGCATGGCGTCCTCGTTCAATAGTGCATACACCTTGTCAAGATTTCTGAGCGTATTGTGCAACGTACTTTTCATTCTCATTCCATCCTGCATGGAACAAGACCATGATGAGACCTCCAAGGGAACGACTGTCTGTTGGCTGACGAAGAGTTCCTTGTTCTCCTTGTTGCCAAGCGGTGCCCCAATGAATGCGAGACTGTATTTCTCCAATTTCTCCTGCACATTCTTTATGGCAGAGTTGTTGTTTGACACCACAAGCACCGTTTTCCCATTCCTCACGATATTGGCAATGACATTGAGAATGGTCTGAGTCTTTCCTGTGCCCGGAGGACCTTGCACTACGCTCACCTGACGCTCGAAGGCTGCTGCCACGGCTTTCTTCTGGCTGGCATTGCAGCCAAACGGGTATATCAAATCCTTGTGGCTGAGTTTCCTCACCTTATGCTTGTCGGGATTGATGTAGCAAGCCGCTGCGGTCTTGTCATCAATGAAATCCACCTTCTCGTATATCTGCGACAATATGCCCTCCTTGTCTCCATCTTTCCTGAGCGGATTGATGGCTGCCACCTGTTTGAGGTAGGCAAAGGTGTTCTTAGATGTTTCCTCATCCAAGCAGGTCTTGACTACGTTTATCTGTCCATCGGCATATTCTCCCTCATAACCACTGCGGTATTTGATACGCCAATAATTGTCCTGTCCGGTTTCAAACTGCCATATCTCCGTGACATCCGTTTTTAGGCGACCGCCACGATAAACCTTGCACAGTTCAGGTGCAAGCCATTGTGGATTGGTGAGCCATACCACCTTGTCCGCTCTATATGTATAGAACTTCGGATTGTTCTTGAAAGAGACACGAATGGCATTAGCACCCAACTTGCTGATGGATGCTATCTGCAATGTCTTCAACTCTCCGTTCAGGAGAATAAGTGATTTGGTGAGGTCTTGCATCATACACTATCCTTATTCTGCATTTACCAACTGCATCAGTGTCTCGAAACCATCCACCTTGCCATAGCGGACATGGGCGGTGGAGAGCTGGTCGAAGAGTTTCTCGGCACAGGCTATCTTGCCTCGCTCTATCTCGCGCAGGTCGAGAGATGACATGCTGCCCTTGGTCTCAGCCACGAAATAGACGTGCTTCACCGCGCCCTCCTGAAAAGCTATCGCCCAGTCGGGAGAATAGTTGCCTATGGGTGTGGGGATGTGGAAGCCTTTGGGCAATTTGGCATAGACCACCACCTCCTTTGTCGTGTCGAGGTGCTGCACAAACTTGCGTTCCACACTCTCGGCGGCATTGCCGTCGGTAAAGACGTAATCCACAATACTCTTCTTGCCCTCGTAGGCCTTGTCCATGGAGGTGTGCTTCTCCTGTGTGAAGATGTCGCTGGAGTATTCGCCATCCACCTGATTGTAGCTGATATGATCGACGATGATGGTGGCTTTCTGCTCCATGATAATCCTTGACACCTTGCGGATGAACTCCTCGGGATTCACCTTGTAGAGGCCGAATTTCATAGGACTGATTTTTGAGAGGATGGTGGCCACTGTCCTGCGAGTCAGCTTGGTGTTGGCACCTATCTTGCCCAACAGGTCATATTTCACAGTGCTAACCACGTCGGTACGCATCACGTTGTAGTCAGCAGTGGTCGTGTGGAGCATGTGGCCGTGTTCCATATCCTCGTGGGTGAGGCGGTCTTTCTGCTCGCCGCGCGTCACCACATAGCTCATTCGGGACACGTTGAGTTCCCTGTCGATGGCTCCAACAGCCTTGCCGATGAGTTCCTTGCTGTCGAAATCCACCGTGTAGGCATATTTGTGGTTGATACGGTGCCACAGTTCCTGAAACTCCTTCTTGACGAAGTTGTCGTTGAGCTTGTTCTCCGGGGTCTGCGGTTTGCTGCCGTCGTCTATCATGTCGTCTAGTACCTTCGGGTCGAAGATGCTCTGCACACGCTTATACACCTGTTCGCTATAGGGCTTTAGGTCATCGTTCAATGGCTTCAGCGTGCCGCCTTGCAGGTCGGTGTGGAACAGCTCCGTCACCTCTCCGCTCTTGGTGATATAGCCATTCATGCGCAACTGGAAATAGATGTCCTGCGCCTCGGCGATGGTCACGGTGTGCTTCGTACCGTCGTGCATGGTAAAAATCTTGCCCGTGAAGAACTCCATGTCGGCACGCATCGGACGGTCGTAGAGGTCGGCACGGATGTCTTTCTCCAGGTCGCTGACAAACGCGGCATAGCCCTCGCTGGCTATCACCGTCAGGCGGTTCACCTTGTGTATCTCATCGGGCAATACGTCGCCATCCTGCCTGATGCCACGGCTGTCCACACAGAGGCGCAAACCGCGTCCCACTTCTGGCTGATGCTGTTCGACTGGCGAAGTGAACATATCTGGAACACATTGGGGTTGTCCCATCCCTCGCGCAGTGCCGAGTGGGAAAAGATGAAGCGCACAGGTTCGTCGAGACTCAGCAGACGCTCCTTGTTCTTCAGAATAAGATCGTAGGCAGAGATATCATCGGCTGTATCAGAGCCTCGTTTGGTCTCGCTGTTCACCGCACGGCCTTTCTTGTCGATGGAGAAATAGCCCGTGTGAGTGTCCTTCACGGCGATGCTATCCAAATAAGACATATAGTCGGGATTGAACATGTTCTGCTGCTCGTTCAGCTCTGCCATATACTCTTGCTCAAATATCTCGCCATAGCGTCCCAGCAGTTGCTGTCCGTCCTCGTCGTATTGGCGGTACTTCGCCACCTCGTCGATGAAGAAGAGCGACAGGCACTTGATGCCACGCTTAAACAGGGCGGCCTCCTTGCGGAAATGCGCCTTGATGGCCTCGCGTATCTGTATGCGTGCCTTATGGTCGGCGGTCACATTGCCTACCACGTCTTTTATATATAAAGTGGTGCCATTGCCGAAAGTGATGCTGCTGCGTGAGGGCAACATGGTATCTATGTGTATCTCCGTCACCACATATCCCTTGTACTGATCCATCTGTCCAGAAAGAGAATAGAGGTCGTCGCCTTCCGAGAGATTCTTGTAGTCACGTTTGATGCTGCCAGACTTATTTTGTATCTCCATCTCCATACGTGCCTGCGGTGCCCTATCTTTCGAGAGAATGATGTCGGCAAGATAGAGATAACCGTCCGTACCCTTCAGATTCTTCAGTTCAAAGCCCACTACTTCTATTTTCTTCACCAACTTCTGGTTGTAGGCATCCAGTGCGTCAAGCACATATACAGGATTGTGTGTCTCCTTGTGCGTAGCGGAATAGTTAAGGGTGAAAAGAGGGTTAAAGCGTGCCAAAGCAGTCTGTGTGGCTGCACCTCCCATCTTCTGAGGTTCGTCAAGGATAATGACAGGACGGTTGGCTGCTATCACATCAATAGGACGACGTGAACGGAAGTTATCACGCTTATCATAGATGATACGTGCAGCCTTGTTCTTTGCACCCTCTTTTAGCGAGGTGTTGAAAGCTTGGGTGTTGATAATCATCACGCTGATATCAGCACTCTGTGAAAAAGTGTCTATATCGCCAAGGCTGTCGGAGTTATAAATGAAGTAGCGTGCTTTCTTGCCGTAGAGCTCCATAAAGTGGTCGGCAGTAATATCAAAACTCTTCTTCACACCCTCACGTATGGCGACACTGGGCACAACGACGATGAACTTTGTCCATCCGTAGCGTTTGTTCAGTTTAAAGAGGGTCTTGATATAGACGTAGGTCTTTCCCGTACCCGTCTCCATCTCAACGTCAAGTTGGCAGTGGCCGAGCTTCTTCACCACATCGTTGGAGAGGTGGATGTTGCTTTCAGTCTGTATGTGGTGGATGTTCTTCAGCAGTGTCTCTTTGTCAAGTACGATGTCACCGTTCTTATAACCTGGGTCCTCTTCGTCGTACTCAAACTCTTTCACCTCAACACGTTTGCCGCCTTGCTCCACATACACCTTGCCATGGTCTATCTTGTATTCCAGCAGACCGAGGTTAGGTTGTCCGTCGAACACGCGCACCACGTTCTCCACGGCATCCGTCTGATATTGTTGTATTTTGAATTTCAGTTTCATAATCGTTATTGCATCTATAGCTTCTTAATCTGTTCAACACTTTTCACAGCCAAGTTAACCAATGCGGAGCATCTGACATAGAGATATTTCAACAGTTCATCGCTGACTATTAATTCTTTATTCGTTTCAAAATGTCTTATTTGATACTGGTTGCCAATCTTGGTGAGTTCGACAAACTCAGCATCTAAATGCGATATCAAAGAAGTGCTTTGCCCTACTATAGCCTCTATAACTTTCTTAGAAGATTCTTTCTTGTCCAAATCTGTGAACAGGGTCTTTACACGCTCCAGAGCATCCCACATTTTCTCGACAGATAATTGTAAAGAGTCATGGTTTCGCTCTTTATACAATATATCAGCTTGACAGATAAGCCCCTTTAAGCTATCATCATCTTTGGGCAAATGGACGTCAACTGCTGGCTGAAGATTTTCAATTTTTCCATCGGCCAATTTAATCCCAATCTGAGATAACTCTTGGTTGACCGCCGTTTCAAATTCCTTTGAATTGTTTATTCTATAAAATACCTCTATTGCATCTAAGACATGCTTAGGACTTCCTCTCAATATGAGGTGATTAATGTCTGTCGCTTCAACATATTCATCGGAGTCATTATATGCTTTAGGAGTGCAAAACTCTTGTATTGTCTTGAATGCCTCGTCTTTTGTTTCAGCCCAATAATTCCAATTAGTTTTATTAGTAAACTGCTCATTCTCATTATACCGTGTAACAAGTTCCGCAATGTGATTCCTAATTATCTTTGAAATTTTCTGTACAGAACAATGTTTACCATTTCTAACAGAAAAAGGCAAGAATCGTTGAGATACAATCTCATTGTCTGACAGTTCTCGATAGGAGTATATCGGTTGTCCCGAAATTTCATCAGACACATATAGCTCATATCCATCAAGTCTAATAAGCTCTTGGATTTTTGAGAACAATGTGTTGGAAATATCTCCTTTTATTCTTACTATTGGATGAAATACTTCGCATAGAAATGTCAGATATTCTTTATCTGTTCCATTTGCAAGAGGGAAACGCTCATCTGTAAACACCCAACATGACTCGTAATCGTCGTTATTGACAGTATGTTGATAGATATCCTGCTCTGCATTTGGATAACGAGAGTCCAGACTTTTCATGGCGTCTAATGGATAAAGACGCTTTAAAAATCCTATCTCATTAAGACGACCATAATATGGGTATGTCTCATGAGACATATCAAACAGGCAATCTACATCAAACCCATGTTGAAATAATTCAAGTATTTCACGCCTTGTTATATCGCTGATTTTGCGCATCTATTAAAGAACTTTTGTTGTTGTCTGTGGGGAATATGTTTTGAATATCTGCTCAAAATTGGTGGCGGTACTGTCGTTAGCCAGGGAAGTGTCGCGAAGCACGGCATAGAGGGGATGCATCTTGGCGATGGTGGTTACCACCTCATCGTTCACATCCTTGTCGAAACAAGCCACAAGATAGCCGTCTGCCACATTGTATATGGTCTTGCCAGCCACTACCTCTGTTGCAATCTTGCTGTCGAGTGTGGCTCCCAACTCCAGCATCACCTGAAAAAGCAGGTCTTCTGCTGTGCGGTCGGACTTTACGTTATCCACCAAAGAGAACAGGTTCGCCTGACTGACCTCCTTGGGCGTATAGTAGATGTCCTCCATGTTGCTGCTGTCTAACTTCAAGACACGGAAACCAGTGTCGAGGTCTTGCAGGGTCAATGGGCTGTCTTCCTTAATCTTCTTGCCGGCACGGCGTATGCGTTCCTTGCCAAATGAACAAATGTCAGGAACATCCTTGCCCTCGCTACGCTTCTCTTGCAATTGAACCATAATAAAACGTCTTCTTCCTCCATCTTCAGCGTTTACTTGAAATACAGAATCTGCTGTTGTACATGAACCACCGAAAAAGTCAAGAATAATATCGTCTTCTTTTGTACTTATCCTTAGAATCTTATTTATTAACCTTGTCGGTTTGGGAGTATTGAACAATTGGTAGGTTGAAAATTCTGGAAAGAGTTTTTTTAACTCGTACTTAGCATTTCGATTATGTCCAGTTTCTTCTAAATCGCACCAAATATTTGATGGTACAATACCCCCTTGGTCTGCTAAGAAAGTTTTCTTAATAATCCTTGTTTGATCATCTGAAAAAACTATCTCTTTTTTTGCAATAAATTCGTCTATTTTTTCTTTACTCCATCGCCATCCATTTTTTGGAGGATGAATAACAGTCCCATTTGGAGATACTATATCAAATGTAAGATTTGCTCTTGGGTGCGGAGATGAAAGGTTTCCTGAAAACCAAGGCCCTCTCGGGTCATTGTCTGGATTTTTGTAGTGTTCATTATTCTTCTCGCTTCTTGCCAATTTATATGGTTGCCAAAATGGCTTTTTGCTATATACGAGCGTATGGTTGAAATCTGCTGAAAATTGCTTTGCATCATTATTTGAAGAGTCCGCAGAACGCCAAGCTATATCTGTTACAAAACAAGTTTCGCCAAAAATCTCGTTACATAACATAGTCAATGTTTCATACTCATTGTCATCAATCGAAATAAAAATCACACCATCATCTGTCAACAAGTCCCTTGCCACTTTCAGACGCGGATAAATCATGTTGAGCCAGTCGGTGTGGAAGCGACCGTTGCTTTCAGTGTTGGTAACGAGACGGTTGCCCTGCTCGTCAATCTGCCCGGAGTTGGCGAGATATTCGGCAGAGGACTCCGCAAAGTCATCTTCATAGACAAAATCGTTGCCCGTGTTATAAGGTGGGTCTATATAAATCATTTTCACTTTGTGGAGATAGGTTTCCTTCAAGCACTTCAGCACGTCGAGGTTGTCGCCCTCGATGTAAAGGTTCTGCGTATTGTCGAAATCCACGCTCTCCTCACGGCAGGGACGCAATGCGATATTGACAGGTGAGTTGGCAAGCAGGATAGCCTTCTTCTTGTCGGGCCATGTGAACTGATAGCGTTCCTCACGTCCACTAATGATGACATCCGAGAGGTTCTGCTGCAATTCCTCGAAATCCACCTTGCGCACAAGTTCCCCTGTGCGCTCGTCAATCGTCTCTGTCACACAATCAGGAAAGAGCGACTGAATTTTTCCAATATTCTCTTGCACCCCATTGGTGCTCTGCATTCTGAGTTTATCCATTATGTTGTTTCTTTTTTAATTCTGTAAGTTGTTTATGCTGCAAGAATTTCTTTTGTGGTTGTGGTTCTGCTGCGATTTTCTTTTCCAAGGCTACGATTTCTTTCTGCAAGGCTTCTTGTCGGGACGTCTGCTCGATGGCCTCTTCGAGTTTGGGAACATCACAGGTAATGAGCGTTCCAGCTATTTGTCGCACTAATGATTCGTATAGACCATCCATCGTGTGATGATGTAGATTGACGGTCAAATCCAGTGGTGACATCCACGGAGAGCGATAGGTGCGAAGACTTTGTATTGCAGTTCGGAATTGCCACTTACCGCCTGCTTGTAGTTGATGAGCATGCAGACCTCTTCCTCATATTTTAGGATAAAGAGCAGGTGACGAGGCATCATCTTGTCTATGAAGACAAAGATGTCATCAGGACATTCCTTGTCCTTCAGTGGTACGACAAAAACGACTATCTCGTGAACATCAAGCCCATCGGCAATGTTCAACGTAGAGGGTGCGAATTTAGCAAACCACTCTATGCTGACCACATCACGGGTGAAATGTTCTTTCATCCGTGCATTAGCCCCCAGCTTGTCTATGAAAGTCCGCTTGGGAACTATCCTATTGACCCTCGTTGAGGATGGGAAGAGGTGTTGTATCATATTTACTCTAATGGTTTTAAGATTACCCAACGCCCATTCTTACGACCTCCTTCACGGGCTATAAAGCCCTTTGCCCGAAGGTCTGCGAGGTCCCTGAATATTGTTCTTTGGCTGCCATTTCCCTTTTGTGCAATCTTTTGTGACGTTATTGCGCAATCCTCTGCTATGATAGAGAATATATCTACTTGTCTTTCAGAGAGTTCTTTTATGCCATCTTTTATGCATTCGCATTATTGTGGTCCATAGACACCAAAAGGCCACAACGTCGAGTTGCAGCCTTCTGATGATATTATCTCAAGTAGATCTGATTACTTCTTGAAGAAGTCCTGAACAGCCTCGTTGGGCACCATCTTCTCATCGAACATGTATGCACCCGTCTTGGGGCTCTTGACCATTTTGATCACTTTCGTATAAGCGCGACCATCCGTAGATCCTTCATGGAGGGTAGCGACCGCTTTCTTTGCCATAGTTTATGTTCCTATTTATTGGATTACTTAATCTCCTTGTGAACGGTCATCTTCTTGAGGATCGGATTGTACTTCTTCAACTCAAGACGACCCGGAGTGTTCTTACGGTTCTTGGTAGTGACGTAACGGCTTGTACCGGGCAGGCCACTATTCTTCATTTCGGTGCACTCAAGAATCACCTGGACTCTGTTGCCTTTTGCTTTCTTTGCCATTGTAAGTTTTCTCCTCTACATTTAGCCGATTACTTTAATGCTTTTCCAATCACAATAACCTTTAGCTACCGCATCTTTCAAAGCAGCGTCCAGTCCTTTCTTATTAATAATGCGCAAACCATTAGCGCAAATGCTAAGGCTGATCCAGCAATCCTGCTCTACATAGTAGAACTTCTTGCTGAAAAGGTTTACGTCGAAGCTACGCTTAGTGCGGTGCTTCGAGTGAGACACATTGTTGCCCAGCTGTGCCTTCTTTCCCGTGATTTGACAAATCTTAGACATTGCTATCTTTAATTTTCTTATTCGTTAATTGATACCTATTCCAAACAGGGTGCAAAGTTAATGAAAATTCCTTGATGCACAAAACTTTCTTGTCCCAAAAGTGTGGAATTAAGTTTTTT
>OHSH01000818.1_pt1 | contig 11408 bp, 9 predicted proteins | sample 1578611 | NCBI WGS metagenome assembly OHSH01 (sample SAMEA3879576, study PRJEB24766) | human gut metagenome | biome: human-associated habitat; feature: feces | place: USA | collected 1985/1987 | reverse complement strand
CCTCGGCCTGCGCGGTGGCGGCGGCGCGGATGGCGTCGGCCTCCGAGACGTCGCCGGCAAACTCGAGGTTCGAGAGAATGTCGCCCGTGAAGAGCACGCCCTTTTGCGGCACGTAGCCGAGCATGGCGCGCAGGCCGGCCTGGGGCAGGCGGCGCACGTTCACGCCGCCGATGCTGACCGTGCCGCCGGTCGCATCATAAAAGCGCGGGATGAGGTTCAGCAGCGTCGATTTGCCGCAGCCGGTCGAGCCGACGATGGCCGTGACCTCGCCCGGCCGCGCCGTGAAGCTGATGTCGTGCAGCACGTCGTCCTCCGCGCCGGGATAGCGAAACGACACGTGCTCGAACGTGACGGTGGCATCCGTGGGCGCGGGCTCGGCGCTGCGCGGGGCGCGCACGCTCGGGCGCGTGTGCATGATCTCATCCACGCGCGCCGCCGAGACCTCCGCACGCGGCAGCATCACCGCGACGATCGTGATCATCATAAAGGCCATGATGATCATCGACGCATAGCTCGAAAAGGCGATCATGTCGCCGATCTGCATGTTGCCGGCGTTGATGCTTTTCGCGCCGAACCACTCGATCATGACCGTGACGCCGTACATGATGAGCGTCATGACCGGGCCCATGAACGCCATGGTCCGGTTGACGAACAGCTGCGTGTCCCGGAGCGCCGCGCTCGCAGCGCCGAAGCGTTTCTCCTCATGCCGCTCGCGGTGGAACGCGCGGATGACCGGCAGGCCGGTCAGCACCTCGCGGCTGACGAGGTTGACATCGTCCACGCGCTGCTGCATGGTGCGAAACTGCGGCATGGCGATCTTCATGAGCACGCCGACGAGCAGCAGCATCGCCGCGACGGCCAGCGCGATGATCCAGCCGAGGCCGGTCTTCGTGCGCGCGACCATGACGATGCCGCCGAGGCCGATGATCGGCGCATAGAGCACGACGCGCACGATCAGCACGCACACCGCCTGGATCTGCGTGACGTCGTTCGTGCTGCGCGTGATGAGCGAGGCCGTCGAGAACTTGTCCATCTCGGCGGACGAGAACGACAGCACCTTGCGGAACACCTGCGCGCGCAGGTCGCGCCCGATGGCGGCGGACATCCGCGCGCCGACAAAGTTGCAGAGCACGGCCGCTGCGATCATGCCGAGCGTGAGCAGGAGCATTTTCCCGCCGGTGCGCAGCAGATAGCTGTTGCGGATGTGGTCCACGTTCAGCCCCGCGACGGCGTACTCCGTCTTGAGAAACTGCACGGCCGCGCTGCGCAGGACGCTGTCGGTGAGCGTGCCCATGCCGCTGAGGGCCTCCTCGCCGCGCGCGAGGATCTCCTCGTGCGTAATGAGGCCGCCCTGCATCTGCTGCCGCAGGGCGAGCACGGTGTTCGCCCCCTGCTCCGACAGGCGCGCATACATGACCAGCGGCCGGATGAAGATGCCCTCCAGCTCCGGCAGCTGCGCCGTGTCGTTGAGTGTCCAGACGCCGTTATCCTCCGTGTAGGCGGCGCTGACCGCGGCAGCGTCGTCGTCCGACAAAAACAGGCGCACGCCGTCCATGGTCTTGTCCGTGAGCGCGAGGGGCGCTGCGTATTCGATGCCGCCGCTCTGGATGCCGGTGTCCACGATGCGGCTCGTGTACGCCGGCAGCGACAGCTCGCAAAACGACTGCGCCACAAGCAGCAGCACGATCACCACCACGGACGGGATGTGTCCGTGCAGGTATTTCATCACCCGCATGGCGTGTCCTCCTTCTGCTCTTCATAGATCTGCTGGGCGATTTCTCCCGCCCGGTCGCTCAGACGCAGCAGCTCGCGCGTGTCCGCCTCGCCCATACGGCGGTAGACCTCCGACAGGCACGCGACCGCCTCGTTGAACGACGTCTGCACCTCGTTTCTGCCCTGCTCGGTCAGGCGCACGACGACGCGCCGCCGGTCGGCCGTGTCGCGTGCGCGGGTGATGGCGCCCTTGCGCTCGAGATTGTTGAGCATGGCCGCGATGCGCGCCGTGCTCAGGTCGAGCAGCGTGCTCAGCTCGCCGGCCGTGCGGCCGTCGGCCCCGGCGTTGAGGCAGCCGAGCAGGCGCATCTCGCCCTGCGAAAAGACCTGGCTGAGGTCCTCACGGCGCGCGTGGTTGAGGATCATCGCGCGCACCTGTTCGCGCGCGACCTGTTCAAAAAAATCCATGAGGGTTCGCTCCGTTTCTCCGGCCGGGGCCGGGTGAAAAATGGATATTTCACTAATACCGTTTCCTTTTACCATTAGATAATACAGGTCCTGCGCGCTTCTGTCAAGTATCACGCAGGACATTTTGGCGAAAATGTGCAAAAGCCGCCCCTCCGGAGAGGGGCGGCTCTTTGGGAACGATTGCATGTTCAGTCCGTGGGCTCGAAGGCGTGGTCGAACAGGTCGGTGACCTCCTTCGACGGGGCCTTGCTGCACAGCGACACGATGACCGCCGCAAGCAGGCCGCACAGGAAGCCGGGGATGATCTCATACAGGCCGGTGCTCGAGGACAGGAACGCATACCACAGGGCGTCGACCACGAAGCCCACGCACACGCCGGCGACCGCGCCGGAATACGTCAGGCGGCGCCAGTAGAGCGAGAGCAGGATGACCGGGCCGAACGCGGAGCCGAAGCCCGCCCATGCGCACTCGACGAGCGCCATGATGCCGCCGCAGTTCGGATCGGCCGCGATGAAGAACGCGACGACGGAGATGAGGATGACGATGATGCGGCCCGCCCACTGCATCTCATGGTCGGTGGCGTCCTTGCGGATGACCGGCTTATAGATATCGGAGGCGAAGGCGCTGCTGCTCGCCAGCAGCTGGGAGTCGGCCGTGCTCATCGCTGCGGCCAGAATGGCCGAGAGCAGCACGCCGGAGATGAACGCCGGGAACAGGCGGCGCACCATGTGCACAAAGACGAGGTTCTCGTTGTCGATCTCGCCGAGGAACTGGCGGCCGATCAGGCCGACGACGGCGGACATGGCCAGAATGAGCACGATCCAGCTGCAGCCGATGATCTGGCTCTTGCGCATCTCATGCTCGGACTTGATGGACAGATAGCGCACAAGGATGTGCGGCATGCCGAAGTAGCCCAGGCCCCAGCCAAGACCGGAAATGATATCCGACATGCTCTTCCAGTTGAAGCCGCCGCCGGAGAGCACATTATAGTAGTTTTCCGGAACGGCCATGACCGGCGCGACAAAGTCTGCACCCTTCATGACGAACAGCGCGAGGATCGGCGTGAGCATGAGCGCGGCAAGCATGAGCATGCCCTGGAAGAAGTCCGTCCAGCACACGGCGTTGAAGCCGCCGAGAAACACGTACACGAGGATGATGGCCGTGGCGATGATCATGGCCGTCTTGGCGCTCATGCCCGTGACGGTGTTGAACAGCGTGCCGCAGGCCGAGATGCTCGAGGCGCTGTAAATGCAGTAGACCACGACGAACACGATCGCCGAGATGATCTGCAGGCCCTTGTTCTTCGACTGGAAGCGATTGGTGAGAAACTGCGGGATCGTGATCGAATCGTTCGCGCGGATGGAATACCGGCGCAGACGCGGCGCGACAAACACCCACGCGCAGATCGTGCCGATGACCAGACCGACGGCGATCCACACCTTACCGATGCCGTACAGATAGATCGAGCCGGGCAGACCCATGAGCACCCACGCACTCATATCCGACGCGCCGGCAGACAGCGCCGCGACCCAGCCGCCCATGCTGCGGCCACCAAGGAAATACTCTTTTTCGCCCTCCACATTGCGGTCACGGAAGAAGAAATACACACCGACGCCGATGACCAACGCAAAGTAAAGCAGAATGGCGATCCATTCACCGCTCGAAGCAGTGCCCATGATGTTTTGCCCCTTTCATTAGGAAACCTTATATCGTTTCCTGAAAAACAAGATGAGTGTATGATACGCCACTTTCGCCGCCGTGTCAACAATTTCTTCATAATTTCGGGCAAAAATCGGCGTTTTCTCTGCAATATCAGGAAAAATTTCTGCGCTTGACTTTTTGGAACCCGTGCGTATAATATAAGGTAATCTTATTTTTTATGAAAAATTCGGACAAGGAGCGTGTGCGTGTGACACTGCGGCAATATGAGGCGTTTTTAAAAACGGTGGAGTGCGCGGGCGTGTCGGCCGCGGCGCAGGCGCTGGGCGTGTCCCAGTCGGCGCTGACGCAGCTGCTGGCGGGGCTCGAGCGCGACTGCGGCTTTCCGCTGCTGGTGCGCAACCGCGGCGGCGTGCATCTGACCCCGGCGGGCAAGGCGCTGCTGCCGGCCGTGCAGCAGGTGTGCGCGGCGGATGCGCATCTGCGCGGCCGCATTCAGGAGGTGCGCGAGCGCGCGGGCGGCACGATCCGCATCGCGACATTCAAGAGCGTGGCGGTCAACTGGCTGCCGCCGATGATCAAGCAGTTTCAGGTGCAGCACCCGGAGGCGCGCTTTCGCCTGTTCGACGGGGCGTACGCCGAGGTGGATGCCTACGTGCGCAGCGGCACGGTGGACATGGGCTTCATCTCGCTGCCGAGCGAGCTGCCGGGCGAGATCGTGCCCGTGTGCAGTGACCGGCTGCTGGCCGTGCTGCCGGCGGGGCACCCGCTGGCGGACCGGGACGCCGTGCCAATCACGGCCTTCGGTACGGAGCCGGTCGTGAGTCTTGTGGACAGCACGAACCGCGATGCGCTGCGTGTGCTCGACGCCGCACACGTGCACCCCGATATCCGCTTTCAGACGGCGGACGACTACGCCATGATCTCCATGGTCGAGAGCGGGCTGGGCATCTGCATCGCGCATGAGCTCGTGCTGCGTTCGGACCATCACAACGTCGTCGTGCGCCCGCTCGACCCTCCGGCGCACCGCACCATCGCCATGGCCATCCCGCCGGAGAGCGAGGGCAAGCCGCTCGTGCGCACGTTCGCTGCCTTTGTGCGCGCGTGGGCGCAGGCCAACCCGTGACGGAAGGAGGCAGACCATGAACCGCAGCGAATGGAAGCAGTACATTCTCGAGACGTACCACACCGTGTCCGACCGGCCGTGGCCGCGCTATCCGAACCATGAGGTGTTTCGCCACCCCGGCAACCGAAAATGGTTTGCGCTGATGATGGAGGTGCCGGGTGAAAAGCTCGGTCTGCCGGAGCGGGGAATGCTCGACATTCTCAACCTCAAGTGCGACCCGGTGCTGATCGCCTCCCTGCGGGGTGCGCCGGGGCTGCTGCCGGCATACCATATGAATAAGGAAAACTGGATCACCGCCGTGCTTGACAGCGGAGCTCCGGATGCGCAGATCCGGACGCTGCTGGCCATGAGCTATGACATGACCGCGCCGGGGCGCGGCCGCACCGTAAAAAAGCGCAACAAGAATCAGGCAGCGGCCGGGCATTTGCGGTAAGATCAGCGTATCGAACGGTCAGGAGGCATGGAGCATGGCACAGTGGCACCGAAACATTCAGGACATCATCACCATCATGGACGGCTGCATCCGCACGCAGCAGGACGAGGCGCTGACGCTGCACGCGCTGGCAGACCGGCTTGGCTACTCCGAATACTACACGTCGCGCCGGTTCCGGGCGCTGGCCGGTATGACGCTCCGGGACTATCTGCGGCTGCGGCGGCTGGCGTTTGCCCTGCGCGATGTGCGCGACACCGACCGGAGGCTGCTCGATATCGCGGTGCAGTACGGCTTTTCCTCCAACGAGGCCTTTGCGCGCGCGTTCAAGAAGGCCTACGGCGTGAGCCCCAGCGCCTACCGGGCCGCGCCCGGCCCCGTCGTGCTCCAGACCATCCTGCGGCCGTTCGACTGTTATCTGACGGAAGGAGCAGGCGATAGGAACGAGACACAAAGCGCGGGCGAGGTCAGGACCTATTTCGTGCACATCCCGGCGCACAAATTTCTGCACATCCGCAACTATGAGAGCATCGGCTACTGGGACTTCTGGCAGCGGCAGAGCGCGATCCCCGGGCAGGACTGCGAGACCATCTGCGGCCTGCTCGCGAGCATTCCCGGCAAGCTCGACGATGCGGGCGGCGAAAACGAGGACGCGGGCAGCGGCCAGCTCATGGCCTGGATCAACGAGCCGACGGGGCGCATCTGCAGCTGGGGCATCCCGCTTGCGGAGGCCTACGGCGTGCGCCTGCCGGCGGACTACGCCGGGCCGGTGCCGGCGCAGATGCAGCTCATGGACGTGCCCGCCGGGGAGTACCTCGTGTTCGAGCACGGGCCGTTCGATTTTGAGACGCAGAATGCCGCCGTGGAAGCGAAGATCGAGCAGGTCATGCGCGATTTCGACTACGCCGCCAGCGGCTGGCAGCTCGACCTGGCGCCGGGCAGGGTGTTTTACTTCTACCACGACTGCGCGCGGTTTTTCAAATACGTGCGGCCGGTGTGCAGGGCCTGAAACAGCAGAAAAGCCAGGGGCGCTCCCATCGGGAGCGCCCCTGGCTTTTCTCTGTGTATGTTGTTATGTAAACCGAATATGAAAGTAGAAATATCCGTTATGGTAACTGCATTATGAAAACTTAACTGCTGAAAAATATCTGAATAATCAAGAAAAACCATGTGAAGATTAAATATTTATGTAAACTGAATTATGTAAATACGACGCATCGTGTGACTTGCAGCTCGATTTACAGTTATGGAAAGTGTATTATGACAACCAAAAGAGCGAAAAAACAGTTGCAAATTCGGAATATTTACATTTATAAAGTTCGTTATGTAAATTAGATTATGTAAACAAGTAGAACAAACCCCTGCCCCGCACGAATATTTTCGCGCGGGGCAGGGGAGATATCTGCGTTTCTGGAGGGCTTTCGGGGGACGCTTGACCGCGGCGCGCCGGATGCCGTCCGTCTGGCGCGGCACACGGGATGCCGCTTCGTGCACACCATGTGCAGGGAGATTTCCGCTGCGCAGACCGATTCCTGCGTGATTTGGCCGCGCCCGTCCGCCCGGATCTGCGCTGCGCGTTGTCCGTTTGACTTTGGCGCGTCCTGCTCTGCGCTGCCCGTGCCCGTTTTTTCGCGCCTGTTGTGTGCAGACGTTTGCGCCGGGGCTTGCCGGGGCATCTGTGCGCGTGCGGCCGTGCGCCAGAAGCGCACCCGCGGCCTTATGCGTACTCGACCTTGATGGTGTTCGTATTGCCGCTGCGGCCGTTGATGATGCCGCCGGTGATGATGACCTTGTCGCCCTTTTCGAGCTGCATCACCTTCCGGCTGACCTGCAGCGCGTGGTAAAACAGCACGTCGGTGCTCTCGTACACCTCGCTCATAACGGGTGTGATGCCCCACGAGAGGGCGAGCTTGCGGTAGGCGCGCTCGTTCGTGGTCAGGCCGATGATGTCCGTCGGGCCGCGGAAGCGCGAGATCAGCCGCGCGGTGCGCCCCGTGATGGAGCAGACGGTGATGACCTTCGCGCCGATGTCGATGGCCATGCCGCACGTGGCATGGCTGATGGCGTCGAGCGTGTCGTGGATCTCAAACTGCGTCTTGGGGAAGCGCTTGGCGTAGTTGATGTGCGCCTCGGTGTATTCGGCGATGCGGGCCATGGCGCTCAGCGCCTCGACGGGGTGCTCGCCCGCGGCCGTCTCGCCGGAGAGCATGATGGCGCTCGTGCCGTCATAGACGGCGTTGGCCACGTCGGCGATCTCGGCGCGGGTGGGGCGGATGTTGTGCGTCATGCTCTCGAGCATCTCGGTCGCGGTGATGACGCGCTTGCCGAGCAGGCGGCACTTGCCGATGAGTTCCTTCTGGATGCTCGGCAGCTCCTCATACGGCACCTCGACGCCCATGTCGCCGCGGGCGATCATGATGCCGGTGCACTCGGTGAAGATGTCCTCGATGTTGTCGATACCGGGCTGATTCTCGATCTTGGCGATGACGGAGATGTCCTCGCCGCCGTTGGCGCGCAGGAAGCCGTTGAGATCGACCAGATCCTGCCTGCGCGACACGAAGGACGCGGCCACGAAGTCAACGTCGTTCTCGATGCCGAAGAGCAGGTCGCGCTTGTCCTGCTCGCTCAGAAACGTCTGCTTGAGCACCTTGTTCGGGAAGCTCATGCTCTTGCGGTCCGAGAGCACGCCGCCGGCCGTGACACGGCAGACGACGTCCGTGCCGGTCGTGGCGGTGACGGTCAGCGCGATGAGCCCGTCGTTGACGAGCACGGTGTCGCCCGGCTCGAGATCCTGCGCGAGGCCGGCATAGCTCACGGACACGCGCTCGGCATTGCCGGTCACGGCCTCGGTCGTGAACGTGAACGTGTCGCCGCTGTGCAGCTCGATCTTCCCGTTTTCAAACGTGCCGATGCGGTACTCGGGGCCCTTCGTGTCGAGCATGATGGCGATGGGCAGGTCGAGCTCCGCGCGCAGCTTCTTGATGCGGTCGATGCGCACCTGGTGCTCGGCGTGCGTACCGTGGGAAAAGTTCAGGCGCGCGACGTTCATGCCGGCGAGCATCATGGCGCGCAGCGTCTCCTCGCTGTCGCACGCGGGGCCGATGGTGCAGACGATCTTCGTTTTTCTCATATTCCGACTCCCTCTCTGAATCCTGCGGTTTACTTTTTCTTCTTGCCGAACCAGCGGCGCTCCTTGCGGTTGCGGCCATCAGGCTCGTCATCGGTCGCGGTGATGTTCCGGGCGGCCTCGGCCACGGCGTCGGCGTCAAAGTCCACGCCCATCTCGGCCGCGGTATTGCGCATCTGCTCAAAGAACTCGAGCTGGGCCTTGAGCGTCTGGAGCATCTCGCGCGTGAGCGCAAGGCCGCTGCCGACGCCGGGGTCGATGATGATGCCGGTGTCGTTCGAGGAGAGCACGAGCGGGGCGTAGTCCTTCACGCCGAGCTCGACGCTGCCCATGTTGCGCCACTGCAGCAGGCGCGCGCGGTCGGTGAAGGCGCAGAAGAACGTGCGCCCGTCGTCGGTGCGCACCTTGCCGAACTGCAGGTGCTGCTGACCGTCGGCCGGGGCAGCTTCGCCCTCGGGCCGCTGGGCGGGGAAGAACAGCGGCGCCGCGATCATGGTCGCGGCCAGGCGCTGGAAGTTTTCCTTCGAGGCGTTGATCTTGCACGCGTCGAGCGCGTCGCGCAGCTCCTCGGCCAGCGCGGCACGCATGGCCTGCTCGGGCGTGCGCTCGCTGAGCTCGATGTGGAAATCGGGATAGGCCACGCGCAGCATGTCCAGCGCGGTGCGCAGGCCCTGCACGTCCTCGTCGGGGCGGTCGTTGGCGGCCACGACGAACAGGCGCGGGCGGTGGTTGGCACTGCGGTCGACGATGCCGGAGGCGTAGAGTTCCTCGAGCTTCGTCTGCACGCACAGGGCGATGCAGTTGGGCGTCTCGCTCGTGGCGGTCACGGCGATGGCGTAGGTCTCGTCGCCGTCCTGCACGGGCATTTTTGCCGTCTCGAGAATGTGCGGGCGGCCGAGAGCATAGGCGGCCTCGGCCTTGTGCTGCTCGCGCTCGGCGTCGGTCATGTCCTCAATGTTGTCCGGCTCCGTGTAGGCGCCGGCGGCCAGCAGCTCCGCCACGGCCTTGCGGCGGATGTCCTGAATGCCGAGCAGCTGCATGGCGCGCGAGCGGTCGGCGGCGACGTGGTCGTACAGATCGTTAAAATTACTCATATGTTTCCTTTCCCGGGGCTCGGGGCGCCCCTTGGTTTTCTTTGCCGCCATTATAACACACCCCGCGCCAAATGCAAAGCGCCGATTCGCCGCGGCAGATTGCACAAACATCGACGCGGGGCGCAAAAAATTTTCTTGCCGCAGAGCACCGGTTTCTCTTTGCAAGCGGCAAAAATGTTGTTATAATGATTTTGTATGAAAACTTGGGTTTCTGCGCCTGTGCGCAGGACGCGGAAATTTTCAAAAAGAGAGGAAGTTACGATATGATTCCACACGGCAAAGAGATCAAGGTGTTCACCGGCTCATCCAACCCCGAACTGGCGGACATGATCTGCAAGAACCTCGGCATCTCCCTGGGCAAGAGCACGGTCACGGCGTTTGCCGACGGCGAGTGCTCCATCTCCATCAACGAGCCCGTCCGCGGCGTGGATGTGTTCATCGTGCAGAGCACCTGCAAGCCGGTCAATGACAGCCTCATGGAGCTGCTGGTCATGATCGACGCGATGAAGCGCGCCTCCGCCGGCCGCATCACCGCCGTCATCCCGTACTTCGGCTATGCCCGCCAGGACCGCAAGGCCAAGGGCCGCGACCCCATCTCCGCAAAGCTCGTCGCCAATATGATCGAGGCCGCGGGCGCGGACCGCGTGCTGACCATGGATCTCCATGCTGCCCAGATCCAGGGCTTCTTCGACATCCCTGTTGATAACCTGCTCTCCAACCCCATCTTCGTGAAGTATTATATGTCCAAGTTCGAGCATCCGGAAGAGATGGTCGTCGTTTCCCCGGACGTTGGCTCCGTCGCCCGCAGCCGCACGTTTGCCAACAAGATGGGCATGAATCTCGCCATCGTAGATAAGCGCCGTGAAAAGGCCAATCAGTGCGAGGTTATGAACGTCATCGGCGACGTCAAGGGCAAGAAGTGCATTCTGTTTGACGATATGGTCGATACCGCCGGTTCTCTGTGCAACGCAGCCAAGGCGATCGTCGAGATCGGCGGCGCAACTGAGGTTTATGCCTGCGCGACCCACGGCGTGCTCTCCGGCCCGGCCAACGAGCGCATCGCCAACAGCTGCATTAAGGAACTGACCTTCCTCAACACCATTCCGCCGCTCGAGGGCGCATGCAGCAAGATCAAGTATCTGGACGTTTCTCCGATCTTTGCCGATGCCATCCAGAGAATTTACGAAGAAAACTCCATGTCCGTTCTGTTCTGATTTTTATGCTGTTTCAAAGACCCAATTATGACTGGCTGATCGCGGGGCTCGGCAATCCGGGCTCTGAATACGAGAAGACCCGTCACAATACCGGCTTCATGTCCCTTGACCTGCTGGCTGCGCGCCTGCAGGTCAAGGTTTCCAAGGAGCGCTTCAAGGCCCTCACCGCGCAGGCGGACTTCGACGGCCAGCGTCTTCTGCTCATGAAGCCGCTAACCTTTATGAACGCCTCCGGCATCGCCATCGAGGCCGCCGCGCATTTCTACAAGATCCCGCCGGAGCGGGTGCTCGTCCTGTTTGACGATATTTCGCTCCCCGTCGGCAAACTTCGTATCCGCAAAAACGGATCTGCCGGCGGCCACAACGGTCTGAAGTCCATCATCTCCTGCCTCGGCTCTGACCAGTTTCCGCGCGTCAAGATCGGCGTCGGCGCCAAGCCGCACCCGGATTACGATCTGGCCGACTGGGTGCTGTCCACCGTCTCCAAAACCGAATGGCCCGACTATCAGGAAGCCATGTCCCACGCCGCCGACGCCGCCCTCTGCATCGTCAAAAACGGCTGTGAAAAGGCCGCGGC
>OHSH01000809.1_pt1 | contig 11506 bp, 8 predicted proteins | sample 1578611 | NCBI WGS metagenome assembly OHSH01 (sample SAMEA3879576, study PRJEB24766) | human gut metagenome | biome: human-associated habitat; feature: feces | place: USA | collected 1985/1987 | reverse complement strand
GGATGTGCCCCAGCCTTGCCGAACCGTACGCAGACGGTTTCTCCAGAACAAAAAATCTATTTAAAACATCCCTGATACATTGACAAAAATCGACAGAATTTGTATAATAGCAGAAGATTGTACTTTATGATAGAAAGGATTTGTATTCCATGCATCATTCTCGGATTTTTGCAGTTCTGCTCACGTTTTGCCTGACTATTTGCAGCTTGTCCCTGCCTGTATCTGCAACCGCAACCGCATTGCCCTATACGCAGTCACCGGACAGCTTTACTACAAATGGGCTTTATTTACGGCTGAATTTGCGGAATGAGCAGGGCAATTCCAACTGTACGGACTTGCAGCCGAGTCCAGCTTCTGATTATTTGAATGTAACATTTACGATTTCCGGATTGGGTAGATTGTCAGAACCCTATGTGGTTTCTCTGCTGGGTGCTGCGGAAGACCTTACATTTTTTGGAACGGATGAAGACACAGCAACCCCCGGCGTAGTACATATTACACGGGACGGAACATATCAGGTGAAAACGCTGCTGCCGCATACAGTTGCAGAGATTTCCTATTTGATGCTGGAAACAAACATTCCGCTTGCTGCTTATACCGATACGGATGTTGCAGCAGATACCGGAATTTCTATTACTGTACAGCAAATCACAACGGAAGCAGATGCTCCAGTGGTACAGCTGGAACGTGGTGATCCGGACGGAGATGGTGCAGTTTCGGTGCAGGATGCTGTATTGGTGTTGACTTATTATGCAAAGAAATCCGTAGGATTAGAGCCGGAAACGGATGTCCAATTTCAGCAGATTCAAAGAGGCGATATTGATAAAGACGGCATCATTTCCGTGCAAGATGCCGTTTCGATTTTGACCTACTATGCAAAGAAGTCCGTCGGATATGTTCCGGATTGGGATAATCTCTGAAAAAGAATTTGAATAAATATCTGATAGCGTAAAGTACTTTTTAAGCAGCTTTCCACTTTTTTATCTATTTTTGAAAGAAAAATTACGAACAAGAGAACGCTTCCAATGTGGAAAAGTCAGATGTAAATAGAGAACAGTGAATTGTTGAAAAGTAAGCGACTGTCATGAATTTGTCACCACAAACACTTTCTATTTTTGGTAAAAATTCATAAAAATAGGAAAAAACAGGTGATTTCACTGTAAAATCGGAAAGATACAGCTTATATTTACCATAAAAAGGAAAATAAAATGGAAAGAAATACAAGTTTTTCTGGGAATCTTTTTCAACTTACGTTTGTGAAAGAATCTTGCTTTTGTTGAAAATGTCGGTTCTGTCCGCAAAACATTGACATTCCATAGAAAAATGCGTATAATAAACAGAGAGAAAGTAAAAAATTCGATGGTACTTAAAAAATAGAAAAAGAGTGGAAATTATGGAAAAATTAAGAAAGAACACTTGTCGGAAAGCGATTTCTTTTTTTGTCACGGGATTGCTGACAATCGCTTGTCTGCCTGCAAATGTTTCCGTTTTTTCAGCAGCTTGGAACGGAACTGTGGATACCAGTTGGTATCAGGCAGGCGAAACACAGCTTTCTATCTCAAATCCGGAGGAATTGGCTGGACTGGCAAAATTAGTGAACGATGGAACAACCAACTTTGAGGGCGTAACCATTACATTAGAGGCAGATTTACAGATGAATCCGCTGACCAATTGGGAGAAATGGGAAACCGCCGAAGCACAGCCGTCTAATACTTGGATTCCGATTGGGATTGTCAATCAATCTTTGTTTCATGGAATATTTGACGGCAATGGACATACAATTTCGGGCTTGTATGCTCAGAATTACGGAGAAACAGGTTTGTTTGCCGGACTTTACCGAACAGCAACGGTAAAAAATCTGACGATTGAAAAAAGTTATTTGAGCAGTTATGATACCTTTGCTGGCGGTATTTGCGGCTATAATTATAAGGGCACAATTGAAAATTGCGAAAATCGAGCCGTGATCTCTTCTTGGTATTACATGGCTGGCGGTATCTGCGGCGTGAACTTTAACGGAATGGTTTCCCGTTGCAGCAATGACGCATTTATTTCCGGACAGGAAGCAGCTGGCGGAATTGCTGGGCAGAGCATCTATGCAACTGTATCAGAAAGTTGCAGTACAGGAAGAATTTCTTCGCTGCAATTTGCTGGCGGTGTCGTTGGACAAGAGAGTGGCGGCATCGTGCAGAACTGTTACAACACCGGAGCGATTAAAGGAAATACCATAGCTGGCGGCGTGGTTGGAGCATTTGAATGTGGTTCGATTGAAACTTGTTTCAATATTGGAACGGTGTCTGGAGATGAAAAAATAGGTGGTGTTGTTGGGGACAGCAATGCTAATTGTACAGCGTGCTATTATCAATCCGGTGTGACGGATACGCAGCCAATTGACCGAGAAATTTGCACGGCAATGAAGCAATCGGAGATGCAGAAAGCAACCTTTGCACAAAAACTCGGAGCAGCTTATTCCGGTATTACAGGCAGTTATCCGCTGTTGTTCTGGCAGCAACACCGCTCCCAGACAACAGAAACGACCAAAGCAACTGCAACTACTACTACCACAAAAAAGACCACGACAGGCACAACGAAGCCTTCCAACACCACAACTTCTGCGAGAACTACGCAGACCACAATAATTACCTCTCTGGAACAGCCCGTCACTGGAACAACCCTAGAGGGTGAGGGAAGAGTCGTTACACAGAAAAACATCAAGGAGATTCACCAAATCGGTGCAACACTGCAACTGTATTACTTAGGGGAAAAGGGTGAAGTGCCTCAGTGGATTTCGACGGATGACAGCGTTGCAACGATTGACCAAGATGGCGTATTGACAGCAGTTTCCGAGGGAGATGTCATTGTTGGAGCGTTGGTCAACCAGAAATTCTATAAGTTGACCATTACCATTTCTGTTCCAAAGACCACAGCAGAAACGACGATACCAATCGAAACAGAAACCACCGATTTGACAACAGCAACTACCGAACCGATGACAACCACGGTTATCACTACAACCACCACCTTGCCTGACCCCTATGAAATGGGCGATGTAGACGGGGATTCTATCGTTAGTGTAGACGATGCTGTGCAGATTTTGACGTATTATGCAAAACGGGCTGCCGGATATACCACATTCTTCTCTGAGATTGCTCACATCAATGATTTGGCAACAAACGCTGCTGACATTAACGGCGATAGAGTGATTTCTGTAGAAGATGCCGTTGCAGTTTTGACGTATTATGCAAAGACTGCTTCTGGTATGCAGCCAAGCTGGGCGGATGTCATTGGCACTTCATCGAAACAGACAAATACAGAGTCCGGAGAACCAGTGGAATCACCGTTACCGGAAGAATTTGCACTGCTGCCGACTGAAGGAGCAGAATAACAGGCTTATGATATAGTTTATCATAAATTGAGGGAAAAACAGTCCTTTTTGAAAGAAAGGGGCTGTTTTTTTATTGTCCTCCCTTTTTCTTTGCGGTGATTTGAAACAGAATTGCCGAGCAAATCGGAATCGCACACGAAGAAATTGCAACGACAATCCAGAGTGGCAGCGACAGCGGAACAGTCGTGAAAATCATCTGTAGAGCCGAACTTTCCACCGCTGCAAATAAGATACCGGCGGAAACCGCAACCGCAGCCAGCAGCTTCCAGTTGTTCCAGAGTGGCAGATGAAACAGGGATTTTGTTTCTGATTTGCACTCAAAAACGTGAATCAGCTGCGAGAGAATCAGCGTACACAAAGCAGTGGTACGGGCAGCCTCCAGCGTTCCGCCGAGTCGCAGTGCCATGGAGAACGCTCCCAGCGTGCAGACTCCAATTAACAGCCCTCGAAAGACAATTCGCTGTAACAGACCGCCGGAGAAGAACGGCTCTTCTGGTTTTCGTGGTGGCTGCCGCATGGCATCCGGTTCGGGCTGTTCCATGCCAAGGGCAATCGCTGGCAGCCCATCCGTGACCAGATTCACCAGCAGCAATTGCGTGGGCAGCAGAATCACAGGCATGCCCATGAGAATCCCCAGCAGCATTGTAATCACTTCCCCGATGTTGCAGGAGAGCAGATAGCGGACAAATTTTCGGATGTTGGCATAAATACAGCGTCCCTGCTCCACCGCATAAACCAAAGTCGATAGGTTGTCATCCAATAGAATTACATCTGCCGCCTGTTTTGCCACTTCTGTGCCGGATTTTCCCATGGCAACGCCAACATCTGCCTCTTTCAGAGCCGGAGCATCGTTGACACCATCCCCCGTCATTGCAACAATCGCACCCGTTTTCTGATAGGCACGTACCAACCGCAGCTTATGAGCAGGATTGACTCTTGCAAAGACTGCATATTCCTGGATACAAGCGGCAAGCTGTTCATCGCTCAAAGCATCCAGTTCCTGTCCTGTCATCGCCTTTTTTCCGTGCAGTAGCCCTGCTTGCTCTGCAATGGCAAGGGCGGTTTTTTTGTGGTCGCCAGTAATCATTACAGTTTGAATTTTCGCCTGTTCGCAGGTGCGAATCGCTTGCTTTGCCGATTCTCGAGGAGGGTCTAACATACCGCTCAACCCCAGAAAAATCCAGTCGCCATCTGATTCCCGATAGGCAAACGCCAATACTCTCAAAGCACGTTCTGACAAGGTCTGCACGGCAGAGCGGACTTCTTCCCGAAACGATTCGGTCAGCGTGGTGACCGTTGTTCCATGCAGCAATTGCGTGCAGAGTGGCAATACACGGTCTGCTGCACCCTTGAGGTATTGCCGTTCTGTGCCGTTGTAGGAAACCGTGACTTCCATCTTTTTGGTTTCGCTGTCGAAAGGCTCTATATGGTGGAGGGGATAGCGTTGCTTGCAGCGTTCCCGAGAGAAACCAGCCTTTTCCGCTGCGATTAGCAGGGCGGTTTCTGTCGGGTCGCCGATTGGATTTTGTCCGGGGGTATGTTCTGCCGTGGTGCAGAGCATACAGCATTCCAGTAAAGTTTGTAAAGCCGGATGCTGTTCGGGAGAAACTGCCACTCCCTGTTGGCGAATGCACTGGTCAACGGAGAAATGTGCAGTACTAATCACCAAGTCTGTGACGGTCATGTCATTCTCTGTAATCGTCCCTGTTTTATCCGCACAGAGAATTCCAGCACAGCCCAGCGTTTCGACACTGTGTAGACGGTTGACGAGAGCCTGATGTTTCATCATGCGACTGACTGCCAGTGCAAGGGCAATGGTAACGGTTGCCGGTAAGCCTTCCGGAATGGCAGCAATGGCAATGGTGATGCCCGTCATCAGCATATCAAAAATCGGTTCTCCTCGGAAAACCCCTGCGAAAAAGACCAGAATACACACGACAATGCAGAGCAATGCGACGACTTTTCCCAGTCCGGCAAGACGTTTTTGCAGCGGCGTTTGAGAAACTGTGACATCGTGCAGCAAGTCGGAAATCTGTCCCATTTGCGTTTTTGTGCCCGTTGCGATGACGCAGGCAGTGGCAGAGCCTCGCAGGATGGCAGTTCCCGCATAGACGACATTTTTCTTGTGGAGGGCGTTGTCCGTGTCGGTTTCTGCTCCAGCAGTTTTGGAAACAGCAGCCGATTCGCCCGTTAAAATGGATTCATTGGCAGCAATGCCGCTGGCAGTCACGAGGGCAGCATCTGCCGGAACACGGTCGCCGGCTTCCAGCCGGATGAGGTCACCCCGTACCAGTTCCGCAGCGGAAATGGTCTGCCATATTCCATCTCGGCAGACGGCAGCGGTGGGGGCAGTCATCTGCCGGAGTGTTTCGAGGGTGCGTTCTGTCCGAAATTCCTGAATGAACCCTAAAATTGCATTCAGCAGAACAATTAAAATAATGGTGATGGCATCCGTCCATTCGCCCAGCAAAACAGAAACCATGGTTGCTGCCAGCAAAATCATAACCATGACATCTCGAAATTGGCCGAGGAACATCCGGACGGGTTTGGATTTGGGGGCTTCTGCGAGTTCGTTTTTCCCGTCCTGTCGCAGACGGTTTTTTGCCTCCTGTTGGGTTAATCCCTGCATCATGGAACGCCTCCTGTCTGTTGAAATAACATTTTGTTATCAGCATATGCAGCAGCCGGCGGCGTTTATGTCAAAGAAAAAGGTTGACGAATATGGGAAATTCCGCTATAATAGAAAGTACACGTTCATCCATTCAAGGATTATCAAAAGGAGAGGAATTAAAAATCATGCGGAATACAACCAGTTATGAAAGTCCGTTTTGTACACGGTATGCCAGCGAAGAAATGCAGCACGTTTTTTCTGCTGACAAGAAATTTTCTACTTGGAGAAAGCTCTGGGTCGCTCTGGCTCGGGCAGAAATGGAACTCGGTCTGCCGATCACACCTTCTCAGGTAAAGGAACTGGAAGACAATGTTTATAACATTGATTATGATGTTGCAGAAGCACGGGAACGGGTCGTTCGTCACGATGTCATGTCCCACGTTTATGCATATGGACAGGTTTGTCCGCACGCAAAGGGCATCATTCACTTGGGAGCAACCTCCTGCTATGTTGGCGATAATACGGATATTATCATCATGCGGGACGCTCTGAAAATCATCCGCCGGAAGCTGATCAATGTTCTGGCAAATCTGTCGAAGTTTGCCATGCAGTATAAGGGCATGCCGGCACTGGCATACACCCACTTGCAGCCGGCACAGCTGACAACCGTCGGCAAGCGTGCAACGCTGTGGATGAATGAACTGCTGATGGATTTGGAAGAACTGGATTTCCGGCTTGCCAACCTGAAAATGCTCGGCTCAAAGGGCACAACGGGTACACAGGCTTCTTTCATGGAACTGTTTGAAGGCGATTCCACAAAGGTAAAGAAGCTGGAACAGATGATTGCGGAAGAAATGGGCTTCACCGGTGTTGTTCCGGTTTCTGGTCAGACTTATTCCAGAAAGATTGACTCCCAGATCCTTGCAACTCTGAGCGGCATTGCACAGTCTTGCTCGAAGTTCTCCAACGATATGCGGTTGTTGCAGAGCTTTAAGGAAATGGAAGAACCATTTGAAAAGACCCAGATTGGTTCGTCTGCAATGGCATACAAGCGGAATCCGATGCGGTGCGAACGAATCACCTCTCTGTCCCGTTATGTCATGATTGACAGCCTGAATCCGGCATTCACCGCAGGAACACAGTGGTTTGAACGGACATTGGACGACTCTGCAAACAAGCGGATTTCTGTTCCAGAAGCTTGTCTGGGTGTAGATGCGATCCTGAACATCATGCTGAATGTAACCGATGGTCTGGTGGTTTACCCGAAGATGATTCGGCAGCGGATCATGCGGGAACTGCCGTTCATGGCAACCGAAAACATCATGATGGATGCGGTGAAGAAGGGCGGCGACCGTCAGGCACTGCACGAAAAGATTCGGGAATACTCCATGATTGCTGGAAAGCACGTCAAGGAAGATGGCCTGGAAAATGACCTGTGCGATATGATTCTGGCTGACCCGATGTTCATGATTACCAAGGAAGAACTGGATGCGATTTTGCAGCCGGAAAACTTCACAGGTAGAAGTGAACAGCAGACTGAAGAATTTGTGGACAACTGCATTCGTCCGATTTTGGCAGCAAATGCATCCCTGATTGGCGAACATTACGAAATGAAGAACTAAGATTTTCTTTTTCAGGAAGTGAGAGAAAGACCGTTTTCCGCCGATATTTCCGGCTGGAAAGCGGTCTTTTTTGCTCTGTTGCAACTTATACAAAACTGCATATGAAAAAATCGAAAAAAATAGTTGACATTTCTAAAAAAATGTGGTAAAATAAAAGTACCTTCTACAGAACAGGATATTTTCGAGAACGCTTGTTTTTTCAGGAGCAATGGTTCTGTAGAATATTGGTATGCTATCCTCTCTTCTATTCTATATCAATCCAGAAGCACCGTTATCCGATGGGTAACGGTGCTTCTGTTTGTTTTTGATGATTTTTGCACACTTTTGGAATCTCTGTCTATCTCATGCAGACAATTGTCCTTTTGTGGAGATGCACGAAAAACGATATGAAAAAATAATAACTTTTGACATTGTGGACGGCGACTTTTGAAAATGTACTTTTTTGACGAAAAATGCCTTATTTTCCACGGAAAATCGTGTAAAAAGTTAAGTCTGAAACCGTTGACTTTTTTCTCCGAAAGTTCTATAATGATTAAAAGTGGAGAATGAAAATGCGAAAGATTTTCGGTACTTTTGGAAACTTGCAAAAAGCAACAGTTTCCGGAAGATTGTCCCATATCCGTCATTTTGCCGCATTTTAATGCTTGCAATTTTACACAGCCGTGTGTATAATAGAAAGCAGAGCAGTAAACGACACTGTTCTAACATTCAACACTTTAAATGCTGCCGTTGATACCAAGACGGCAGATGCCTTTTGCAGGGAACTGCAAAAGAGCTTGTGAGAGAGGATGGTGAGAAGATGGGAGAAGCATTGGCAGAAGAACTGCAAACCGAGGTCGCCTTTACGATTCCGCTGTTCGGTGGAATTCCTGTGCATGAATCCATTGTGGTCATGTGGGGCATTATGGCGTTCGTCATGATTGCGGTTCTGCTTTTGACACGCAATCTGAAAATTGTTCCCGGCCGTGGACAGGCGATGCTCGAATCTGCGGTAACGTGGGTGAACAATTTCTTGGAAGGCAACATGGGCAAAGCCGGTAGACCGTATTTTGCATATCTGGGTACTGTGCTGCTGCTGCTCGGCATTTCCAACCTCATCGGGATGTTCGGCTTCGGTATTAAACCGCCGACCAAAGACATCAACGTCACGGTTGCATTTGCATTGCTCAGCATTATCCTGATTGAAGTGTCCACATTCCGGGCACAGGGCGGCTTGAAAGGCTTTTTGTCATCCTTCACCAAACCAATGGCAATTATGACCCCGATCAACATTATGGAAATCGGCATTCGTCCGCTTTCGCTGTGTATGCGACTGTTCGGTAATGTTTTGGGTGCATTCGTTGTCATGAAGCTGATCGAACACGTCTGTGGACTGATTGTCCCAATGGTATTCAGTATGTACTTTGATGTGTTCGATGGACTGATTCAAGCGTATGTATTTGTATTTTTGACTTCGCTGTTTATGGCGGAGGGCATGGAACACCACGAGAAATAAGGAGGAAATCATCATGATTGCAGCAGGAATTGCCGTTTTAACGGGTTTAGGTGCAGGCTTGGGCATCGGGATTGCAACCTCGAAAGCAACCGAAGCCATTGCAAGACAGCCGGAAGCAGCTGGCGACATCAACAAGACGTTGTTGCTCGGTAGTGCACTGGCAGAAGCAACTGCGATTTACGGTTTCGTTGTCGCATTGCTCTTGGTTATTATGAAGTAAATAGAAAATTGAAATCATTCAACATAGGAGGAAAAGAATCATGATTGCAGCAGGAATTGCCGTTTTGACCGGCTTGGGTGCAGGTCTGGGAATCGGAATTGCTACCTCAAAGGCAGCAGAAGCCATTGCAAGACAGCCGGAGGCAGCCGGCGACATCAATAAGACACTGCTGTTAGGTAGTGCCCTGGCAGAAGCAACCGCCATCTATGGTTTCGTTGTTGCACTGCTGCTGGTCATCATGAAGTGATCAGCAGGGAATCCTTTAAAGAAAGGAGCTGCGTTCTGCCAGAGAGCAGGACGAAACAGAAATTATGTTAGAGTTTGATATTTGGACGATTGCATTTTCAATCATCAATATTCTGGTACTGTTCTTGTTTCTGAAGAAGTTCCTGTTCGGACGCATTCAGAATATCATGGATCAGCGTGCCGCAGCGGTACAAGCCGATCTGGATCAGGCAAAAGCGTCCAAAGAGGAAGCACATCAGCTGCGGCAGCAGTATGAAAACACGCTCTCCGGTGCAAAGCAGGAGGCAAGTACGATTATTGCAAACGCCAGAACTGCCGCAAAAGAACAGGGAAATCAGATTACCGAACAGGCACAGCAGGAAGCAAGTCGCATGATTCAGAATGCACAGAAGGAAATCGATGCCGAACGGCAGAATACCTTGGCTGGTGCACAAAAGGAAATTGCAGACTTGGCACTCGCTGCTGCTGCAAAGTTGGTAGAAGGAAAAATGGACGATGCCGAAAACCGGAATCTTGTTGATGCGTTCTTGAAGGAGGAAGGTGTGAATTCATGAGCCGACCAGCTGAATGTTATGCACAGGCAATGTTAGAACTGCAATACCCGATGGATGTGGTGGAGCAGGCACAGGCAATCTGGGAATGTTGTCCGGCACTCAGCGAAGCTCTGACGAATCCCACCATTTCCATTCCGGAAAAGGAAGCGGTTGTTCGGAAGGTATTTCCGGAGGCAGTGCAGAATTTGCTCTGCGTACTCTGTAAAAACGCAGAAACTGCCGATGTGCCGGAAATTTTTCAGGCATTTTATGAGAAGAAGCGACAGTCAGAAAGCTGTGTCCACGCTGTTGTGGAATATGTCACACCGCTTACAGAAGCCCAGCAGGAAGGCTTGAAACAGTTTGCCATGAAAGTGACAGGCAAACAGCAGGCAGTCCTTACGATGCAGAAAAATCCAGCATTGCGGGGCGGTTTTGTATTGCGAATCGGTGACTTGGTGTATGACCGCAGTTTGCGGAATACCTTAAAAACCCTGCAAAAGAAATTGGCAGGACAGTGACAGGAGGGAATGTGTACCCATGAATGCAAGTGAAATCATTTCCGTTTTAAAGAGTGAAATTGCGGATTTCGACCGAAAGACCGGCGTGCAGGAAGGCGGCACGGTCGTTCGGGTCGGCGATGGCATTGCAACCGTTTATGGGATGCAGCATGCCATGTACGGCGAACTGGTGGAATTTGAAACCGGTGTCCGTGGAATTATTCAGAACTTGGAAGAAAAGACCGTTGGTGTCGTTCTGCTGGGCTCTGATTATGGAATTGTAGAAGGTACACAGGTCATGCGTACCAAAAAGCGTGCCGGTGTCGGCGTTGGCTCTGGACTGATTGGCAGAGTCGTTGATGCACTGGGTGCTCCGATTGATGGCGGTGCACCGATTGAACCGGAAGACTATTACCCGATTGAACGGGAAGCAGCCGGTGTTGCAGACAGAAAGTCCGTTTCTGTTCCGCTGCAAACTGGTATTCTTTCCATCGACTCCATGTTCCCGATTGGACGTGGACAGAGAGAATTGATCATCGGTGACCGTCAGACGGGTAAAACTTCGATTGCTGTAGATACCATCATCAACCAGAAGGGACAGGATGTCATCTGTATTTATGTTGCCATCGGTCAGAAGTCCTCAACGGTTGCAAAAATTGTAAATACTCTGAAAACCCATGGTGCAATGGATTATTCCGTAGTTGTTTCCGCATCCGCCAGTGCTCCTGCTCCAGTGCAGTATATTGCACCGTATTCCGGTACGGCGATGGCAGAATTCTTCATGCATCAGGGCAAAGATGTTCTGATTATCTATGATGACCTTTCCAAGCATGCGGTGGCTTATCGTGCAATGTCCCTGCTGCTCCACCGTCCGCCGGGGCGTGAAGCTTATCCGGG
>OHSH01000803.1_pt1 | contig 11550 bp, 10 predicted proteins | sample 1578611 | NCBI WGS metagenome assembly OHSH01 (sample SAMEA3879576, study PRJEB24766) | human gut metagenome | biome: human-associated habitat; feature: feces | place: USA | collected 1985/1987 | reverse complement strand
GGAGCGTCTGCGGACGCTCCGGCATTGCATTTTTACAGAAAGGGTATTGATTGGGGGCATTCCCAACAAAAAAACTCCCCCGGCGGGTTGCCGGAGGAGCATTCATTTTTCTATTCTAAACACGGATGCGCCGCCCTGACATGGTGCGCAGCCGGTCTTACTTCAGGAACTTTGCCACGGCGCGGGCGACGATGCCGCCCAGAATGCCGGACACCAGAAATTCGGCTACGCCCTGCACGCCAACCAGCAGCACTACGAACATGAAGGGGTTGGCAGCGCCCTTGACGGACACCAGATTCTGCACATAGTCGCAGCCGTAGAAAGCCAGCACGATGTAGCCCATGAAGAACAGGGTGTTCAGGGCGGGTGCGGTCATGGCGCTGAGGATGTAGCTCCAGGTGCGGGACTTATCCAGCTTCTGCAGAGCCTTGAAGATCAGGCCGCAGCACAGACCCATGAGCACACGCATACCCACACACAGGATAAAGGTGTTCAGCGGGCTGACCTGAAACAGTGCGCCGGTCATGGCAGAGGCACCGGTGATGGCATCGTAGAAGCTCACAGCGCCGAACACGCCGCCCAGCAGGGCACCCACGGCGGGGCCCATGGTGATGGCGCCCACGGCGATGGGCAAGGTGAGGAAGCTCATGTACAGCGGGCCCACGGGCACACTGCCCAGACCGACAAGCTTCATCACCAGTTCAATGGCCACCAGCAGGGCCACACGAGTCAAAGTCTTGGTATTGGTATTCTTCATAATTCAGTTTTCCTCCTGCTGCCGTTCCGCCCTTTTTGTCGGATACGGCGCAAATCTGCCCGCTCTTTGCGGGTTTTAGGTGAATATTCAAATCTTTGGAAGCGCGTAGTTGTCAGGGCGTGTTCCAGAGAAAAATGCGTTAGAACCTGTCGCCGGGGAAGCGCACCCCGGCGCTGCGGCGCGCCACCGTGAGTACCCGGCTCACCGCGATGCTGGTATCCAGCATCCGGGCACACAGCTCCTGATCTCCGGTGGTCATGGCGCGGTAAAAGGCCTCGAACTCTGCCGCCTGCCGGGGACGATCCCCGTTCAGGTTGTAGTGCTCCTCCTTGCCCTCGTTGGGATGGAAGGTCACACCGCCGCAGTAGTTCGGGGTGGATTTTTGCAGGATGTAGCCCTTCGTGCCCTGAATGATGCAGCGGGCAGGGGCTGCGCAGTCCTTGGCGGCAAGGCTTACCGCCTTGAAACCGCTGTAATCCATCATCAGCACACCGCTGGTGTCGATATTGCGCTCCATGTTGGCGGCGTATACTGCCTTGTTGGGCTCACCGAACAGACCCACGATGTAGCTGACGTTATACACGCCCAAGTCCATCAGTGCGCCGCCCGCGCACAGCGGGTCGAACACCGGCGGGGTCTGCCCGGCGCAAAAGGCGTCGTACCGGCTGGAATACTGGCTGAAGCTGCACTGTACCATGCGTACCGTGCCCACCCGGGGCAGCAGCTCCCGGAGCTTTGCATAGTTGGGCTGGTACTGGGTGGTCATCGCCTCAAAGAGGAACAGCCGCTTGCGCTGTGCCAGCGCAGCCAGCTCCTCGGTCTCGGCGGCGGTCACCGCCATGGGCTTTTCCACAATGACGTGCTTGCCTGCCTCCAGCGCCACCCGGGCGTAGCGGGCGTGCTGTAAGTTGGGCACGGCGATGTAGACCGCGTCCACCCACTGCAAAAGCTCAAAATAATTGGTGGTGTGCTGCGGGATCTGATATTGTGCACACAGCTCTGCGGCCTTTGCCGCCGAGCGCGGGGTGCTGCACACCGCCTGCACAGTAAACGGCGTGTGCTCCACAAGCCATGGCAAAAATTCCTGCACGATCTTACCCGTGCCAAGAATGCCCAGTTTCATAATGCTCTCCCTTATCCTCTTGTTCCCTCAGCCTACCAGCGCCTCCGGCTCGCGGCGGGTGCGGCGGTTGGGGTGCGGGTGCTTTGCCCGGAGGCGTCCCTGTTGACCGTAGTGTCTGCCGCCGCCATGGCTGCGGCCGTGCTCCTGCGGGGCGTTCAGCTGGTACAGCAGTGCCAGCCCCTTCATCAGCAGCTCTGGGTCATAGGTCAGGGGGTGGCGGCACAGCGGGGTGACGTACTTTGCCAGACCGCCGGTGACCACCAGTGTAGCCGGGCTGCCCAATTCCTCTTCAATGCGCTGCACCATGCCGTCAATGAGCACGGCGGTGCCCAGCACCGAGCCGGACAGCATACAGCTTTCGGTATTGGTGCCGATGGCTTTTTTCGGGGAGCCCAGATGCACCTGCGGCAGCTGGGCACAGCGCTCACCCAGTGCGCGCAGCCCGGTGGAAAGGCCGGGGCAGATCACGCCGCCCCGGAACACCCGATCCTTGTCCACCACATTAAAGGTGGTGGCAGTGCCGAGGTCTACCGTGACGATCGGCAGCGGAAAGTTTGCCGCCGCGTAGGCGGCATCCACCAGCCGGTCCTTGCCCACGGCGCGGGGCTCGTCCACCCCCATGGTCAGCCCGGTGCGGATGTCCGGCGAAACGATGACCGGCTTTTTGCCGGTGTAGTGGCGGGCGCACTCGGCCAGTGCCCCGGTGATCTGGGGCACTACGCTGGTGAGCACCGCGCCTTCAAAGCGCATGGGACGCTCCGGATGGCGGCGGTGCGCAAAAATTTTATCCATTTCGGCACGATATTCCGCAGCCGTGCGGGTGCGCACCGTGTCCATGCGCGCCACAAAGCATACACGTCCGTCCCGGATGCCCCCAAGGGCGACGGTGGTGTTGCCTATATCAATGGCTAAGATCATAATTCTGTTTTCCTTTTCAAAATAAAAGAAAAGAACCGGTTTGCTCTTTGTCAAGCGTATTTTACCGCATTTTTGCGCCGGATACAAGTTCCCGGCAAAGATTTTGTTGTGCTGGTGGAAGTTTTGCATTATACTAAGGTAAGATATGTGGAAAAGAACTGTTTTTCCGGGAGGTAAACAAACCATGGATCTGAACGGCAAGTGCGTCCTGCTGGGCGTGAGCGGCGGCATTGCCGCCTATAAGATGGCCAACGTGGCCAGTGCACTGCGCAAGCTGGGTGCGGATGTGGAGGTCATCATGACCAAAAACGCCACCCAGTTCATCACCCCTCTCACCTTTGAGACCCTGACCGGCCACAAGTGCATGGTGGACACCTTTGACCGGGATTTCAAGTTTGAGGTCACCCACATCTCGCTGGCAAAAAAGGCGGATGTGATCCTTGTAGCCCCCGCCACCGCAAACGTCATTGCCAAAATGGCGCACGGCATTGCGGACGATATGCTTACCACCGTGGTGCTGGCCGCTAAGTGCCCCAAGCTGGTGGCCCCCGCCATGAACACCGGCATGCTGGAAAACCCCATCACGCAGGATAACCTTGCCACGCTGGAGCGGTACGGCTTTACTGTCATCCCCTCCGAAAGCGGCGTGTTGGCCTGCAAGGACGTGGGCAGCGGACGCCTGCCCAAGGAGGAGGTACTGCTGGAGCACATCCTGCACACCATCGCCCGTCCGAAGGATCTGGCCGGGGTGCGCGTCGCGGTGACCGCCGGCCCTACGCAGGAGGCGCTGGACCCGGTGCGCTACCTGACCAACCACTCCACCGGCAAGATGGGCTACGCCCTTGCCCGCGCCGCCGCCATGCGGGGCGCCGAAGTGACCCTGATCCACGGGCAGACCGCGCTGCCGCCGGTCAAGTTTACCACCGATGTGCCGGTGACCACCGCCCGGCAGATGTACGAGGCGGTGACAAGCCGCTTTGACACCACCGATGTGCTGATCATGGCCGCCGCCGTGGCGGACTACCGCCCGGTGACCGTGGCCAGCGACAAGATCAAGAAAAAGGACGGCGACCTCTCCATCCCTGTGGAGCGCACCGCCGACATTCTGGGTACCATCGGCCCGAAAAAGACCCACCAGTTCCTCTGCGGTTTTTCCATGGAGACCCGGGATATGGTGGAAAACTCCACGGCCAAGCTGACCCGGAAGAATCTGGACATGGTGGTGGCCAACAACCTGAAGGTCGCCGGAGCCGGTTTTGGGGTGGACACCAACGTGGTCACCTTCATCACCCCCGACGGCACCCGGGAGCTGCCCCTGATGAGCAAGGCCGATGTGGCCGATGCCATTCTGGATGAGATTTTGAAGCGCAGAGGTTTATAAAAACTTTTATCCCTCTCCGTCAACCCGGCGGAGAGGGTTGTTTTTGTAAGAAAAACGTTCACTTTACCCTGCTTTTACAAAAACATTTTTCAAAATCCGGGCAAATCACTTTCCAAAAGTGCAATTTTGATGTATTCTATTCCTATCCGCTGTTCAGGTCCACTGTCCGCGGAGGAACCACAAACGAAAGAGGGGTGCGCACAGATATGCTGAAATATCTGGCAAAACGCATCGGGCGTTCCATCCTGACGCTGTTCGTCATTGTAACGCTCGTGTTCTGCCTGCTGCGGCTGATGCCGGTGGAAGGCTACTTTGCAAACTACGAAAAAATGACCGAGGCCCAGATCCAGGCGGGCCTGCAGTCCATGGGCCTGCTGGACCCGCTGCCGGTGCAGATCGGCCGCTTCTGGTGGAATGCCCTCCACGGCGACCTGGGCGTGAGCCATATTTATAAGGTAAATGCCTCGGTCACCGGCATCCTGGCCAAAAAGCTGCCCATTTCCATCCAGATGGGCGTATTTGCCATGCTGCTGAGCCTGGTCATCGGCATTCCCATGGGCCTGCTGATGGGCCGGTTCAAGAACCGCTGGCCGGATAAGATCGGCACCGCCATCATCGTGCTCATTCAGGCCGTGCCTGCCGCCGTGTATTACCTTTATATTCAGATGTACGGCACCACCGCCCTGGGCGTGGGCCTGCTGTTTGATGCCTCCGACTGGCGGTACTGGGTGCTGCCGGTCTGCTCCATGAGCCTGGGCAACGTGGCATTCTACGCCATGTGGCTACGCCGCTACATGGTGGACGAGAGCAACAAGGATTACGTCCGGCTGGCGCTGGCCAAGGGCGTGAGCGAGAGCAACATCGCCCTGCGCCACATCTTCCGCAACGCCATGGTGCCGCTGGTGCAGTATATTCCCTCTGCTTTCCTGAACACTGTGGTCGGCTCCATCTACATCGAGAGCCTGTATTCCATCCCCGGCATGGGTGGCCTGCTGGTCACCTGCGTCCAGCGCCACGACAACACCATGGTGCAGGGCATCGTGTTGCTGTACGCCTGCGTGGGCATCATCGGCCTGATTCTGGGCGATCTGCTCATGGTGCTCATCGATCCCCGCATCAGCTTTGGCAAGAAAGAAGGTGGCCGATAATGCTGTTCCACATGAAAGATCACAAGGCAGCTGTTCTGGAAAACGACCTGAACAAGCTGCAGAAGGACGGCCCCGCCGCTTGGGCCGACCTGCCCGAGGACGAGCTGTTCACCCCCGCCGGGTTCAGCGAGAAGCGTGCCGAGGCCACCTCCTACTCCAATTACAGCTATTGGGGCAGCACCTTCCGTGCTTTCTTCAAGAACAAGATCGCCGTGGCCCTGCTCATTGCACTGGTGTTCGTGGTGGGCTTTGCCTTTTTGCAGCCCTATCTGCCCGGTCAGGCAGATCCCAATCTCTGCCAGGTAGACTCTACCACCGGTATCCAGTTCCGCAATATCGCCACCGGGGAAGAGGGCTTTATCTGGGGTTCCAACGCCATCGGCCAGGACCTGTGGGCCCGCATCTGGGCCGGTGCACGCACCAGTCTGACCATCGCCTTCTTCGTGGCCCTCATCGAGGCCGTGGTGGGCATCACGGTGGGCGTGCTCTGGGGCTATGTCCGCCAGCTCGATTTCTTCTTCACCGAGCTGTACAACATCTGTGATAACATCCCTTCCACCATCATCCTGATCCTGATCTCCTATGTCGCGTCCCCCAGCATCCAGACCCTGATCCTGGGCATGTCCATCACGGGCTGGATCGCCATGGCGCGCTTTATCCGCAACCAGATCCTGATCATCCGCGACCGTGATTACAACGTGGCTTCCCGCTGCATCGGCACCCCCATCCGCCGCATCGTGCTGCGCAACCTGCTGCCCTATCTGGTATCGGTCATCATGCTGCGCATGGCCCTGACCATCCCTGCCGCCATCGGCAGCGAGGTGTTCATCACCTATATCGGCCTGGGCCTTTCTGTGGAAACGCCCTCTCTGGGCAACCTGATCAACGACGGCCGCAAGGTAATGATGCAGGCGGGCCTGCGGTACCAGCTGCTCTACCCCACCATCATCCTGAGCTTTGTCACCATTGCGTTCTACCTCATCGGCAACGCCTTCTCGGACGCTGCCGACCCGAAGAACCACCTGCAGTAAGGAGGGACAGAAGATGGAAAAAAATCAGCTCATCCTTTCTGTAAAGGACCTCAACATCAAATTCAACCTGCGCGGCAAGGTGCTGCATGCCATCCGCGGCATCGACCTGGACATCTACCACGGCGAAGTCCTTGCCATCGTGGGCGAATCCGGCTCCGGCAAGAGCGTGTTCACCAAGAGCTTCATGGGCCTGCTGGATGCCAACGGCTCCATCACCTCGGGCACCATTGATTATTACGGTGCCGATGACGGCAAACCCATCCGCCTTTCCGACCTGAAAAAGGAGAAGGACTGGCTGAAGGTCCGGGGCCATGAGATCGCCATGATCATGCAGGACCCCATGACCAGCCTGAACCCCCTGAAGACCATCGGCGACCAGATCATGGAAGCCGTGGAGCTGCACCAGCATCTCAAGGGCAAGGCCGCCCGGGAAAAGACCCTTGAATACCTGCGGGACGTGGGCATTGCTGACCCCGAGGTGCGCTTTGCGCAGTATCCCCACGAGTTTTCGGGCGGTATGCGCCAGCGCGTCGTCATTGCCATTGCGGTGGCCTGCAACCCGCAGATCCTGATCTGCGACGAGCCCACCACCGCACTGGATGTGACCATTCAGGCCCAGATCCTGCAGCTGCTCAAGGAGATGCAGGTCAAGTACAACCTGACCATCGTTCTCATCACCCACGATCTGGGCGTGGTGGCCAACATCGCCGACCGGGTGGCCGTCATGTACGCAGGTGACATCGTGGAGATCGGCACCTCCGATGAGATCTACTACGACCCCCGCCACCCCTACACCTGGGCGCTGCTGTCCAGTATGCCCCAGATGGGCATCAAAGGCGAGGATCTGTTCAACATTCAGGGTACACCCCCGAATCTGTTCACCGAGATCCATGGCGATGCCTTTGCGCCCCGCAACCCCCAGGCGCTGAAGATCGACTTTGTCAAGCGCCCGCCCTACTTTACGGTCAGCCCCACCCACAAGGCCAAGACCTGGCTGCTGGACCCCCGGGCCCCCAAGGTGGAACCGCCTGCCGCCGTCAAACTGTTGAAAGAGGAGGGGATGCAGGATGCCTGAAAATCGTGACATTCGCGTTTGCGAAGCAGTGAACACCCCGGCGGGGTGTTCGAGCGAAAAAACGGTCTTGCGCCAGCAAGATGGAGAGGCCTCGCCCCGGCAGGTCCTGCTTGAGGTCAAGGACCTCGAGGTGACCTACGGCTCCGGCCGCAAGGCCTTCAAGGCCGTGAACCGTGCCAACTTTGAAATTTACAAGGGTGAGACCTTTGGTCTGGTGGGCGAATCCGGCTCCGGCAAGACCACCATCGGCCGCGCCATCATGCGCATCCTGCCCACCTCGGGCGGCGAGATCCTGTACAAGGGCCAGAAGATCAACGGCAAAATCCCGCATGCGCTGGACAAGCAGATCACCCGTGAGATCCAGATGATCTTTCAGGACCCGCAGTCCTCGCTGAACGAGCGCGCCAAGGTGAGCTACATCGTGGGCGAGGGCCTGCAGAATGTCCGGCCCGACCTGACCGCCGCCCAGCGGGAAGAGAAGGTCCGGCAGGCACTGCTGGATGTGGGCCTGCTGCCTGAATTCGCCTCCCGTTTCCCGCATGAGTTCTCCGGCGGCCAGCGCCAGCGCATCGGCATTGCCCGCGCCCTGATCGTAGAGCCTGAGTTCATCATTGCCGACGAACCCATCTCGGCTCTGGATATGTCCATCCGCGCCCAGGTGCTCAACCTGCTGCGCCATCTGCAGAAGGAGCGCGGCATCACCTACCTGTTCATCGCCCACGACCTCTCGGTCATGCGGTACATTTCGGACCGCATCGCCGTCATCCACAAGGGCGATATCGTGGAGCTGGCCGATGCGGAGGAGCTGGTGACCCATGCCATCCACCCCTACACCCGCAGCCTGCTCTCCGCCATCCCCATGCCCAACCCCAGGCTGGAGCGGAAGAAAAAGCTGCTGGTCTACGACCCCGCCATGCACGACTACTCCAGAGAGACCCCTCAATGGCGCGAACTGCGGCCTGAGCATTTTGTGCTGTGCAGCGCCGCCGAAGCGGAGCAGTGGCTGCCGCGCTGACCCCCGACATTTCGGGAGGAATCGTTGTTTTACGGCACTTTTACGCAACGTTCATAGTTTATTTCTTGACATTCTCAGGCGGCTCCACTACAATAGAGACTGCATCGTTGATTCTAATTTTTGAGTTATTTGCGTGATCTGACCGGCGGCTTTCATCTTTCTTGCAAAGCTGTCGGCTTTTAGCAATGAAAAGAAGAAAGAAAAGAGGACTTTATTCTATGACTACTGAACAGCGTGAACCGCTCTATGCGTCCACTGCGAAGCCCTGGCTGAAGTACTATGACCAGAAATACATCGACATGCCCCTGCCCAAGTGCAGCGCCTTTGAGTATCTCTGCCATCAGAACAAAAACCACCTGAGCGAGACCGCTCTGGAGTATTATGGCCGCAAATTCACCTTTGCAGACCTCTTTGTGAATGTCAAGAAAACCGCTGCCGCCTTCCGTGCTCTCGGCGTGAAGAAGGGCGACATCATCACCGTCGTCAGCGTGATGACCCCCGAGGTGATCTATGCCTTCTACGCTGTCGATATGATCGGCGCAACGCTGAATCTGGTGGACCCGCGCTACAGCGTTGAGGGCATCCACGAGTACATCGAGGAGGTGGACTCCCATCTTCTGGTCTGCCTGAACGTCGTGTACGAGCGCTGCCGTCAGGCCGCAAAGCGCACCAACGTGGAAAAGGTCATCGTCCTCTCTCCGGCCGACTCTCTGCCCCCGGTGATGGCCGTAGGCTACAAGCTGACCACCCCCGACAAGAACAAATATGCCTCCAACGTCATCCGCTGGAAGCAGTTCATCAAGGGCGGCGAGGGCCAGAGCACCGCTGCGGAGCCCTATGACCCCGACCACGCCTGCGTCGTCGTCCACACCGGCGGCACTACCGGCTCCCCTAAAGGCGTCATGCTCACCGACAACTGCTTCAACGCTCTGGCGCAGCAGTTCCGCGCCTACGACAAGCTGTTCCACCGGGGCCAGAAGCTCATGAACATCATGCCCCCCTTCATTGCCTACGGCTTTGCCTGCGGCGTACATCTGCCGCTGACGCTGGGCATCAAGGTGGTCATCATCCCCAACCTCGACTCCAATAAGCTGGGCAGCCTGATCTGGAAGTACAAGCCCGAACACATGTTCGGCGTGCCCTCCCACTACCAGCAGCTGGCTGTTGACCCCAAGCTGCAGAACAAGGATCTCTCCTTCATCCGCAACTATGCCGCAGGCGGCGATGCCATCGCCCGGGGTGCCGAGCAGACGGTCAACGACTTCCTGGCCGCTCACAACGTGGAATTCCCCATCGCCAAGGGCTACGGCATGACCGAGGCATCCTCTGCTGCCACCGCTGCTGCCGGACGAAACAACAAGCCCGGCAGCGTGGGTCTGCCGCTGGTCAACACGCTGGTGTCCGCCTTTGAGCCGGGCACCGACACGGAGCTGCCCATCGGCCAGCGGGGCGAGCTGTGCATCTCCGGCCCCGGCGTTATGAAGGGCTACTACAACAAGCCTGCCGAGACCGCCGCCATCCTGCGCACCCATGCAGATGGCCGGGTCTGGGTGCACACCGGTGACATCGGCTATCTGGACGAGGACGGCTTTGTCTATCTGGACAGCCGGATCAAGCGGCTCATCATCCGTCACGATGGCTTCAAGGTGTTCCCCTCCATGATCGAAAATGTGGTCAGCCAGCATCCCGCCGTGCATCAGTGCTCTGTGGTGGGCTGCGCCGACAAGGATCATGTGCAGGGCCGCCTGCCTTTTGTCTATCTGGTGCTTGACCCTGCGGTTCCCGCCGCCAAGCGCAAGCAGATCATCAAGGAGCTGCGCCAGCTCTGCATTGAGGAGCTGCCCGAATATGTCCAGCCCGTGGGGTACAAGATCATCCCCGAAATGCCCCTGACACTGGCCGCTAAATTTGATTATCGCAAGCTGGAAGAAGAGATCACTCCCCGCGATTATTAAGCAGAATAATACACATTGGAAAGGATTCGTGACGACACCATGAAAAAGAAACTGATTGGCCTGGCCCTCTCGGCCGCCATGCTGTTCTCTGTCCTGAGCGTTTCGGCCTTTGCAGCCGTCCCGGAAGAGAGCGCAGACCCCGCTCTGACCACTGAACAGACCGCCGCAGAGGAGGAGAACTGTTTCTTCACCTCCAGCAGCACCGAAGAAGAGAAGGAGCCCAACTCCATCACCTATGTTGCCCTGGGCGACAGCATCTGCGCCGGTATCGGCCTGACTACCGTTCAATATGCACATAACTTGATGGGCGTGGACGTTTCCTTCAACTTCAAGGGTTACCCCGAGACCTGCTATGTGGGTCAAGTGGGCAAAAGCCTGAACCTCGACCGGGATCATGCCATCAACCTTGGCCTGCCCGGCGTGATGAGCAAGGATATGCTGGAGCTGGTCAAGACCGGCACCATGGCCGAGATGAACACCCTCTCCGGCTGCCAGTACAATTACCCCGAGTTTGTAGATTACATCAAAAATGCCGATGTTATCTCCATCCAGCTGGGCTCCAATGATGCTTTTGTGCCCACCGTGGTCTCTTTTGGAGAGGCCACTAACTGGAAAAGTGAGGACCTGGCTTCCATCGTGCTCAGCGGCAACCTGCGCGGCAGCAGCAAGGAAACCGAGGACGCACTGAACGAGAGCCTGAAAAAGCTCAGCCTGACCCGCAGCGAGAAAGATGCCGTCTGGAACCTGTTCTTCTCCGGCATGAACAAGATCTGCGAGAACGCTTATCCCGAAAGTAGCAGCAACCTGCGCCAGATCGTGGCGACCGTCAAGGAGCTGAACCCTGATGCCCAGATCCTGATCATCGGTGCCACCAACCCTGTGCCCCTGCTGCCCAGCTGGAGCAACTACTTCAGCAAGCTGAACAACTACGAAAAGCAGCTGGCCGATGTTTACGGTGCCACCTACGTTTCCATCCCCTTTGCTCAGACTGAGCTGGATGGCCACCCCACCGTCTCCGGCCACAAGTACATCGCCGACAAGATCGTCAAGGCCATCGAGGCCCAGCAGTAAAATAAAAGAGGGACAACCCTCTCAGTCAAAGCCTGCGGCTTTGCCAGCTCCCCCGAAAGGGGGAGCTTTTTTGATG
>OHSH01000801.1_pt1 | contig 11581 bp, 12 predicted proteins | sample 1578611 | NCBI WGS metagenome assembly OHSH01 (sample SAMEA3879576, study PRJEB24766) | human gut metagenome | biome: human-associated habitat; feature: feces | place: USA | collected 1985/1987 | reverse complement strand
CTCTCCGCTCACACCGACTACAAGGGTCGCGCCGAGTACAACAAGCGCCTCTCGCAGCGCCGCGCCGAGTCGGTGGTGGCGTATCTGACCGAGCATGGCATCGCCCGCGACCGCCTCACTCCCGTGGGCTATGGCAAGGAGAAGCCTAAGACCGTCCGCAAGAAGATGCTGGAGCGCTACCCGTGGCTCAAGGAGGGCGACGTGCTCACCGAGGAGTTTATCAAGAAACTCGACAAGGACAAGCAGGAGATCTGCAACCAGATCAACCGCCGCACCGAGTTTATCGTCCTGCGCACCACCTACGGCATGTTTGACGAAAAGGGCAACCTCAAGACCATGCCGACGCCGAAGCGCGACGAGACGGGTGACGACGACGACCTCATACTCATAGAATAACGACGCATGACACTTCCCGAGGAGTTTACTACCTACACGCGCGCCCTGATGGGCGAGGAGCGGTTTGCCCGCTTCCTTGGCGCGCTCGACGAGCCCGCTCCCGTGTCCATACGGGTCAATCCCTTCAAGGCCGAGGCCACACCCGAGACCGGGGCAGACCGCGTGGCCTGGTGTCGTGGCGGTTACTATCTCGACAGCCGCCCAGCCTTCACCTTCGACCCCCTGCTCCACGCCGGAGCCTACTATGTGCAGGAGGCCTCGTCGATGTTCATCGACCACGTCGTCCGCCAGTTTGTCCACGCCCCCGTCACGGCCCTCGACCTCTGTGCGGCCCCCGGCGGCAAGACGACGTGTCTGCGTGCCGCCCTGCCCGAGGGGAGCCGTCTCTACAGCAACGAGCCCCATCCGAAGCGGGCGCAGATCCTGGCCGAGAACGTCGTGAAGTTTGGCCACCCCGAAGTCGTCGTGACCAACAACTACGCCATCGACTACAAGCGCGCCGGCCTCCGCTTCGGCCTCATCCTCGCCGACATGCCTTGCTCCGGCGAGGGCATGTTTCGCAAGGACCCCGAGAGCATCGGCGAGTGGAGCCCGGCCAACGTGGAGAAGTGTGCCGCGCTGCAGCGGTCCATCCTTGCCGACATTTGGCCCTGCCTGCTGCCCGGCGGACTGCTGATCTACTCCACCTGCACCTTTGCCCCGGAAGAGGACGAGGGACAGGTGGCGGCGTTTTTGCAGCGCCACCCGGAGTTCACGCTGGCCGATGTGCTGGGCAATGTGGACTACACCTTTGGCAGCGCAGGCGAAGAGAACCGCACCGGCGGTCTGCCGCTGGATGTGAGCAAGGTGCGCCGCATCTGGCCCTGCCAGGGCGGCGAAGGGCACTTTATGGCCCGGCTGGTCAAGGCCGGTACGCCCCGCACCCTGCCGCCGGAGGGAGAATACACCCCGGAGGAGCAGCTCTGGCTTGCCGCCGCTGCCGAGGCGGGCAAAAAGGGCAAGGGCAAGGCGAAGCCTGCCAAGGCCGCAGATGCCCGCAGCGCCCGCCGCGCAGACAGTCGCGCCTGCCGGGACGCCGTGCAGGGCACGAGCCGCCGCACCCGGGATACCGGGGCAGGGGAGGCCACCCCGGCGCAGAGCCTTGCCGCATGGCAGGAGTTTGCCCGGCAGTATTTCCCCGCGCTGGCGCAGCGCCCGGCCGTGGTGCACGGCGGTGGTGTGTTGTTGCCGGTGGCCTTTCCGCAGACGGGACTTCATGTGCTGCGGGCGGGGGTGTTTGTGGGCAGCGTGCAGAAGGGCCGCTTTGTGCCGGAGCATCATCTGTTTACGGCCTTTGGAGGCCTCTGCACGAACTGCGAGCAGCTGACTCTTGCCGACTGCCGTTGCACCGAGTACCTCTCCGGCCGCGAAGTGGAAGCCCGCACAGCAGCGGACGGCTGGTGCTGCGTGACCGTGGACGGCTGGCCGCTGGGTGGCGGCAAGGTGTCCGGCGGGAGAGTGAAAAACCACTATCCCAAGGCGCTGCGGCTGCTGTAAACCGCAGATTTACACGCATCCGGGCGAAAATCGGGCTTTTCAGGCTTGAACGCGCCGGTGGATTGTGATAAAATAATAGAGTTAGATTTTGTGTGCTGCCACAAGCGGGCGACCACAGCCCGTCTGCCCGCAGGCGGAGATTTCGATAAAACTTTAGGAGGTTCCCATGTCTGGACATAGCAAATGGAACAACATTAAGCGCAAGAAGGAAAAGACCGATGGCGCAAGAGCAAAGGTCTTTACCAAGATCGGCCGCGAGATCAGCGTTGCCGTCCGTGACGGCGGCCCCAACCCGGCTTCCAACAGCAAGCTGGCAGACCTGATCGCCAAGGCAAAGCGCATGAGCGTGCCCAACGATAACATCCAGCGCATCATCAAGAAGGCTGAGGGCGGCGACAAGACCGAGTTCGAGGCCATCACCTACGAGGGCTACGGCCCCGGCGGCGTGGCAGTCATGGTTGAGACCCTGACCGACAACCGCAACCGTACCGCTGCCGACCTGCGCCACTACTTCGACAAGAACGGCGGCAACCTGGGCGCTATGGGCTGTGTGGCCTTCCTGTTCAGCCAGAAGGGTGTCATTGACATCTCTCTGGAGGATAAGGATGCCGACGAGGCCATGATGGATGCTCTGGATGCCGGTGCCGAGGACTTTGATGCAGGCGAAGAGGCTGCTGAGATCACCACCGATCCCGAGAACTACTCCGCTGTGGTCAAGGCCATGGAAGAGAAGGGCTACGAGATCCTGAGCGACGACCTGGCCATGGTCCCCATGACCACCACCCGCCTGACCGACCCCGATCAGCTCAAGGCAATGGGCAAGCTGCTGGATGCCCTGGAGGACAACGACGATGTCCAGAACGTCTGGCACAGCCTGGAGAACGAAGAGGACCTGCCGGAATAAGCTTCCGCAAGGCTCTTTGCTCCTGAAATAAAACGATAAAAAGCCGCTTTTTGTGCTGTTTGGCACGAAAGGCGGCTTTTGCTTGTTATTTTTGTATGTCGTGCGGATAAGGGTTCCTTCTGGCATCAGAAAAATCGTACTCTGCACGCATATCCTCATCGTATGATGGATTTTCCGAAGAAGTGCTATTAGATTTATCGTTCATAGTGCGTCCACAGACTGAGGATCTTAACGGTCTGCTCTTTTTCATAGACCTGATAAACAAGGCGGTGCTGGATGTTGATGCGGCGGCTGTATGCACCGTTCAGATCACCCACCAGCTTTTCGTACGGGGGCGGGTTTTGGAAAGGATCAACACGGATGATTTCAATGAGTGCCTTTGCCTTTTCGTCCAGATGGGCAGACTTCAGTTTTGGTACGTCCTTTGCAGCGGTTTTGGTGTAAACGACCTTGTACATTTACCACTCCACCGCCGTTTCGTCCACACAGTCCTCAAGCGACGTGGCGATTCCGTCCATGATCTTTTCGCGCATACCCGGTGCAGAGACCAGATACAGCGTTTCCATGATGCCGCTGTAATCTTCTTCAGACAGCAGCACGGCATTGCCGTCCTTGGTGGTGATGTTGATGGGCTGGTTGTATTTAATGGTCTGCTCTACATAGTCGAAGGCATTCTTACGGAAATCCGTGATATTTGTAGTGGTCATCGTAGAATCACTCCTTTCGTGTACAGTATAGCGTACGCTTGTAAAAATGTCAATATGCGACCGGCAATCGAAACATGACACACGGTCACCCCTGTGCCAGCGCCCTGCCTTTTGCGTAGTAGCGCTGCATTTCTTCCCGGGGAACCATATTCCCGCCGGTAGCCCAGACCAGATGGGTGGCGTTTGCCAGCGCACCGGCGGGCAGAGCGGCTTCGGTGTAAGCGCCAAGCAGCTGCCCGGGCTGGGTGAGCACCGGGCCGTACATTCCCGCCAGAGCGCTGGGTTCAAGGTAAAGATCTTCGGCGTCTGCCAGCTGCGCCAGAAGGGTGTACATCCGCTCGTCCTGCAGGGTGTAGCAGCCGCTCATAAAGGGACGCATCAGCCCGCCCACAAAGCCGGAGGCGCGCCCCACGGCAAGACCATCGGCGGCGGTGCGGTTATCGATGCCAAAGTCCTGCACGCAAATGCTGTTGTTTTCGCCGGTGGCCATGCCCAGCATCATGCAGGGGGAGTGGGTTGGCTCGGCGAAGAAGCAGTGTGCGGCATCGCCGAACAGCATCTTCAGGCCAAAGGCCACGCCGCCGGGGCCGCCGCCCACGCCGCAGGGCAGATAGGCGAAGAGAGGATGCTCCGCATCCACGGTGACGCCCTGCGCGTCCAGCTGCTTTTTCAGCCGCAGTGCAGCCACAGCATAGCCCAGAAAGAGGGTCTTGGAGTTTTCGTCATCCACAAAGTGGCAGTGGGGGTCACCCGCCGCCAGCTTACGACCCTCGGTCACGGCGATGCTGTAATCAGAGGCGTACTCCACCACCTTGACGCCCCGGCTGCGGAGCAGGTCTTTTTTCCATTGCCGCGCGTCAGCGGACATATGCACAGTGACCTGAAAGCCCAGCTTCGCGCTCATGATGCCGATGGAAAGCCCCAGATTGCCGGTGGAGCCCACCGCGATGGAATACTGCGAGAACAGCTTGCGGAAGCGCTCTTCTGCCAGAACGGCGTAGTTGTCGGTAAGGTGCAGCATTCCGCTGTGCAGGGCAATGTCCTCGGCGGTTTTCAGCACCTCGTAAATGCCACCCCGCGCCTTGATGGAGCCGGAAATGGGCAGATGACTGTCCAACTTGACCCATACCTGCCCGGCGATATGAGTGCCGCTGCGCTCCTTCAGCACCTTCTGCATCCGGGGGATGGGCTGAACAGGGGACTCGATGATGCCGCCCGCCGCAGCGGTCTCGGGAAAGACGGCGGCAAGATAGGGCGCAAACCGCTCCAGCCGTGCGGCGGCGTCCTCAATGTCGGCCAAAGTCAGCGGGCAGGCGGCCACAGCCTGTGCAAAGGGCAGCTTGTCCGGGTTTACCCATGCAGTCTCCTTCAGGGCGCAGAGGTCAGAGACTACGGGATATGCCGCGATCCAATCGGCAACGGAACGCCCGGCAATGCACTTGGCAGGTGAAACCATAGCGGATCCTCCTTTATATATAAAAGTAAAAGCAGATGATGCGCCCGGCGTTTTTTGCGGAGCGCTGCGTGTCTTGAATATAAAGGTTTTTACAGGAATTGTCAACCGGCTGCTCGCCGGGCGGATCAAAGCGCCACGATCTCGGTGGTCACCAGCTGCTGCTCTGCGCCGTAGTTCAGCTTCATGGCATAGTCGGTCAGGGCGCAGAATTCTTCTGCCTCCTTCCGGGTGGCAAAATAGTTTTCGGTAAGTACCTCGGAGTTGCCGCGGGCGTGGAAGATGGTCTTTACCACAAAGTTGCTTTCGTCCATAGTATGCCTCTCTTTTCCAGTAGATGAGGGAGACGCTGCCGTCCCTCGGTGTAATTGCAGTATAACAGGGCAAATGTACCACAGAACGGACTTTTAACGGAAGCAGGACATATTTTTGCGCAAACCGGTCAAAAAGCTGCACCAGCCGGAGGAACAGGAGAAGCTTGGAAGGAGAGCAGCACACTGCCCAAAAACCTTGTTAAAAAACTGGCATTTTGCCATTTTTGTGTAAAGTATACAAGAATAAACACAAAAAAATGGCATTGTGCGTATTGCTATTTTATAACTGATATATTAGAATATAAGCAAGAAGAGCGTGCAGGCGTACTGCGCGTGCCATAAGATAAATAACGACAGGAGGAACTTCTCTATGCCTATGAAAATGGGTTGGCGCTGGTATGGCGAGGGCAACGACCCCGTCACACTGAGCGACATCAAGCAGATCCCCGGCGTGACCAGCATCGTCTGGGCACTGCACAACAAGATGCCCGGCGAGATCTGGGAAATCGACGAGATCCAGAAGGTTGCAGACCAGATCCACGCCTACGGCTTTGATATGGATGTTGTCGAGTCCGTCAACGTGCACGACGATATCAAGATCGGTCTGCCCACCCGCGACCAGTATATCGAGAACTACAAGCAGTGCATCCGCAACCTGTCCAAGTTCGGCGTCAAGGTCATCTGCTACAACTTCATGCCCATCTTCGACTGGACCCGTACCGACCTGTTCCATCCGGTAGGCGATGGCTCCACCGCACTGTTCTACGAGAAGGACAAGATCAAGGGCGATTACAAGGCGATGGCTGAGTATATCATGTCCTTCACCGAGAAGTATAACATGACCTTCCCCGGCTGGGAGCCGGAGCGCATGGCAAAGCTGGACGAGCTGTTCAAGGCCTACGCCCCTGTCACCAAGGAGAAGCTGTGGGAGAACCTGAAGTACTTCCTGGAAGCTCTGATGCCCACCTGCCGCGAGTGCGACATCAAGATGGCCATCCACATGGACGATCCCCCTTGGGATATCTTCGGCCTGCCCCGCCTGCTGGTGGATGCTGAGAGCATCGACCGCTTCCTGAGCATGGTGGACGACGAGTACAACTGCCTGACTCTGTGCTCCGGCAGCCTGAACGCCAACCCCAACAACAATGTTGCCGAGATCGTCCGCAAGCACTGCGACCGCATTGCATTTGCTCACATCCGCAACATCCACCACTTCCCCAATGGCGACTTCTCCGAGGCTGCTCACCGCGACTGCTGCGGCGAGACCGGCATCATCGAGATCCTGCGCGCCTACCATGACTGCGGCTACGAGGGCTATATCCGCCCCGACCACGGCCGTCAGCTGTGGGAGGAAGGCCCCGGCAACTGCCGCCCCGGTTACGGCAAGTATGACCGTGCTCTGGGTATCCAGTACATGCTGGGTGTCTGGGACCTGCTGGACCGTCTGGATGAAGAGAAAAAGAAAGGCTGAGTACTATTATGAAGCTGTCTGATATCAAGAACGGCAATCTGTCCGCCGAGTGGGCAGAAAAGGGCTACGAGCTGCCCAAGTTTGACGTGGAGGCTGTCAAGGCCAAGACCCACGCAGAGCCCACCTGGGTGCACTTCGGCGCAGGCAATATCTTCCGTGCCTTCCCCGCTGCCATCCTGAACGAGGCCCTGAACAGCGGCAAGTATGACCGCGGTGTCATTGTTGCTGAGAGCTTTGACTACGAGATCATCGACAAGGCTTACCAGCCCTACGACAACCTGAGCCTGCTGGTCTGCCTGAAGTCCACCGGCGACATCGAGAAGAAGGTCATTGCTTCCGTGACTGAGAGCCTGAAGGCGGATTACTCCTTCGGCGAGGATTGGGCTCGTCTGGTGGAGATCTTCCAGAACCCCAGCCTGCAGATGATCTCCTTCACCATCACCGAGAAGGGCTACGGCGTTGCTCCTGCTGACCTGGAGCGCGGCCTGACCCCCGTTCTGGCCATGGGCAAGGTCACCGCTCTGCTGTACGAGCGCTTCAAGGCCGGCAAGCTGCCCCTGACCGTGCAGAGCATGGATAACTGCTCTCACAACGGCGATAAGGTCAAGACCGCTGTCCACGCCTACGCTGCAAAGTGGGTGGAGCAGGGTCTGGTGCCCGCCGAGTTCCTGGCCTATGTGCAGGACGAGACCAAGATCACCTTCCCCTGGAGCATGATCGATAAGATCACCCCGCGCCCGGACGCAAAGGTGCAGGAAATGCTGGCAAAGGACGGCTTTGAGGACAACTACACCATCGTGACCGAGAAGCACACCTTCACCGCTCCCTTCGTCAACGCCGAGGAGACCCAGTACCTGTGCATCGAGGATCACTACACCAACGGCCGTCCTCCGCTGGAGCTGGGCGGTGTGCTGTACTGCGACCGCGAGACCGTGGACAAGATCGAGAAGATGAAGGTCTGCACCTGCCTGAACCCCCTGCACACTGCCATGTCCATCTATGGTTGCATGCTGGGCTACACCCTCATCTCTGCTGAGATGGCAGACGAGGATCTGCGCTCCTTTATCCAGAAGATCGGCTATATCGAGGCTATGCCTGTTGTGGTCGATCCCGGCGTGCTGAACCCCTACGAGTTCATCGGCGCTGTCATCAACCGCCGTCTGCCCAACCCCTTTATGCCTGATGCTCCCCAGCGTATCGCTACCGATACCTCTCAGAAGCTGGCTATCCGCTTCGGCGAGACCATCAAGGCTTACGAGGAGCGCGGTCTGGACAAGTCCAACCTTGTGTTGATCCCGCTGGTGCTGGCAGGCTATGCCCGCTACCTGAAGGGCATCGACGACAACGGCCAGCCCTTTGAGATCTCTCCCGATCCGCTGCTGGCTGAGCTGCAGGCCATCGTCAACCCCTTGGAGGTCAAGGAAGGCGAGCAGGACTTCAGCTGCCTGAAGAACCTGTACAGCCGTGCCGATGTGTTCGGTGTTGACCTGTACGAGGTCGGCCTGGGTGAGCAGATCGAGGGCATGGTCAAGGAGCTGTACGCTGGCAACGGCGCAGTCCGCAAGACCCTGCACAAGTACGTTGTCGCCCGCTGAGCGCTGACACGATCCTGAATTAAGCTATCTTCGTTCCCGCGCTGCGTTTTGCTTTGCCGCAGCGCGGGATTTTTTTGTTTTCCGGCATGGCGGAGCGCATGGCTCTTTACATTTGGAGAGCGATTTGCAATAATAGAAAAAAAGCGCAGGAGGGTCTGTACATGAAAGTAATGGTTTTTGATGTGGGCGGAACCGGGATCAAGTATTCTGTGATAGATGAGCAGCTGAACCGGACCGATACGGGCAGCACGCCCACCCCGGCGGATTCGCAGGAACACTTCCTGAACACCCTGCGGGAGATCTACCTGCCCCACAAGGACGAGGTGGACGGCATTGCCCTGAGCCTGCCCGGTTTCATCGATGCCGAGCAGGGCGTGGTCAAGGGCGGCGGAGCAACCTCGCTGGCCTACAATGTGGGCACGCCTGTCGGCCCCCGGCTGGCCGAGGCCTGCAGCTGCCGTGTCTGGATCGAGAATGACGGCAAAGCGGCCGCCATTGCAGAGCTGGAGCGGGGTGTGCTGAAGGGCTGCAGGAACGCAGCAGTGTTCATCATCGGCACCGGTGTGGGCGGCGGCCTGATCATTGATGGGAAGCTGGTGCGCGGCCGGGACTGCACGGCAGGCGAGTACAGCTTTATGAACACCAACGCCGATGCCTGGAGCGACCCCGCAAAGAGCGTTGCCTGCCAGTGCAGTACCAGCGGCCTGTTGAGCGACTACCGCGCCCGCAAGGGCCTGCCCGCCGATGCACCCATGGATGGACGCATCTTCTTTGAGGCGGTCCACGCTGGGGAGACCGAGGCCAACGAGACCCTGCGCAGCTTCTGCCGGGCCGTTGCCGTGCAGATCTACAACCTGAACGTTCTGCTGGATCTGGAAAAAGTGGCCATCGGCGGCGGCATCAGCAAGCAGCCCATCCTTGTGGAGACCCTGAACGAGGTGTATGAGGAGTACATCCTGCGGGGCCATCCCTTCAGCGAAGCGCAGGCCCGCTGCCTGCCCCGCCCGGAGATCGTGCCCTGCCGGTTCCTGAGCGAGGCCAACCAGATCGGTGCCTTTGCAAGCTACCAGAAGGCGTTTTTGGAAAATTGATGGACAAAACGCACGAAGCTGTGTTATACTGGGCGTGACAGGAGGGCGGAACAATGCCGGAGATCAGTTTGTTTTGCGGGATTCGGATCACAATGTTTTACAGTGACCATAACCCACCGCATTTCCATGCGGAATATGGTGGATGTAAAGCACTGGTGGATATTCAGCACTCCTGTGTTATCCGTGGTGCATTGCCCAGCCGCCAGTTGAAATTGATTCTGGCATGGTGTGAGCTGCATAAAGATGAGCTGATGCAGAACTGGGAACTTGCCAGGGATGCAAAGCCCTTGAATCATGTGGCACCATTGATCTGAAAGGGGAGTACAGTATGGAATATATTCCAAAAGTATTGCAGGCTGTTGCAGGAGAAGATTTTACCATCTACCTGTATTTCAGTGATGGCTCTGTCCGCCTGTATGATGCAAAGCCCCTGTTGCAGCTGGGGGGAGTGTTCGAGCCTATGCGCGACCCGGATTATTTCCGTGACCGGCTGACGGTGCTGAATGACACGGCGGCATGGGATGTGAGCGGTGACATGGACCCTTGCAATTGCATCGACCTTGACCCGATAGAGCTGTATGAGACCTGTCCGGTGGTCGTTGACCCGTTGGAAAAGGCATCCTGAAATAAAACACAACGGCACAGCGCAGGTGCATCATCGTATCTGCGCTGTGCCTTGATTTTTGGGCGCACCCATGATATGATAGACCCTGCGCGCAGGGCGCGCGGAAAACAAACGAAGGAGTTCTTTTTCTATGAAAACCATGCATAAATTTCTGGCCGTTTTGATCAGTGCCGCTCTGGCTGCCGGGCTGCTGGCAGGCTGCGGTGCAGCTTCCAGCACGGCATCCAGTGCCGCCTCTTCTGAGGCCGTGTCCTCTGTGGCGGCTTCCAGTGAAGCCGCTTCCTCTGAGGCTGCTTCCGGGCAGGCTGAGGATGCCAAGGTCAAGGCAGAGTTTACCGTGACCGGCGCGGATGGCGAGAGCCAGACCTTTACGCTGGAAGTGACCGATGGCGAGAAGCTGAGCGATGCTCTGGTGGAAGCTGGGCTCATCAGCGAAGAGGAGGCTGCGGCAGGCTTTGTGACCACCGTCAACGGCGAGACCGCCGACTGGGATAAGGATCAGGCATGGTGGTGCCTGACCGATGCCACCGGCGAGATGACCACCGTGGGCGTGGCAGACATTGCGCTGCACGATGGCGACAGCTATGCCTTTACCTACACGAAGTAAGGAGCCTGTGCACATCCGGGTGCTGCGGCTGGTGCTCAGCGGCCTGATGGGGGCGCTGCTGGTGGTGAGCAAGCAGGCCATGAGCGGCCTGCCCAACATTGAACCGGTGACACTGCTCGTCATCCTGTTTGCACTGGAGCTGCCCCGGGAAACGCCGGGGGCTGTTACGGTGTTCATCCTGCTGCAGGGCGTGCTGTACGGCTTTGGGTTGTGGTGGGCCATGTACCTGTATGTCTGGTATCTGCTGGCCCTGCTGGCATGGCTGCTGCGCCGGATGGACAATGCCCTTGGCTGGGCGGTGTTCAGCGGCATCTACGGCCTGTGCTTCGGCGGCCTGTGTGCGGCGGTGTATCTGGTGGCAAAAACACCGGCCTTTGCCCTGAGCTGGTGGCTCAGCGGCCTTTCCTACGATGCCATGCACGGCGTGGGAAATTTTGTCATCATGCTGCTGCTCTACCGCCCCCTGCGCAGAGCGCTGCAGATGGCCAAACGGCAGATCCATCTGGATTGAACAAAGGGAGCGTCCCACGGTGGAAAACCACGGGACGCTCCCTTTTGTTCTGCGCGGAAACAGGAAAGAAAGCAGGTTGCAGCTGAGAAAATCAGCGTTTTCCGTTGAAGGCGGCCATGCCGGGGTAAACGGCGCTTGCACCCAGATCCTCCTCAATGCGGAGCAGCTGGTTGTACTTGGCCACGCGCTCGGTGCGGCTGGGGGCACCGGTCTTGATCTGGCAGGTGTTCAGGGCAACGGCCAGATCAGCAATGGTGGTGTCCTCGGTCTCGCCGGAGCGGTGAGAGCTGATGGCGGTGTAGCCGGCCTTGTGGGCCATCTTGATGGCCTCCAGCGTCTCGGAAACAGAACCGATCTGGTTCAGTTTGATC
>OHSH01000798.1_pt1 | contig 11616 bp, 19 predicted proteins | sample 1578611 | NCBI WGS metagenome assembly OHSH01 (sample SAMEA3879576, study PRJEB24766) | human gut metagenome | biome: human-associated habitat; feature: feces | place: USA | collected 1985/1987 | reverse complement strand
CCTGACCCACCGCAACTACACGGCCAACGTCGAACAGTCGCTCTCGCGCATCGACATCCCGTCCAGCTACCGCACGCTCATCATCCTGCCGCTGGACCACTGTTTCGCGCACGTGGTGGGATTCTACATCATGATCGCCTGCGGCGCCAGCGTGGCGACCGTACAAATAGGGGCGACCCCGATGGAGACACTCAAGAATATTCCGCAGAATATCCGCGAAGTGAAACCCAACTTCCTGCTGTCGGTGCCGGCGCTGGCCAAAAATTTCCGCAAAAACATCGAAACTTCGATTCGGGCCAAAGGACGTTTCACCGAACGGTTGTTCGACTTCGCGCTCCGCACGGCCTATATCTACAATCAGGACGGCTACCACAAAGGCAAGGGCTGGCGGATCCTGCTGGCACCCGTCGTGGGACTTTTCGACCTCGTACTGTTCCGCAAGGTGCGGGAGGCATTCGGCGGCAGCCTGGAGTTTTTCGTCGGGGGCGGCGCACTGCTCGATTCGGAGCTGCAACGCTTTTTCTATGCCATCGGGATCCCGATGTTCCAGGGATACGGACTCTCGGAAGCTACACCCGTCATTTCGACCAATTCGCCCAAGTACCACTGGCACAAGTTCGGATCGTCGGGCAAGATTCTCGAACCGCTCGACCTGAAAATCCTCGACGAAGAGGGGCGAGAGCTGCCGCGCGGCCAAAAGGGTGAAATCGTCATCCGGGGCGAGAACGTCATGGCCGGCTACTGGAAAAATCCCGATGCGACGGCGGCGACCGTCCGCAACGGCTGGCTCCACACGGGCGATATGGGCTATGTGTCGGAGGATGATTTCCTCTACGTATTGGGGCGCTTCAAGAGCCTGCTGATCGCCAGCGACGGAGAGAAGTACAGCCCCGAAGGAATGGAGGAGGCGATCGTTGATAAATCGCCCTTCATCGACCAGATCATTATCTATAACAACCAAAGTCCCTTCACCGGGGCGATCGTCGTACCCAATCGCGACGCCCTGCGCCGCGAGCTCGACGCCCGCGATATCCGGGAGGGTAGAGCGGCTGCGGCCGCCGACATCCTCGGCGCGGAGATCGACCGTTACCGGGCCGGCGGCCCCTATGCCGGAGAATTTCCCGAGCGGTGGCTTCCGGCGGGACTGGCTATCGTGGACGAGCCATTCACCGAGCAAAACGGACTGATCAACAGTACGATGAAAATCGTCCGCAACAAGGTGGAAGAGTATTTCCGCGACCGGATCGACTACCTCTATACTCCGGAGGGAAGGGAGTTGCGAAACGATAAAAACCTTGCATCACTGCGGAAAATAGTAGAATAACCTGAAATTTTACCGCCCGAAGAGTTGATAAATAAAAAAATCGGAGTAACTTTGTTCTCCGAATGCGGGAGTAGCTCAGTGGTAGAGCATCAGCTTCCCAAGCTGAGGGTCGCGGGTTCGAGTCCCGTTTGCCGCTCTGCTGAATATCAAGCACTTATCTAATGGTAAGTGCTTTTTTTTATATTATTATCAAAGAAAATATTCCGTTTAAGATGGTTATTTGGGGGGTATTATGTATCTTTATCGTCACAAAAACGTCACAAAACAATGGCAACAGTAAGATTGATACCTGATACAAGAGCGAAGAAGGATGGGTCTCAGATGATTCTTCTTGTGATACAGATAGGGAAAACGAGGTTTGTTTTCTCCACCGGAATATCTACACCGTCTTCTGAAAAGTTTAATGAAGTGTCTTATTTGGACAAATCTGTACCACAGTATAAAGTGAAGAATGTAAGGCTTGTCAGTTTGAAGAATAAAGCTGAAAAGTTGATTATTGACGATGAAGCTAGATTATCTTCTTTGCCTTCCGCTAAAGCCAAGGAGATAATCAGCGAATATGTATTTGATGAAAAGGTTGTAAAAAAAACAAGATGTTTTATAGATTATCTTGATGAGTTTGTTTCCATAAAGAGTAATACAGGAACAAAAACGGTTTATAATACGACTAGAAATAAACTGCTTGAATATGATCCGGAATGCACCTTTGACACAATGGATAGGAAATGGCTGTCTAATTTTGAAAGTTGGATGGCTGAATCAGGGATGAAAGTAAACGCTTATTCTATTCACCTGCGTAACATTCGTGCAGTATTCAATTATGCTATTGATGAAGAAATTACTACCTTATATCCTTTTCGAAAGTATAAGATAAAAAAAGAAGAAACTAGAAAACGTGCTTTATCTGTTGAACAATTGAGATTATTGCGTGATTATCCTTGTGAGGAGTTTGAAAAGAAATACAGGGATATATTTATGTTGATTGTATATCTTGTTGGAATAAATATAGGTGATTTGCTTTTACTTGAACACAAGGATATAATAGATGGACGTATAGAATATTATCGGCAGAAAACAAAGAAGTTTTACTCTATTAAAATAGAGCCGGAAGCACAAGCTATATTGGACAGGTATCAAGGTAAAACTCATTTACTAGATATATTAGATAACTATGGAGACTATCATGATTTTACCCATAGGATGAATAAGAATCTTAAAGGGATAGGTCCGTTTGAACGAAAAGGGCTTGGTGGGAAAAAGAGTAAGCAACCATTGTTCCCCGAACTTTCAACATATTGGGCGCGCCATACCTGGGCTACGTTAGCACATAAGGCGGATGTCCCTAAAGATGTGATATCTTTAGCTTTGGGACACTCCTTTGGTTGTGATGTTACAGATATATACATTGATTTCGACAGGGATAAGATTGATGAGGCTAACAGGAAAGTGATAGATTACATATCGGGTGGCTTAAAAAAGTCTAAATCATGAATAAATCAATCTCATAATATGCATATTTTAAACAAGATTTTTAATTTTGCTGTTCCTGTAATAATAGCTTAAATTTTTATAGTATGGCTGAGAAAAGACAAAGTTACACAGAGGAAGAATTGAATGAAATGATTGCATGGTTCAATGATCATGCTAGCCAACTTCCCAAAACAATGCAAATAAATAAATCTGCGTTTACTCCCGATTTAGCTCTCACTGTCGAAAGCTGTATTATGCAAGCCCAACAATGTCTGGGTAATTATAAGATGGAAGGGGCATTTTTGTTACTTAAACAGATCAGAGCTAATATTGAGAAATAATAATTAATATTAGCCTCCAACTCGGTATATTGATTTCCGATTGTGGGGGCTGTTTGGGATTGATTCGCATTAAAGGTGTAGGATTGACAAAAGAAAATCTAATAAGCTTGTCTGTATTGAGGGTGAAATTTGAGTAAATATATGTTTAGAACAATTCGGAATGACTTCCGATTCTGATAACTTCTATTGCATCGTGTTCTGTGTCCATCCATATCAGAAGAAAATCATTTTTGATATGGCATTCCATGCAGTCCTTGTAGTTTCCTATTAGGGCATGTGCTTTATATTCTTTGGGAAGGATGTCACCGTTTGCTAACTTTTTCAATATATCATATAAGGCTTTCATTAGCTGGACGTCATTCCTATACTTCTTCAAATCTTTCTTTGCCTTTGTACTATAACGGATCGTCTTCATTCTATTTCGTTGATAGATTTCATGAATGAATCAAAATCTGTAGTGTTTATCGTTCCAGAATACTTGCCAGAACGCGCTTCGTTTATGGCTGCAACCGTTTCTTCATTTGGTGAAGAATACATCGCATCCATCAAAGTGCTCTCTACAAAATTGTTTAGGCTTCTGTTTGCCTTCTTTGCGTGTTCCTGCAATACTTGAAGCAAATCTTCACGTAGCCGGAACGATGTTTGTTTTCTTATTACTGTTTCCATTCTATATATTGTATTATATTATAATGCAAAAGTAATACATTATATTGCAAAGACAAATTTTTATTTAGTTTTTTTTCATGCGATCTAACATACCTCTTATTTTTGGACAGTTTGGAATTATGTTGTAATTTTGCAACGTTTAACTAAAATGTAACGTCGTTAAAAAGAATATGGATATAGAAGAGGAAATATCTGAAAGGATAATAAGACAAGCCTTTCAGAGAGGAGGGGAAGTAATCTTTACAGATACCGAGCTGAAAGGATGTACTGACAGGAATTTGCTTCAAAAGGTGAATTTACAGTTGTCCTTATATGGAGCAATAAACGATATAGCCACATTGGGCAGATGGAACTGCCTTTTGAATTTGACGAAAACGGTAGGATAAAAGAATAGATATTTGAATATTACTAACTTAAAATTATATCATATGAAGAATAGCTTATTAATTTTCTTATTAACTTGTTTATCTTTAGGATTTAACACTAAAATTTGCGCCAAGGAGGTGGTTTCCATATATTCTCAATGCGGATATTCTATAACATCAACAAAATATGATGATGGGAGAGAAGTTTTTTCCGTTGATTTTATGAAATCATTTTGGGGGAATGGCTTTCATGTGAAATCTGGTAGTCCGCAAGATGTGTATAACGAGATTAAATTGTTTTATAATTTTGTAGATAAACAACAAGTCCCGGACGATTGTGAATATGAATTTATGATTCAGAAAACACCTCCTTTAAAGATGCTTCAAATAAAATTGGGGAGTAATGAAATAAGAGTTGATGTAAAATGTATTAAAGGTGGGAAGCGTGCTTTTGAGAGATATTGCATGAGAAAAAAGATAAAATTGGAATGATTTGATGTAATTCGAAAATAATATATTATGAAGAAGATATTAATAGCCATTGCATCATTGATAATATCGGGATGCAGCGATTATGATAATGTTGGTGAAGATTACAACATGCTTATGGTATGTAATGATGTACGTGTTACATCTCATCAAATAACAACGGATGTAGAAGTTATAACCACTCTTGATCACTTCGATGTAAATCCGATAGGATATTGTGATTGGGTTAGTTGTGCTCGTGATTATTCTTATGTGGATGTGAGGGTAGCTGAGAACAAAAGTACAGAAGATAGGGAATGTTTTGTAGAAGTGTATAATGACAGATATAACCTAAGAGATACATTTCTTGTACATCAAAGTGGAGTATTTGTTCCAAGCAATGGTGGAAATGGCGGTGGAAGCGGTGGTGGTTCTGTGACTAACACCACCAAGAGGAGATGTGCTGCAAGGACAAAGAAAGGTACACGGTGCAAGAGGACTGCCGCAAAAGGAAGTATCTATTGTTGGCAGCATAAGAAATGATTAATCACTTAAAGACAACGTTGTTATGAAAGTATTTTTATTACTTGTATTTGTGATATATTCCTCTGTATGTAATGCGCAAATAATGGAAATAGTCCAGTCTGATTTGACGGCTAAGGAATTATTTTCTAACGCTAGGGAAATATTGGCTACAGTTTATTCCGATTGCAAGAAAGAATTGGATGATGATTTGGGATACAATATCGTAGCTTACGGGAGATATAATAATTTAGTAGATGAGTCAGAAATAAGCCATACGATGAGCAATGAGTTTACTAACTCTACATTCTTGTTCTTCCGTATAAAGATAAGTTGCAAAGACTATAAGTATCGGTATATCATAGACGATATTACATTAGTACAAGATAAGAAAATAGGTAAGACGATAAATACTGATATAGTTACGTCTTGGATGTTTGGAGTCAATCAATCTACTACTGACATTAAGTATGAAGTAGACGTCTATAATTATTCAGATATGGATTCCATTTACAAAAGGGATAGCATTTCTTATTTCTCTACTCAAAACGAGTACAATGAACTGCTCAAAAAAAAGAACTCGGCTAAAAGAAAGGAAAGGAACAGAATATATAAGGATATGGGATATTTAGGCAACATTCTAATTGATAAGGAGAAGAAGTTTCGTTCTACTCGTCTATTTCACGACAGATGTAAGAAGGATATAGATTCCATTATATTGAACATAAAGAAAGGAATGTCAAACAAGAATGACTGGTAGTATATAAAACAAATTTACAAACAGTAGTTTAATGATTTAAAGAACATTATTATGAAGAAGATTTTATTTTCAATTATTGCATTGCTGTTAGTGATAACAACAGCAAATGCACAAGAATTGATTGGTTATTACAACAACAGGTTTACGACAGAGCAAACAAAGTTCAAAGTACAATTATTAATGGATGGTATAGATGGAAAGGACTATGTGATGGTTGAAGTATTAACAACAGATGCGGACGAAGCTCATCTGTTAATAGATATAGATAAACTTGAAGCGACAAAGAAGTCTATAAAAGATATTAAGGAAAAGTATGTCGAATGGTCTGCAACCGCTCGGCAGAACAATATAAAGGACATGAATGAAAAAATGCCAATAAACCTTGTAATGCCAAAAGTGGCATGGAAAACAAATAAATGGTGGTTTGCGAATGGATTCAAGTGGAATCTCCCACCTTACTTTATAGTAAAAGATGGAACTAAATATTATGCTTATATATCACAGGAAGTAAGTTCAAGGTCTAATGAGTATGTCACAAGCAAAATAAACCTTATATTTACAAGCGTAAATGATTTTGATTCATTGCTTAATGTTTTAAATGTAGAGAAAATAAAAGGCATGGTAGATAAGGCTAAGAGCCAAAAGCAATTATTCAAATAATAAAATTCAATATTAAGGGTGTTCCTATATAGTACACCCTATCCTATGCTAAAAAACACACTGCAAAGTTTTGCCATATCAAAAATTATGCTTTTCTTTGCAGTGCTAACAAATCCATGAGAGCGGCAAACTCTTATGGCTCTATCCATATAGAGTTATTTTTTTGCCAAGACATATTAATAAGTAGTATCGTATAAAATTAAGATATTGCACCTACCGAGTGGAGATACGGAAACGCCTCCGACATTAATCTTATGGATTTGTTAGCAGCTCGTAGTAGGTGCATTTTTTTGTTATGCTAACAAATCCTATTCAAGTCCTAAGCGAAACAGAGTTGCTGGGGCACAAGTTCACGGTTTATGGAACTGCCGAAAATCCGTTGTTCCTTGCCAAAGAAGTGGCAGAGTGCATTGATTATGCAAAGCGAAGTAATGGTAGTTATAACACTACTATGATGTTGCAATCAGTAGATGAAGAAGAAAAGGTTGCCAACATTGTTGACACCCCCGGTGGAAATCAGCAAGTTTGGTTCTTAACCGAAGATGGTTTATATGAAGTCTTAATGCAATCCCGCAAGCCAATTGCCAAAGAATTTAAGAAAGGAGTTAAGGAAATTCTAAAGACCATCCGCAAGACTGGTGGCTACATCGCCACCAAGCAGGATGACACCCCCGAAGAAATCATGGCACGTGCTCTAACCATCGCACAAGCTACCCTTGCCAAGAGAGAGGAACGGTTAAAGCAACTTGAAGCCCAAGCCGAACAACAGCAAGCCACCATCGAGATTCAGACAGAGGAAATCAAGAAATCCGCTCCCAAAGTCAGCTACTATGACAACCACTTGCAGAGTGTGAACACACAGACGAGTACACAAGCTACCAAGCAGATAGGAATGGATGCTGAAAAGCTGCACAAGAAGCTGAAAGAAATCGGAATCATTTACCGACAAAGCGGGCAGTGGATATTACATGCGCCTTATTCGACATGGGGAATGCACTCAACCCGTACACAGACGTACACACGCTCGGACGGTTCGACAGGAACAAGTGTATATACAGTATGGACTACCAAAGGTGTGCGTTTCATTATTGCTCTATATGAAAATGATTGGAACGTGAAGAAAGCCATCAAGCAGATAAAAGGTGAGCTGAATCCAGCCGCGTAACCTTGTTTTTTGCCACATAAATTCATTTCCCCACTTTTCTTATGAGGTGGGTGCATCTTTCATGTTCAATTTTGCAACGTTATTAATTAATAGATTGTAAACTTTTAAAATACACAAAAAATATGGAATTAAATAAAAGCAACAAGAAAGAATACGATTTGTCCAGTATTCAAGAACTTTTCAATGAGATGGAATCACCTAGGCAGCTTGCTGATGATCTTGCTCAACTGATACTCAACTACGCATCTCTTGTTACCGAGGACAACATCGAAGTATTCAAGAATGATTTATCAACTATATCTGTTCTTCGTGATGCGTTGATTAAAGTGAATATATTGCCACAATTAGCATAAGAGCACGTTGGGGTTACGACCAACGCCCATATTAGAAAGGCACTTTGCTTGCGATAAGTAGAGTGCTTTTGTTTATTTGTATTTAATATTGTTAAATAATTTAAATACGATAATCCCAATAACCAACCATAACAACCCAAAACGGATTATAACCGCCTTAAACGGAATATCGCACGATTGTTAACACTTTTGGATATCTCTTGTTAATCATATTCCTTTGTACCCGTTGCAAGTAGAGCGGCAACAGACACATGATTAAACAATCGCTCAAACGTGAGCCTTCTTTATATTTGGAAATCCGTTGCCGCTCTACTTTAGCAACGGATTTTTTCTTTCCTATAAGTTAGATTAAATCCATACAATCGGTTATTGTATGCTTTCCATGAATTGGATACAGCAGGGCTATCGGGGAAAATACGTTCGACCAATAACAGATTTAAAACAACCTTCCGAAGCTTCACGGTGAAAGCCCGTGAGGGGATGCACGAAAGAAGGCAGTCGATTGAGATAAGCAGACTGGTGCGCAGGTGCAGGTTACGAGATAACCAACTCTGTAGAAGCTGAAAGCCGAGATTGGAAGCACCCAATTCAGAGCCGATGGGGTCGAAACCTAACTCATACGGGTGATTTGCCATCGAATTATCCCTGAACCGTTAGAGAGAAAAACCACTCTCTACGGGTAAAGGGATGATTCACTTAAAAATCAACGTTCCTTCAAACCGGGTGATTTAATTATTTATAGATTAACATATAATGGATAATTCGATTAAGATATTTAAGAATGATGTATTTGGCGAAGTACGAGTAGCTGGAACAAGTGAAGAACCGCTTTTCTGCTTAGCTGATGTTTGCAATGCAGTTGAGTTGAGTAATCCTTCATCAGTAAAAACAAGATTAAACGATGAAGATTTGCAACTGCTTGATTTACACGCCCTAAATCCTGATTTATACGTGAACGGGAACTCATTTGCTACGTTTATAACAGAATCAGCTTTCTATGACGTTCTTCTTTTTAGTTCTAGCAAGAAAGTAAAACCGTATAGAAGATGGGTTACACATGAAATATTGCCCTCCATTCGTAAGTACGGTGCGTATATGACATCCGATACTATAGAAAAGGCTCTTACATCTCCCGACTTTCTGATTCAACTTGCTACTACTCTGAAATAAGAAAAACAGAAACGGATTGAAGCAGAAAAGAAGGTGGAAGAACAAGCTCCGAAAGTCCTGTTTGCTGATGCTGTAATAGGAAGTCGTTCTTCATGTCTTATAGGCGAACTGGCTAAGATAATATCTCAAAATGGATTCCATGTTGGGCAGAACAGACTGTTTGAGTGGCTTCGCAATAATCATTATTTAGGAAGTGTTGGTGAACGTAGAAATATACCTAATCAGCAATATGTTGAACAAGGTCTGTTTGAATTAAAGAAAGGCACACGATCCGGCAATGATGGAGTGTTGCGTACTACTATAACAACCAAAGTTACCGGGAAAGGCCAATCCTACTTCATAAACGGTTTCCTGACTGGTAAATTCATCATTTAACCGATTGTACAACATTTCAAAGAACGAATTATGAAAAATCCATTTAAATCAGCAAGTCACATTGAACAAGAACCGAAACAGAACTTGTCAGACCTTCAATTTGTCGCTTCTCTGCAACATAAGATTGACATTCTTGAATCTTTTATCAAACATTCCCTTTTCAATATATACGTCAATAAGTTCCATTGCGAACATTTTGAGGTTGATATTGACAAACAAATAGAGAACGATTATGCAAGTGTGGACGAATTTATAAGATATATCCACGAAAAGCATCCTGAAATACTTGACGAGTTCAGAGGACACTATTGATATCAAAGTTTGGATATCGCAGAGGTGATAATCTCAATAACATATTTTATCACCTCAATTACGTTTTTCTTCTTTTTCTGTTTAAACTTTTCAAGTAGCAATTCGTATTTATTCTCATCAACATATATGATTCTATCTCTTATCCCATCACACATACTCCGCTGGAACGGATGAAAGCAAGTACAGCATCCGTTTCTTTTCCGCATATCCTCTCTGTTTCCTCACGGCTTAATCATTATTGGCTTTAGCCGCATTTAAAACATTTATGACTTTATTTTTATTCATATTTTTAATTTACTCATTATGGGAAAAAGAAAAATCACTAAACGCCATATCGAATCAGAAGAATTAAGAAAAGGTTTTGAAATACTAGAAGAAACTAAATTTAATCTTCTTCATGAAATGTATTCTATCAATTAACCTTGATTGTTGTACTTCTGACAATAGAAATAGTAATTCATTATTTACTCTTAATTATACTTCTTTTCCAATAATGTAATCAACCTGTTTATTTGTTCTTGAAACATTTCTATATTCTTTTGGTTTTGATTAATCATATTCACAATAATTTCCATACCGTTTTTGTCGAATGGGCATTCTAAATATATATCCTTACCGTTTACGTTAACCCCATGTACACTTGAGTTTTTGATATCTCCAATGGATTGATTGTTTTTTAGCATTTCTCCTTTTCCTTCCATAAGCCAGTCGTTATTAAACATATTATCAAAAGCATTATTAAATTTAAGAATAAAAGTATTGGTTAGGTAACTTTTATTACCACTAAACGCTTTAGATACACTTTCTTTTCTAATCCCCATTCTATCTGCAACATTTTGTTGAGATGATATAATACCTACATCTTTTAGATGGTTGTAAGCTGAAATAATACGTTCTCTTGTTTCCATAATGTTAATTATACGTTAAATATCTACTGTATTGTTGCTGTATTACCAACAATATCTATCTTTGCAATGCTGTTAATAAACAACGATATCAACAAAGTTGCTAAATGGCAGCGTTCGCAAACATAAAGAAAAATAAAATAACAAACAAATATAATGGAAAATATTAATACGATAGTTATCAAAAAAATATCACCTGCCGAAACATTAAAAAGTATAGCAGTCGGAGAAACAAGGCTTATTAAAAGTAAAGCTATAAAAGAAAATGTTGTACGTGCTACTATGTCAAGACTGAATAAGATTGGTTATAATTTTATATCTAAAAGTGGTGTTGACGGTACCATTGTAACAAGAATCAGATAATAAATTTATTAAGAGGAAGTAAAATGAAAAAGGTAAATATAAATTCCGGGAAAGTTCAACCTGTTAATAAGATATGGCTGAGCAGAGAAGAGGCCATGGCGTTTTTAGGATGTGCCGATGACTACCTACGCAAAGTTAGGGAGAGTGGGCAAGTATCGTTTTGTCGCGATGGGAGAATGGTATGGTACAATGTAAATTCATTGCAAAGGTACATAGAGAAACATAAAGTGATTTGATCTGATTACTATTTCTTCCCTCCCGTAAGATTCGTGGTAACAACCGGTTTAAGCCGTTGAGGGGAGCTACTTAAAGTTCTTTGACATATTGGTACGATAAAAAGATGTATTTCTGCGAAGGCACGTAAGCGAAGCCAGTGATGGTGGATAGTGGTGGGTGC
>OHSH01000788.1_pt1 | contig 11731 bp, 9 predicted proteins | sample 1578611 | NCBI WGS metagenome assembly OHSH01 (sample SAMEA3879576, study PRJEB24766) | human gut metagenome | biome: human-associated habitat; feature: feces | place: USA | collected 1985/1987 | reverse complement strand
CACCGCAAGGGTATATGAACATGAATGGAGGCCCGGGGATGCCCCCGCCGCCACCGCAAGGGTATATGAACATGAATGGAGGCCCGGGGATGCCCCCGCCGCCACCTCAGGGTTATATGAACATGAATGCCAGACCGCCGCAGAGGAGAAATCCTGCGGTGTCTCCGAACAGATTCAGGATGTTTGGTATTCCGGTACTGGTATATGCGATCATATGTGCGGCATGTCTGTACAGCAACTGGTCGAGTATATTGTCGGCTGTGCTTTCGATAGTATCAATAGTGTTTATCAGTACATGCATGGTACGATATGAGAAGAACATCGGTGCAGACCGTGAGGCCATGACCACTGGAGCTGCGTTGTCGAAACAGAGTATACTGATCCCATATTATATTCTTGTGTTCATGATGTCGGTTGCCCTGAGTCTCACAGACGAGGGATATATCATATTTGGATGTAATGTGGGAATAATCGTTACAGAGATGTATGCGGTTATGACATACTTCAATGACACTGAAAAGCATGGGATATTCAAGGGAATATTCTCATTTTTCGAGATGTTCTTTGGATCGATAGGGTATGTAAACATGCCATTTGCCGACAGAAAGGCGGAGCGTGAGATAACCGGCAAAAAGAGAAATTCCAAGCTGATGTACATACTTCTTGGATGTGTGATAGCACTTCCGATACTGGTGATCGTGCTCAATCTGCTGTCTTCGGCAGATCCTGTGTTTGCAAAGGTCATAAAGGATATATTTGGCAAACTGTTCTTCTCGTGGGATATAGTGAAGATAGTTCTGTTTGCCGCTGTGATATTCCTGTTTGTATATGGATTTATTGTCAAGGCGGGCCGCAGAGATCTCGGTGCAAATGCTCCGAAGGAGGGGCAGTACAATGCAGTGACAGGTATAACTATAACGATAGTGCTCACAGCGTTCTATCTGATATTTGCCGTTGTTCAGATAGTGTATCTGTTCATGAACAGCGCAGGACTTCCGGACGATATGACATACGCAGAGTATGCAAGACAGGGCTTCTTCCAGCTGCTCTTTGTAGCGGTTGTAAATGTGTGTATGGTGCTGATATTTAGTGCTATATTCAGAAAGAGTCTGGTGCTCAACGTGTCACTGCTCATGATGTGCATATGTACATATATAATGATTGCCTCATCAGCTGTGAGGCTGTCCATGTACATTGCGGAATATGATCTAACATACCTCAGAATAAATACCATATGGGCGCTGATAGTCACGTCTATAGTGATGCTCGGTGTTATCATAAGCCTGTTCTGGAGAAATATGCCGCTGTTCAGATACATATTTATGACGGTTCTGGTGATGTTCGCGCTGTATGCATTTATCAGACCTGGCGCAGTGATAACAAAGTACAATATCAGTCAGGCGCACAGTGGAAAGAAGATAGATCTTGAGTATGTGATGGATATAGGTAATGACGGAGTTCCATATCTGATCGATTATTTCAGGACCAAAGACATTACGCCCGAAATGGTCATGGAGGAAGTGATGTCGAAATATAGCGAGGACACCTACTACTGGAGAGACGACACGGTGGGGGAGAGGCTTGAGAAGATGCTTGAGGAGAATGATGACAAGGGCTATATCAGAAGCTTTAACTTCTCCAGATACAGAGCTTCAAAGACTATAGAGGATTATATAAAGTAGTGTAATATAGAATTATAGATCATAATAAAGAAAGCCCCAGTCTCCGGTGCAAATAAACCGGAGACTGGGGCTTTTCGCCATGTTAAATATTAGTCGTCATCTTCAGGAACATAATGTCTTGATGTGTAATACTCAAATATATCCTCGGACTTGTCGTATGGGAGGAACTGGGATCTCTCTCTTACAACCCACTCGTCTCCGTTGTGGAGAACTTCACCGAATACATAGCAGTTGTTGTGCTTGGCATCCTCACATGCCTTGAATATTGCGTCCTCACGTACATATACCTTTTCGGTATGCTTACATTTGATCAGTGCAAATACGTTGTCCACCTCTGCCAGGCATTGCTTGTGAAGGTTGCCGTTGTAGATGTAGAGGAAGAGGATGATTCGTCCAACGTTCTCACCTCTGTCGAGGTAGATGCGCATCTCCTCGTCGATACCTTCCTTCTGTCCTGTTCTGTCATCGCCCTTCAGGACTACAGAATCGCTTCTGCTGTACTTGTGACCCCAGAATACCAGTTCGGGATCAGAGCCGTCATTGTGCTCAACGATCGCTGCAAGGTTGAGGTCATATGTGTCCTCGGATGTAGCGCTCATGATATTGTCTATGGCAATCTTAATCTTTTTCTTGAGGTCGACTTTCTTGGCATCCCAGCCAATGCCGACCGTAAGTTTATTATCACCTTTTACAACATATTCGTTCATATTAAAAACCCCCTTAGATTACAAGAAGAATAATAATGTGTCTATGAAGAATGTAGGTACAAGAATAGAAACTGACCATACGAGGTAGCCTACAAATGAAGGCATCTTGATACCATTTTCTTCGGCTATTGAACGTACCATAAAGTTAGGTGCGTTTCCTATATAAGTGTTGGCTCCCATGAATACGGCACCGCAGGAGATAGCCATCAGCATGACCTGAGGAACTACACCCATAGCAGTGCTTATACCCTCTGTAAATCCACTTGAAGCAGCGGTGGTGAAGAATACAAGGTAGGTAGGTGTATTGTCAAGGAAGCTTGATAAAAGTCCTGTCGTCCAGAAGAACTGTGCCGGATGTGTAAGTCCGAGCTCAGAACCACGTGCCTTGAGGATCAGGAGTGCAGGGATCATAGTGATGAATATACCTATGAACAGTATGGCAACCTCCTGTATAGCATCCCATGTAAAGTTGTTGGCCTTACGGACTTTCTTGCTCGTTGTCTTGAATGAGAGGAAAGCCGCTGCTAGCATGATCACAATCTCGATGATAGCAGCCCATGAGAGTGTTACGCCCTCACAGAAATTGATACCCTTTGCAAATGCAGGGAACTTCATAGGAAGAACTCCGCTGAGTATAACTGCACCTACGATCATTATAAGGAATATAATGTTGTGAGCACCTTTAAGTTTGACTGGCTTTTTCGTATCTGCATCGAATACCGGCTTCTGTCTGCCGTCTGCGATATCCTTCTTGTATGCTCTTGTGTCGAGAAAGAAGAATACAGTCAGCAGGATGATGAGATTGACAACCATGACCTTTGCAAGTCTGAGACTCCAGAAGAAGTCAACACCATTCATGAATCCCATCAGAAGTGGAGGATCACCGACAGGGGTGAGACAGCCACCAATATTTGAAACGAGGAAGATGAAGAATACAATGATCTGAACCTTTCTTCGTCTCCATTTATTTGCCTTTATGATAGGTCTGATCATCAGCATACTTGCACCGGTAGTACCGATCCAGCTTGACAGCAGAGTACCTATCAGTAGAAGCAGAACATTGAGTTTCGGTGTTCCCACCAGGTCGCCTTCAAGAGATATATTGCCTGCCACACAGAACAGGGCAAAAAGCAATACAATGAAGGTGAGATAGTCACCGATCATTACCTCGAGCAATTGTTCGCCCATCGTACCAAAGCCATGGAATATGGCAAATGGAATTAAAAATAAAAGAGACCAGCCTGCAACAGCCCACTGTTTGTGCTTTTCCCACCACTCACCGGCGATAAGGGGCATAACAGCTATGCACAGAAGCATACACACAAATGGTATACACCATGTAAGTGGAAGCGTAGCACCGAGTGTTTCAGTACCGGATTCGCTGTCTGCCGCCAGGGCACTTACCTGTGACAGCCCAAGAACTGAGATGACTGTGCCGAGACCTAGAAATAACCTGTTTTTCATCGTTTTTGCCTCCTATTAATTATAATTGAAAAACCTTATCTATGCTAACAAATATATGGTAAAAATTCAACGAAAAAAATCGAAATTTAACCATTTATTTTCCAGAACAAAAAAATAATAAGTATAGCCCAAATGATGGATCTGTGATAGAATGAAAAAGGTTGAAAAATGCAATACTATGGCCTTAGGGCAGAACAGAGGTAATTGATATATTATGGAACATCAATGGTCAAAGGCATACAAACCAAAGAGAAAACTTTACGTGCTGAGGTCCAGAGAGTCAGAGGGGTTTGACGATTTTTGTCAGGAGAATGGCTATGACTGGTACAAGTGCTTTAGCAACATATACAGGCCGCTGGCAAACAGGGCTTTGTTTTATATGCCTGAGAAGATGATGGACGCCGGATATTCGCGTTTGTGTGGAGGAGTGGAGATAGGATACAGTGATATGGAGGTGGTTCCTCAGAACTGCGTGAGCATCACGGTTCCGGGATTCGACGTTGTGGATATAAAGGGATTTGATATATCTCTGATAGAGGATATACCGAGACTCATGACCATGGCGTATTCATATGCCAAGTTGTATATAGAGACGGAGAAGCTGCACATTGTTTCTAACCACAAGCTTCCATATATATGTTACATGGAGAGCGCAGACAGTCTGTGCGTGGAGATTCCGGTATGGTCCAAGAAGACCAAGACGGAGGAGATGCTGACTCTTGACAACATGAGTAAGAGAGATCTCTATGAGATAGCATACAGGGAGCCTGCCACCGGACATTACAACTGGACATGGCTCAAGGAGAAGCTTGAGCAGTGTGAATATATAGGACTGGATCAGTTTATATTTGCCAGATTCGACATAAAGGGCTTCAGGCTCATCAACAACGTTATGGGCCGTGAGGTGGCGAAGGATCTGTTCAGATATATATGTGACGCTATGACCAAGCAGGACTGGATATTGTACTCTGCAAAGTGTGAGAGTGACGATTTTGCCATGATTATAAAGTATATGCCGGAGGATGAGATAATGAACCGGCTATATACATTCTTTGAGGAGATAGGACAGCTTCCGTCGAACAGGAAGTATAAGATATTCTATAGCTGTGGTATCGTATTCTATGATGAATTCGAGAAAATCAACATGTCAATGCGCATTGAGGACATGGCGCAGATGGCACACCTCCAGTGTATCAAGACCAATGTAAATGAGATCAAGATATACACATCGGAGATGAAGAAGGAATACATCATGGCACAGCAGTACAAGCTGGAGCTTCCGGATGCCATAGAGAATGAGGATCTCATGGTATATCTTCAGCCGAAGTACAATCCACAGAACGACACCCTGACCGGTGCTGAGGCTCTGATAAGATGGTTCTACAAGGGCGGAGATATTCTCTCGCCGAAGTATTTCGTGCCGCAGTTTGAGACTGACGGAACTATAGACATCATAGACAGATATGTGCTGAGACAGGTGTGCAAGAAGTTCAAGGAGTGGAAGGAGCTTGGCTACCCGCTCTACCCGATATCCTGTAACCTCTCGAGACACCAGATATCGAGACCGGATCTTATATATATACTGTGTGATATAGTCGATGAATACGGAGTGGATCACTCGCTTATAGACTTTGAGATAACTGAGAGTGCAGATTTCGCTGACGTGCAGTATCTGATAAAGGTGCTCAAGGATCTGAAGGCTGAGGGCTTCAAGATATCCATGGACGATTTTGGAACAGGATACTCCAGTATGGCACTTCTTAAGGATATGCCGCTGGATATAATCAAGATAGACAAGAGCTTTATTGACGGAATAGCCACCGGCGAGCCGAACAACAAGGACATGCTCATGACACAGGATATCCTTACCATGTCAAGGCATCTGGGAATCAGAAGTCTTGCGGAGGGTGTTGAGACATTTGAGCAGAAGGAATACCTGAGAGAGTGGGGATGCCACTACATTCAGGGTTATTACTACAGCAAGCCTATACCTATCACGGGATATGAATATCTTCTCAAGAAGATAATGCTGGGACAGAGCTAGCCGGATAATGATGCTATATAGCGACATATAGAGAATATACAGAAGAGTATAAGAGGATTGATATATGAATGTATCGATCCTCTTTTTCTATTTATATTGGACCTTAACAGGATGTAATCTCAATAATGTAATGTATATAATTTACAAGTCTTGTATATATAATCAACAACCTACTAAAAAAATAATTAAGAATCATTCCCAATAGGGGTTGACTTTGATCAAAAAATAGGTATAATAAGACATAGTTGATAAATAAACATCAACAAAGAAGACAGAATATATTTTAACAATCAATGATGGATATTGATTAGATTATTTAAAAGAGAAAAGGAGAATTAAGTTATGGCAAAGTTTGTATGTACAGTATGCGGTTATATCTATGAGGGAGAGCAGGCACCAGCAGAGTGTCCTATCTGTCACGCAGGAGCAGATAAGTTCAAGAAGGTAGAGGGAGAGCTCACACTTGCAGCAGAGCATGAGTTTGGCGTATATGCTGAGACAGTTAAGAACAATCCAGAGATAAGCGATGAGGACAAGAAGTATATCTACGAGCAGCTCAAGGCTAACTTCGAGGGAGAGTGCTCAGAGGTTGGAATGTATCTCTGCATGGCTCGTGTAGCACATCGCGAGGGCTATCCTGAGATCGGTCTCTACTGGGAGAAGGCAGCGTACGAGGAGGCTGAGCATGCAGCTAAGTTCGCAGAGATGCTTGGATCAGACCTTGAGCAGAACATGACAGCTTCAACAGAGAAGAATCTTGCATGGAGAGTTGACTGCGAGTTCGGTGCAACAGCAGGAAAGGTAGATCTTGCAAAGTGCGCTAAGAAGAACAATCTGGATGCGATCCATGATACAGTTCATGAGATGGCAAGAGACGAGGCAAGACACGGCAAGGCTCTCAAGGGACTTCTTGACAGATACTTCGGTAAGTAAGAAGAAGGTAAAGATTATTCATAAGGATAGTCAGTCTTACACATAAATCTAAAAAAGGTATATGCGGAAAGCAGTCAGGCTGCGATCCGTATATACCTTTTTTAGATTTATGTGTGCTATTTAATTGTTACTCATCTTTCTTGAGACTGAAGGAAGAGGAAGATGTAGTTGAGCTTGTTGCTGTATAAGGATTAGATGCGTGGGCATCCTGCTCTGAAGCTGCCGGCTGCTGTGAGTAGAACGGATCACTGTAAGACGTCTGCGGTGCCTGTGTCTGTTCTGCAGTGCCGTAGCTGCCACTGTTTGTAGTGCCGTACTGCTGTGTATAGCTGTCACTGTCTGTACTGCCATACTGCTGTGTATAGCTGCCGTTATTTGGGCTGCCTGTGCTGCCCGGAGTGTACACGCCGTTGAAATCGCCTGTACCGTCATAGTAACCTGTGCCTGCTGGCTGTGCAGATGCGCTGATGGTGTTCTTGCTTCTTGTTGCCTTCAGGATCATGATCACTGCTGCCAGTAGGAATACAGCTCCGAGGACAAGCTTGAATATGTAATCTGAAGAGTCAACCATCTCTATATAGTAAGGAAAAGCTTCTGCCTTTGCGGTCGCATAGTCCTCACTTGTAGGAGTGTATCCATAATATTGTGCGTATGCGTCGACATACTTGGTGATGTAGTCGTCAAGGAAGCCCTGCACCTTGTCGCTGTTCTTGCGGATGACTCCTGTTATGTAGACTGGTTCTGCATCGTCAGCAGATGAGATCGCGTCAAATTTGGCGTCATCACTCTTGGAGATCGATATTCCGATCCACTTGGATGTGTCTCTTTTTGAGCCGTCTTCATTCTTGTCGCAGATATCAACGAGATAGTAGTATCCGTCGGTCTTGGTGACCACGTGATTGTACGTTGTAGTCTTCTCAATGTAAGCTCCGTATCCGTAGGTGAGTGTTCCCTCCACATACACTCCCGGTTTAACTTCCGATTCGTCACATGTAGTAACGTTTAGAAGCTTTCCGTGTAAACCGATAAATGTTCGTATACCCAGGAATAAAAGAACTATTCCGAATATACCGAAAACAACTGCTGATACGATGGGATTCCCCTTTTTTCTTGTTCTTGCCATAATGTTACCTCACTTTTTTTATTTGTTATGAATTATACATAACCACTTAAATACCTCACTTTTCTACAGTACAGGTAAAAAACTAATATTTCAAGTAAAAAAGGCAAAATCAAAAAAAATTAGACATTTTTTATGGTATACTCATTCATGGTGGTGATTTTATGGCAAAGAAAACAAAAAAGAATGAGAAAAAGTACATATATATAATTCCGGCAGTGCTGTGGATGATATTCATATTTTACATGTCGTCCAGAACAGGAGATGACTCGTCGGCGGTGAGCAACCCCATGACAGACTTTATAGTGGGTTTGTTCCAGAAGGTGAGAAATGATTCCGCGCCCGTGGTTGACAGGATGACGGGAGTGGTGGAGATCATGGTCAGAAAGGGTGCACACATGACGGAATATGGAATCCTTCTGGCTCTGCTGGCCCTGGCGGTCAGAAAGGCCGGCGGAAGGATGACTTCGGCTGGCGTGTATATATGGTCAGTTGTGATAACATTTGTCTATGCGTGCTCCGATGAGATTCATCAGCTCTTTGTCGCTGACAGGGCAGGCAGGGGCACGGATGTGCTTATAGATATATGCGGCGCATTGGCAGCTCTTCTTATTATATGGGGATCAAAGAGCACAAGGGGAAGGATAATAATGGGCTTTGTGATAGGGATAGTGCTGGTGGCAGCGGTTATGTTCCTTTTCCTGTGGCCTTTTTAGAGCGCATTTAGTATTGGCAGCCTTGAATTAGAGTGGGGCAGATGGTATATTAAAAAAGACTATGAGCATCACATTACCGATGCTGACTGGAGGATGCAGAATGACATTAGCAGATGTTAGAAAGAACATAGATCGGGTCGACAAGGAGATCAAGCAGCTCTTCAAGGAGAGAATGGTTCTTGCGGACAATGTTGCTCAGGTCAAGGCAGAGACCGAGGATGACATATATAAGCCAGACCGCGAGGAGACCATCATATCCAATCTCACAGGGGATGTGGATGATAACATCAAGATGGAGTACACGGCGCTTATCAAGAGAATCATGGAGATAAGCAGAAAGTACCAGTATGGAAGGACTCTGGAGCTCAGGAACTGCCTAGATGTGGAGTATGATGTGAAGGAGCCTGACATAGATGCGGTGGCGATGATAAAGCCGGAGCTGTACATTTGTCAGGGATGCTCGAGGGACAAGGTCATTGCGGTGGACTCATACGATGAGGTGTATGAGCTCATAAAGACTGGCAAGGTAGACGCCGGAATGGGAATACTTGAGGACATAAGCTACGGAGTTTCGGATGCACTTCACGAGGTGCTCACCAACAACAAGCTGTATATATACAGATGTAACATTGTAAATGAGAATGGACACAACAAGAAGGTTGTCACATTTTCAGACCACCTCATAGTGGAGGAGAACCACAACAGGCTGAAGGTGATGTTCGTATGTAAGAATAAGAGCGGAAGTCTCAGCAGCATACTGTCCATGATCTCTGATTACGGGGTGAACCTCACAGAGATACACTCGGCACCAAACAGGCAGGAGCATTGGAATTACAGATTCTATGTGGAGCTGTCTGCCAATTTACTGAAGAAGGATATACAGGCTTTAGTGTTCCAGCTCATGAACGAGACGGAGGAGTTTACGATCCTCGGAAGCTATGCCTGTGACGAGGAACAGTTTTAGAGAAAAAATAATTTTTAAGGAGAAAATATCATGATAGACAAGTTAGTAAAGAATATCCAGAAGACAAATGCACCTATAGTAGTTGGACTTGATCCAATGCTCAACTATGTACCGGAGCATATCCAGAAAGCTGCATTTGCAGAGTATGGCGAGACACTTGAGGGTGCTGGTGAGGCTATATGGCAGTTCAACAAGGGAATAGTTGACGCTACATATGATCTTATACCTGCAGTTAAGCCACAGATAGCCATGTATGAGCAGTTCGGAATCGAGGGACTCAAGGCATTCAAGAAGACAGTTGACTATTGCAAGGAGAAGGGACTTGTCGTTATCGGAGATATAAAAAGAGGCGATATAGGTTCAACATCAACAGCATATGCGGTTGGTCATATCGGAAAGGTACAGGTGGGAAGCAAGACATATGCTGGATTTGATGAGGATTTCATCACAGTAAACCCGTATCTTGGAACAGACGGAATCAAGCCATTTGTGGATGTGTGCAAGGAGGAGAACAAGGGTATATTCGTTCTCGTCAAGACATCCAATCCATCATCAGGTGAGTTCCAGGACAGACTTGTGGATGGACGTCCACTCTATGAGATAGTCGGAGATATGGTTGACAAGTGGGGCAGTGATGTCATAGGCGAGTCCGGTTACTCAGCAGTTGGAGCTGTTGTCGGTGCCACATACCCTGAGATGGGCAAGGTGCTCAGAAAGGTCATGCCAAAGTCCTTTATTCTTGTTCCGGGTTACGGAGCACAGGGCGGTAAGGCTGCAGACCTTGTACACTACTTCAATGAGGACAGACTCGGTGCGATCGTCAACTCATCAAGAGGAATCATAGCTGCTTACAAGCAGGACAAGTATGCACAGTTTGGAGCTGAGAACTACGCTGACGCTTCAAGACAGGCGGTTGTAGACATGATCGAGGATATCAACGGCGCACTTGACGCATAATTAAGCAGAAAGGTGTCCGGTGGACGAGGCTTGTCCCCGGACACTGATAATAGAATGATGATGGAGGAAGACTATGGGCAAACTTAAGATGACAGCAAAGGTGGTCAGCCAGGAGACTCTTGCCACTGACGTATACAGTCTGGTGCTTGAAGCTCCAGAGATAGCTTCACAGGCTATAGCAGGACAGTTCGTGTCTGTATATACTCATGATGGCAGCAAGATGCTCCCGAGACCTATCAGCCTCTGCGGGATAGACAGGGAGGCGGGAACACTCCGCCTTGTATACAGAGTGGTTGGATTTGGAACAAAGGAATTTTCACAGCTTGCGGCTGGAGATACGGTCGATATATTGGGGCCTCTCGGCAACGGCTTCATGAAGTCGGATAAGAAGGCAATACTTATAGGCGGTGGAATAGGAATCCCACCTATGTTACAGCTTGCAAAGGAGCTGGACTGTGAGAAGTCAGTCGTGCTCGGCTACAGGGATGAGATATTCCTGAACGAGGAATTTGAGCCATACGCACAGGTGTATATGTCATCTGAGGATGGACAGCACGGTGTGAAGGGCAACGTAATAGATGCCATAAAGGAATACGGCGTGGACGGCGCTGTCATATATGCGTGTGGCCCTACTCCTATGCTTCGGGGAATCAAGGCATACGCCATGGAGAAGGGCATCGAGTGCCAGATATCCATGGAGGAGAAGATGGCGTGCGGCGTGGGCGCATGTCTTGCCTGCGTATGCAAGTCCAAACATAAGGACAGCCATACGAATGTGCATAACAAACGTATCTGTAAAGAAGGTCCGGTATTTTTAGCTGAGGAGGTGGAGTTGTAATGAATCTGAAAGTAGATTTAGCAGGAGTTACCTTAAATAATCCGATCATGACAGCCTCAGGCACCTTTGGCTCCGGTGAGGAATATTCAGAATTTGTGGATCTGAACCGGTTAGGAGCAGTAGTGACGAAAGGCGTTGCAAACGTTCCGTGGGAAGGAAATCCAACTCCACGGGTAGCGGAAGTCTATGGCGGAATGCTCAACGCCATCGGATTGCAGAATCCGGGGATTGATCTGTTCTGCAAAAGGGATATCCCGTATCTGAAGAAGTTTGATACAAAGATCATTGTGAATGTCTGTGGTCATG
>OHSH01000787.1_pt1 | contig 11739 bp, 8 predicted proteins | sample 1578611 | NCBI WGS metagenome assembly OHSH01 (sample SAMEA3879576, study PRJEB24766) | human gut metagenome | biome: human-associated habitat; feature: feces | place: USA | collected 1985/1987 | reverse complement strand
TAAAAGAGGCTGAAACAGCTTATTGGGCAGCTCACTTTATGGTACCCTCCCGACAGAAAGCACGATACAAGTTAGCTCTCATGTACTATCAGCAAAAGCGTATCTCTGAAGCAAACCGACTTGCCAATGAAGTGCTTACTGAAAAAGTAAAAGTATACGGTTTTGAAACCTATGAGATGCATAGAGAATTACGAAGGATTTTCGAAGATCAGCTACAATAATTATTCACTAGAATCTAAGAACATGAAAACAAAAAGAATCAAACGACCTGTTTGTTACTTTGTCGGACTTCTTGCCTTTGGTCTGATGCTGTATTCCTGCTTACAGGACGAAACAGATCTGGACTCACAGGAAACGACAGGAAAAATTATTAAAGGAATTGCCGGCTTCTACTACGTCTACGTAGAAGAAACCAAAGAAGCAAAAGAAACTGCCACAGGCGGCACTCTCTACGAGTGCAAAGCAAAAGGCACCTTCAGAAAACAAAAGATAAAGCCGCTGGTTGGCGATATCGTCGACATAGCAGTCCTCGATGATGAAAAGCACATAGGCAATGTCGAGCGTATACTGCCACGGAAAAACGAACTTATCAGGCCGGCTGTGTCCAATATAGACATGGCCTTGGTTATTTTTGCATCCGCAAAGCCGGATCCCAATTTCAACCTGCTTGATAGGTTTTTGTGTATGATGGAGTACCAGCATGTCCCGGTTACCATATGCTTCAACAAAAAGGACTTAATCACACCTAAAGAGCAGCAGGAGCTTAAAAGCATATACGAGCCGGCTGGCTATAGAGTGCTTTTTACCAGCACGAAAACAGGTGAGGGCATAGATGAGATAAAGCACATTTTAGAGGGAAGGACGACCACGGTTGCAGGTCCCTCGGGAGTTGGCAAGTCATCTATCATTAACTGTCTGCAGGATGATGTGCAGATGGAGACCGGACATATAAGTGAGAAAATAGAGCGCGGAAAGCATACGACCAGACATTCTGAGATTATCCCGATAAAGGATGGCACGTATATCATGGATACACCGGGCTTTAGCTCGATGGATGTGCCGGGCTTTGAAAAGGAAGATCTGTGGACATGTTATCCGGAGTTTGTAGAGTATGAGCCATATTGCAGGTTTCAGGGCTGCAGTCATATAAATGAGCCGGACTGCGGCGTGAAGGAAGCTCTTGCAGATGGGAAAATATCGCAGGTGCGGTATGATAATTATAAGCTTTTATATGAGGAGCTTAAAAACAGACAAAAGTATTAATTTAAAGCATAATCAAACGGAGGAAAACATGAACTGTTTATCACCATCAATTTTATCAGCGGATTATTCAATACTCGGAGAGCAGCTTAAGCAGCTTGATGAGGCCGGAGCACAGTATGTGCATATAGATGTTATGGACGGCAGCTTCGTTCCAAGCATATCAATAGGACTGCCGGTCATAAAGACAATCAGAAAGTGCACAGAGCGTATGTTTGATGTGCATCTGATGATAGATGAGCCGGTCAGATATATAGATGATTTTGCGACAGCAGGAGCAGATATCATCACAGTCCATGCGGAGGCATGTAAGCATCTTGACAGGACAATCGAGGCAATAAAGGAAAAGGGCATACTGGCAGGTGTAGCATTAAATCCGGCTACTCCGCTCTCAGCCATAGAGTATGTGCTTCCCAAGGTGGACATGGTGCTTATCATGACTGTAAATCCGGGTTTTGGAGGACAAAAGCTTATTCCGTACACTGTAGACAAGGTGCGCGACTTAAAGGCACTTCTTGAGAAAACCGCAAATAAGGCTGATATCGAGGTGGACGGTGGTGTTAATCTTGAGAACGTGGAGACACTGCTTGCGGCAGGAGCCAATATCATTGTTGCGGGAAGTGCGGTGTTTAGCGGAGAGATAGAAGAAAATGTAAAGGATTTTCTGAATATCATGATGTAACAGATGCAGGTTAAAACAAAAATGCTTCCGGGGCTGTAGCAAATGTGGATATGTTATTTATAAGAAGGTGGATAAAATGAGGTATTTGATTGTATGTGGTGGAAAAATAGATAAGGAATTCGGCTTAAATGAGATAAAGACTGACGGAATAGATGCCATAATTGCGGCTGACAGCGGAATGGATTTCCTGTACGAAAACGGTGTCACGCCTGATATAATTGTAGGTGATTTCGATTCAGCCACGACAAAGGCCTTAGATTTTTTTGAGAGAAAAGGACAGACCGAGATACACAGGCTCAATCCCATAAAGGATGATACTGATACAGAGTATGCCATAAGACTTGCCATAAGAGAGGGTGCACGAAGCATAGTGGTGCTTGGAGCAACAGGAAGCAGAATAGACCATGTGCTCGGCAATATTTCACTCTTGGGAATAGGATTGGAAAGTAAAACTGATATCAGCATTATCGATACAAACAACCGCATAAGGATGGCAGATAAGCCGGTAACCATTGAAAAATCAGCACAGTATGGCAGGTTTGTATCTCTTATAGCACTGACAGACGACAATGAGGTAAGCCTTAAGGGCTTTAAGTATCCTGTTACTGATTATTCCTTTGACAGGTTTACATCGCTTGGCATATCCAATGAAATAGTCGATGATCATGCACTGATTGATATCCATAGAGGAAAATTTATCATTATTGAGTCAAAAGATTGACTTTTTAGGAGTTTTGGTCTACTATGGTTTTAGGATTATTTCGGAAAAGCCTGATTACAGGAGGATTGATATACACTGTGTCGGCTTTGGAACATGATGGGGTAATTAGATGATAGAGAAGTATTATAGCGGGGTAATCGAGCAGATTTACAATCGCATAGGAAAAGAGACTCGAAATATCGTAATGGCGAATTATAGCAATGATTTTTCGATTGAAAATCTTGAGGTTATAAGACGTTATCAAAGCAATGAGGATAACGTCTTTTTTGCATACAGTGAGTTCTCTTACAATACGCTGGTCGGAGCTTATGAGCCATTTTTGGACATCATATGCAATATGCACAGGCGCTTTATAGGCGGAAGCTTTGATGATTTCCAGAAGGAGTGCGGTGTGTACTATCTGCACAGACAGGTGTTAAACAGCTATTATGAGACAGGTGAGTGCTTCAGAGAGGAGACAGTGCTGTTAAATGAGGTGGCATATGAGCAGAGACGCATGACGATGGCCATAGCTGACATGCTCAAGAAGCTTTCTGAGGTGAAGCCTTTGATGATTGTGATAAACAGATTCCAGATGGCGTCTAAGAGTTCAATTGAGACCATCAAGTATCTGATTGACAATCCATGCGCCAATATCGGTATCGTGTTAGGTGTCAATGCCATAGTCAAGGGTACTGACAGTACTGTTGAGGTGTGGGATCGTATAGTTGAGTCGCTTGAGGACAGGAGCGCCATATACTATATAGGCAGTGCCGGACCGCTTAAAAATAACGTAAAAACTACAAATGATGATGAGCTGTATATCACTATGAACTTTGAGCAGAGCATCCAGGAAGCATCAAATATCATGGAGTTTCTGGATTTTGAGCAGGCAAGGAGAGACTGCCGCATTATAGAGCATAAGCTTAAGTTTGAGGATGCATGGATTGATGAGAAAAGCCTGCGCCGCTTTTATATGGTCTATGCAAGGACGTCTGTTTTACTTGGAGAGATGTCCAAAGCGATTGAGCTCACGAATGAATACAAGGCGCTGATACCGGAAAATGACAGTGAGCATTATCTTTCGCTGTATTATTTCATGAAGGGCACCTGCTATATGTATCAGGGCAAGCTTGAGAAGGCCGGAAACAGTGCAAAGAGTGCCTATGACTATGCAGTTTTGGCAGAGGATGACACACTGATATTTAAGGCAGAGCTTTTGTCAGTCATGATAAAGATGTCAGGCTGGTACAATATATTCTTCTGTGTACAGGATATACCTGTCAGTGATGAAATTATAGAAAAGCTCATAAAGCACGGCTACAGGAATCATTTGGCACATATATATATTTACGCATACGACAATAGCCGGGATGTGGTGAAGCAGTCCTTTTATGATGAATCATTACTAAAGCATTTTACGAAGGGGCTTGAGCTTGCGAAGGAGATAGGAAATGAGCAGCTTGTGTATGATGCATATCAGAAGACTATTATGCTTGCCAGCACAAGCGGTCTCAATGAGATAGCCTTTTTATATGTTATCCGTACATACGAGTTCATGAAGGGGCACGGCAATATATATGTTGCGAGAGTGCTTACGTCTATAGGCTACAATTTAAGTGCCATGGGTAAAAATGAGCTGGTTGACAATTATTACAATGCTGCAATCAATATGTTATATTACCTGAAGATGCCGGAGGATATAGCTGAGGTGTATTATAACAAGTCTCTTAACTATATCATGCAGGGCAATTATAAGGAGGCTGTCCATGCACTTTTAGTTGCCATGAAGACTATTATAAAGCTTCATCTAAACAGCTTAAGAGTGTGCAACACGAGTAAGGTATATGCGCTTCTTGCGCTTGCATCTATATTTTCGGGTGACAGATTCAGCTGTGAGCGCTATCTGCTCAGCTGCAAGCAGTTTCTTAATTATGTCATCTACAGAGTAATTGACACCACAAGAACTGAGGCAGTCCATGACTATTCCAGATGCGATGATGAGATGTTCCTTTACTCCTTTGCATCAGCCATGCTCTTGTGGCACGATGGTGAAAAGGAAGAAGCCTTTTTACGTTTTGAGGATGCGGAGAGATATCTCGTTAATGCGGAGGGAAACGAATTTTTTGCATATTCGATATACAGGGAAAGCAGGATGAAGCTGTTTGAGCTGCTCGGCAAAAATGAGCTTATAGAGCATGAGAGAATACTTTTAGAGGCACACAATAAAAGGATGCATGAAATAGCAGAGGCAGCTCCGCTTGACATGTTAAAAAATATCAACCTAGAGTCACTGAGTGATGGCCATATCAATGAGCGGCAGATTAATATGCTTGTAAAGCAGCATGGGCTCGAAAAGGATTATCAGGGCTCAAAGCGTCAGATGGAGTTTATTTCCATATGGCAGACCATTATCGATGTCAATGACCAGAAGAAGGACACCATGATTGAAAATGCCATGAGCAATTTCATCAATCATTTCAGTCTTGACTGTGCGCTGATCATAGATCTGCACGCGAAGGAGCCACAGGTGCTTTATAATGATACGGGCTGTGATATGACAGATGAGGTTATAAAGGGCATATGTGATATCATGATAGACTATCCGGAGGGCATTGCCACATCAAAGATTGCAGAGGGCTTCTACGAGTATGAAAATGTCATCTCGTATTTCGGCGTGGATGATGTATGCTCATTTGTCGCAGTGCCTTTTATCAAGAATGATGCACTTTCAAGTGTACTCATAGCATATGTGCGCATGAAGGACAACTGGCATGGCTCAATCGAGCGATACATGCTCAATGAGGATGATCTGAGCATTTTCAAGCTGTTATTCAGAGAGCTTGAGTATTCCATTGCCCGTATTGAGGCAAATGAGAAGGCCAATGAGATGAACAAGAGGCTGAAGCAGGCAGCTGTCACTGACATGCTTACCGGTATCTATAACAGAGCAGGTATGTATCATGAGATTGAAAAGCTTGAAAAGCGCATAAGTGTTACATCCGGTGGAATGGATGTGGGGCTTATGTTTATTGACCTGGACAACTTCAAGCATTATAATGATACGTATGGTCATGATGTGGGAGATTTGATACTTAAGGAGATGGCCTTTGTGTTCAAGGAAGTTGCTAAGGACAGAGGCTTTGTGAGCAGATATGGCGGTGATGAGTTCATCATAGTCATTGAGTCATGCGCCAGATACGAGCTTGAGAATATTGCAAAGGATATCTATGCGAGGATTGCAGAGGCGGATGGCTTCAGCAGCCAGATAAAGAAATATCTCAACCATGACGTTGAGTTTAATGAGGAGAAGAATATCACCTGCTCCATCGGCATTTCATATGAGAGAAATGTTACCAGTGAGAGTCAGATTACCGAGCTCATTAAAAAGGCGGACGATCTGATGTATACAGTAAAGACAGGCGAGAAAGGACACTATGCATTCTTTTAAATCAGATGAATTTAAGATAAGAGTACTGACAAAGGATGATGCGGAGGAGTACAATGCACTGCTTCGTTATGCTTTTCAGGTGACAGAGGCAGACCTTGCCGAGACAGGCTGGAAGGATGACGAAATCAAGCAGTCGAAGTTTCCGGTGCTTGAGAGAGCTGATGTGCTCGGCTGCTTCAATATCATTGACAAAAGAGAAGAGCTTGTGGCTCAGTTTGCGGTATATCCGCTCGATATGAATATATACGGCGAGCGCTACGAGGTGGGCTTTGTCACAAGTGTTTGCACGTATCCTGAGTATACCGGTCATGGCCTCATGAAAAAGCTCATGAGAAAGAGTCTTACGAGAATGCGCGACAGCAACAAGTCGTTTGCTCTTTTGTACCCATACTCCATACCTCTTTACAGAGGACTTGGCTGGGAGATTATCTCAAACAAGATGACATATGTGATAAAGGACAGACAGATTCCCACAAAGCTTAAGGAGCCGGGCTATGTGCGCCGTGTGCAGTGGGATGACGAGCAGTTTAAGAAGCTTCATACTCACTTTGCTGCAAAGACGCACGGCTGTCTGTACAGAAACAATCTGGCTTGGGAGGAGTACTTCCGCTGGGATGAGGATGATACGATGGTCGCCATCTACTACAACGAGGATGATGAACCGTGTGGCTATATGGTGTATCTTATCAGCTCCGATGTCATGCACATCAAGGAGCTCATCTACTTAAACCGTGAGGCGCAGCTTGGTCTGTGGGAGTACATTCATGCGCATGATTCCATGATTGATGAGGTCAGAGGCAACAACTATTACAGCGAGCCCATCGCTTTTGAGCTCGATGACAGTGATATAAAGGAGACAATAAGACCATACGCCATGGGCAGAATCATCGACGTGGCGCAGTTTATTTCACAGTATAACTGTGACCCGGATGGCCCGGGCGGCTGCTTTAGCTTTGAGATAGCAGATGACCTTCTTCCGTGGAACAATGGCACATTTGTCATTGATTTTGAGAAAGGGCACTGTGCTCTCACCGACAAAAATCCACAGTATCACCTAAGCATGTCTATTGGCACGTTTACCACACTGCTTTTAGGCTACAAGAGTGCTGAGAAGCTTTTGCAGATGGGCAAAATACAGACTACGTATGATGCTGTTGCAAAGCTTGACGATATTTTATATCATGAGATACCATATGTATCTGACTATATATAATGATAAAAGGTCAAAAGGTAAAGGAAAATAATATGTCAAATTATGTGATTAGCTGCTGTTCAACAGCAGATCTTACCAGGGAGCATATGCTCGAGAGAAATATTAAGTACGCATGCTTTCACTATGAGCTTGACGGTAAAGAGTATATGGATGATTTAGGACAGTCCATGCCACTGCCGGATTTCTACAAGGCAATGGAGGCAGGTGCCATGACAAAGACCTCGCAGATCAATCAGGAGGAGTACATGGAGTACTTCAGGCAGTTTCTGGATGAGGGATATGATGTGCTTCACTGTACACTAAGCTCTGGTATATCAGGTACAGTCAACTCGGCAAGGCTTGCAAAGGAGGCTCTCGAGGAGGAATACCCTGACAGAAAGATATATGTGATTGATTCGCTGGCAGCATCGTCAGGCTTTGGTCTTTTGATGGATAAGCTCGCTGACCTTAGGGATAGCGGCATGGATATTGATACACTGGCTGATTGGACCATGGAGCACAGACTTGAGGTGAATCACTGGTTTTTCTCATCAGACCTTACATTTTTTATCAGGGGTGGCCGTATCTCAAAGACCGCGGGATTCGTTGGAAATGTGCTGAATATCTGTCCTTTCATGAATGTGAGCAATGAGGGAAAGCTTATTGTGCGTGAGAAAATCCGCACCAAAAAGAAGGCAATAAAGGAGATGCTTGTGAAGATGCAGGCACTCTGCAAGGATGGTGCCGATTATTCGGATAAGGTCTATATATCGAATTCTGCATGCTATGAGGATGCTAAAGCCGTAGCTGATCTGATTGAGGCTGCCTTCCCGAAGATGAAGGGAAAAGTAGAGATAAATGATATCGGTACGACTATAGGAAGCCACACCGGTCCGGGAACAGTTGCATTGTTTTTCTGGGGTAATAAGAGAGAAGATTAGCCGGATATTTTAGCCTAAATATCTGATTAGAATAATCAAAATCAATAAAGTTGATTATTTTTTTATAAAAAATTAAATTACATCAATCAAAGTGATTAAATATAATCATTCCAATAACTGCGCTTATGTGTTACAATTATATCAGTTCAAACGAAAAGAGGTTTTAAGATGAAAGGATATGAAAAATACGAGCGCAGTTATTTTCTGCCTCCTGAATGCACTTATGACTGGGTTAAGAAGGATTATATAGATAAAGCACCACTGTGGTGTTCGGTTGATTTACGTGATGGCAACCAGGCTCTAATCGAGCCGATGAGTCTTGAGGAGAAGCTTGACTTCTTTAAGATGCTTGTAGATATAGGCTTTAAGGAAATCGAGGTAGGTTTCCCGGCAGCCTCTGAGACAGAGTTCAATTTCACGAGAGCTCTTATTGAGAGGGATATGATTCCTGATGATGTCACTATACATGTGCTGACACAGGCCAGAGAGCATATCATCAAGAAGACCTTCAAGGCACTTGAGGGAGCACCGAGAGCAGTTGTACATCTGTACAATTCCACATCTGTTGCACAGCGTGAGCAGGTGTTTAAGAAGTCAAAGGAAGAGATAAAGCAGCTTGCAGTTGACGGGGCTGTTTTATTGAGAGACCTTGCAGCAGAGACTGATGGTAATTTCCGTTTCCAGTATTCACCGGAGAGCTTTTCGGGCACTGAGGTGGATTATGCGGTTGATGTGTGCAACGCAGTGCTTGATGTATGGCAGCCAAAGGCTGATAATAAGGCCATCATCAATATCCCTACCACAGTAGAGAATGCTATGCCACATGTTTTTGCCACACAGATAGAGTATATCAACAAGCACCTCAAGTACAGAGACGGAGTAGTGCTTTGCTTACATCCTCATAATGACAGAGGCTGCGGTGTTGCCACATCAGAGCTTGGTGTGCTTGCAGGAGCTGAGGAGATAGAGGGTACGCTGTTTGGAAACGGTGAGAGAACAGGAAATGTAGATATCGTGACACTTGCCATGAATCTTTACTCACACGGAGTGGATCCACAGCTTGATTTTTCAAATCTGCCGGAGATCAGGGAGAAGTATGAGACATTTACCAGAATGAAGGTAGGCGAGAGACAGCCATATGCGGGAGACCTTGTTTTTTCTGCTTTTTCAGGCTCACATCAGGATGCAATCTCAAAGGGCATGGCGTGGAGAGAGGAAAAGAAGCTTGATAAGTGGACGGTTCCATATCTGCCTATAGATCCAAAGGATGTCGGCAGGACATACGAGGCTGATGTTATCCGTATCAACAGCCAGTCAGGAAAGGGCGGAGTGGCATATATCCTTAAGCAGAGCTTCGGTATCAATGTGCCACAGCAGATGAGAGAGCAGGTCGGATACATGGTCAAGCAGGTATCGGACGAGGAGCACAAGGAGCTTTCACCTGAGTGGGTACACAGTATCTTTACAGACAATTATGTGGATTTTCATCCATATTTCACTATACCGGAGTGCCACTTTAAGCAGGTAAACGGCATTTTCGCAGAGGCAGTTATTTTACACAATGACAGCACCAGAAAGGTAGACGCCAATGGAAACGGCCGTCTCGATGCGGTCAGCAATATAATTAAGCAGTATTTTGACATCAGCTTTGAGCTCACTGTATACGAGGAGCATGCGCTTTCACACGGCTCTTCATCAAAGGCTATGGCATATGTGGGTATCACAGTTGACGGCAGTATGTTCTGGGGCGCAGGTGTGGATGAGGATATCATCAAGGCATCAATCGGAGCACTTGTTGTTGCAGTAAACCATTACCTTGCCACCAAGGCTGACAGTCACGTGAAGGATGAGCGCTATATTGCCATGCTCAACTTCATCCAGGCCAACTACAAGACAGTATCGCTTGCAGACATGGCTGCACAGTTCAACCTGACAGAGCCGTATATCTCCAAGTACATAAAGGAGAAGTCAGGCAAGACTTTCGGGGAGCTGGTCACCAATGCCAAGATGAAGAAGGCACGTACACTGCTGAGAAACAGCATCACAACTGTTGAGAATATCGCAATCGAGGCAGGATATCAGAACGTGGAGCATTTTAACAGACAGTTCAAGAAGCTGTATGGAATGACACCGCTTGAGTATAGAAATTCAAGCACAAAATAAGCGGATACAGCATTTTAATATAACCGGATCAATATGCTGAATGACAATTCATTCAGCTGTATTGGTCCGGTTTGCTTTTTAGTATTGCACTTTTATGTGAAAATCTGCATTAAAATTGTATAAAAATGGGAACAATGGGCTATTGATTGTATTTTATCAAGTAATTTGTTGTTTTTACAACGGATTATATGTACAATGCGGGTATAATATAAATATGGATAATTATTCAGAACTACTGATAACAAAGCAGATATTGAGAATTTGTGTTTGGGATGAATAGTTATAATAAAAAGCAACTATTTGAATTATAGTATAAGAAAGAGAGGAACGTACATGAGCAATAAAACTAGCGCAGTTGTTAAGACAAACCCAAGAAAGGCTGTCATGATCGGATGTGGATTCGTTGGTTCGGCATCAGTTTTTGCACTTATGCAGAGCGGTCTTTTTTCTGAGATAGTTCTCATTGACGCTGATAAGGACAAGGCTGAGGGAGAGGCGATGGATATAAGCCACGGTATTCCTTTTGCCAGACCTATGAAGATATATGCAGGTGGTTATGATGATGTGGCAGATGCTGCTATCATTGTTGTTTCTGCAGGTGCAGGCCAAAAGCCGGGCGAGACAAGACTTGATCTGGTAAATAAAAATGTTGCAATCTTCAAGAGCATCATTCCAGAGATTGCAAAGAGAAATTTCGGTGGAATCTTACTTATCGTTGCAAACCCTGTAGATATTTTAACACAGGTGGCACAGAAGCTTTCAGGACTTCCTGAGGAGCGTGTCATCGGGTCAGGTACCGTGCTTGACAGTGCAAGACTTAAGTACGCGCTTGGAGAGCACCTTGAGGTGGACAGCCGAAGCGTACATGCATTTATAGTAGGTGAGCATGGAGACAGTGAGGTGGTTGCATGGTCATCAGCCAATGTTTCCGGAGTGGAGCTTCACAAGATGTGCGAGATGAGAGGTCACTACAAGCACAAGGAGAATACAGAGGAAATCGCTGCAAACGTAAAGAACAGTGCTTATGAGATAATCAACCGAAAACATGCGACATATTATGGTATCGCTATGTCGGTCAGACGTATCTGCGAGGTAATCATGCGTGATGAGAAGTCTATTCTTCCTGTTTCACACATGATGCACGGACAGTACGGCATCGACGGTGTGGTTCTCTCAATGCCTGCAATCGTTGGAGAAGGCGGAGTGGAGAGCGATATCCCAATCGAGTTAAACGGTGAGGAAGCTTTAAAGCTCAAGGAGTCTGCTGATGCACTTAAGAGCATACTTGATGGGCTTGAGCTGTAAATATCAGGCTCTTAATATTAATTTTGTAATATTAAACTTATATAA
>OHSH01000786.1_pt1 | contig 11744 bp, 15 predicted proteins | sample 1578611 | NCBI WGS metagenome assembly OHSH01 (sample SAMEA3879576, study PRJEB24766) | human gut metagenome | biome: human-associated habitat; feature: feces | place: USA | collected 1985/1987 | reverse complement strand
ATACTACTTGTATTAGTTGTACCCTTGTGATATACTATCACTCGGACGTTTTTTTCAACTTTTATTTTGGTATAAAAGTTGCTTTTTCGTGGAAAGGAGGATTTACCATGAAGGTTAGATCATCAGTAAAACCTATTTGTGAAAAATGCAAAGTCATTAAGAGAAAAGGAAATATAATGATTATCTGCGAAAATCCTAAGCATAAGCAGAGACAGGGATAATTCCCGGCTTTTTTATGTTTGGAACCCCGCTAATTTGCGGCTGCAGTGGCGAACCACCAGGGTGAGTTGTCAGCCACTTTAAATAAATATATTAACAACATTAAGAGATAATGGAGGTGTAACGCACATGGCTCGTATCGCTGGTGTAGACTTACCAAGAGAAAAACGTGTTGAGATTGGACTTACCTATATTTATGGTATTGGAAGAGTCAGCTCAAATCGTATTCTTGCTGAAGCTAAAGTAGACCCTAATACTCGTGTTAAGGATCTTACAGATGAAGAAGTAGGCAGAATTAAAGACGTTATTGACGCAAGTCAGACAGTTGAAGGTGATCTTAGAAGAGAAATCGCCTTAAATATCAAGAGATTACAGGAAATTGGATGCTACAGAGGCATTCGTCACAGAAAAGGTCTCCCTGTCAGAGGACAGAAGACAAAGACAAACGCTAGAACTCGCAAGGGTCCTAAGAAAACAATAGCAAATAAGAAAAAATAATACCCGATGAATAAACGGGAACCCATAAGGGAGGTTAGTTTAGAAAATGGCTAAAGTTACAAAAAAAGTGACAAAAAAGCGTGTTAAGAAAAACGTTGAACGCGGACAGGCACATATTCAGTCATCATTCAACAATACAATCGTTACTATAACTGATACAGAAGGTAACGCATTGTCATGGGCTAGTGCCGGTGGTCTTGGTTTTAGAGGTTCAAGGAAATCTACTCCTTATGCAGCTCAGATGGCAGCAGAAACTGCAACTAAGGCAGCTTTAATACACGGTTTAAAATCAGTAGACGTTATGGTTAAGGGACCTGGTTCAGGTCGTGAAGCCGCAATTCGTGCACTTCAGGCATGCGGTCTTGAAGTTACAAGCATCAAGGATGTTACTCCGGTACCACATAACGGATGTCGTCCACCAAAGCGTAGAAGAGTCTAATAGGAGGTGTAATAAAGTATGGCAGTTAATAGAGTTCCTGTTCTTAAAAGATGCAGAACACTTGGACTTGATCCAGTTTATTTAGGAATAGATAAGAAATCAAACAGAAAATCAGGCAGAGCCAACAAGAAGGTAAGTGAATACGGACTTCAGCTTCGCGAAAAACAGAAAGCAAAATTCATATATGGAGTTCTTGAGAAACCTTTCAGAAATTATTTCAAGAGAGCTGAGAAGATGAATGGCATGACAGGTGATAACCTCATGACATTACTTGAACTCAGACTTGACAATGTTATTTTCAGATTAGGTTTAGCCAGAACAAGAAAAGAAGCTAGACAGATAGTAGATCATAAGCATGTATTAGTTAATGGAAAATGTGTAAACATTCCTTCATACCTTGTAAATGTTGGTGATTCAATAGAAATTAAGGAGAAGGCTAAGTCTTCTCAGAGATATAAAGATATCCTTGAAGTAACAGGCGGAAGACTTGTTCCGGAATGGCTTGATGCAGATCAGGATAATCTCAAGGGCGTTGTTAAGGCAGCTCCTTCAAGAGATATGATAGATGTTCCGGTTAACGAGATGCTTATCGTCGAGTTATATTCAAAATAATAGGATGTAACCATGGCGGATGATGCCATGGATAAGGATCATTAGAATATGACAGACTCGATACGACACAACCCATAAAAGGAGGGACTTTTTAGTGTTCGAATTTGAAAAACCAACAATTAGAATCGAAGAAATATCTGAAGATAAAAGATATGGAAGATTTGTAGTAGAACCTCTTGAAAGAGGTTATGGTACAACATTAGGTAATTCTCTTAGAAGAATTATGCTTTCATCTTTACCTGGTTCAGCAATCAGCCAGGTTAAGATTGACGGTGTTCTTCATGAGTTCAGTTCTATTCCCGGCGTAAAGGAAGATGTATCTGAGATCATCATGAACATCAAGCAGTTATCAATCAAGAACAATGGTAATTCCGTTGAGCCTAAGGAAGCTCATATTGAGTTCGTAGGCGAGGGTGTAGTTAGAGCATCTGATATTCAGGTAGACCCTGATATAGAGATTATTAACCCAGATCTTGTTATTGCACATCTTAATGGTGCAGACAGCAAGTTAATTATGGAACTTACAATCACTAACGGACGTGGTTATGTAAGTTCAGAAAGAAATAAAAAAGAAGACCAGCCAGTTGGCGTTATCGCTGTAGATTCAATCTACACACCAGTAGAGAGAGTTAATATGGCAGTTCAGAATACTCGTGTAGGTCAGGATACAGATTTTGACAAGCTTACACTTGATATATTTACTAATGGAACAATAGCTCCAGATGAGGCATTAAGCCTTGCAGCTAAGGTTCTTAGTGAGCATCTTAAGGGCTTCATTAACCTTTCAGAGAATGCTGCTAACGCAGAGATTATGGTTGAACAGCAGGTTGATGAGTCAACTAAGGTTCTTTCAATGAGTATTGAAGACCTTGAATTATCAGTTCGTTCATCTAACTGTCTTAGAAGAGCAGGTATCAACACTGTTGAAGAACTCTGCAATAAGACACCAGATGATATGATTAAGGTTAGAAACCTTGGTAAGAAGTCTTTAGATGAGGTGCTTTTAAAGCTTAAGCAGTTAAATTTACATCTTAGATCTAGTGAAGACTAAAAATTAAAGCGTAATATTAGAGTTTGTAGAAAAAACATCTATACAGTAAGACCATATGCGCGTGTATAGACGTTACAAATGGAGGTTAAATCAATGGCAAAGTATAGAAAGCTTGGTAGAACATCAAGCCAGAGAAAGGCTTTATTAAGAAGCCAGGTAACAGCTTTAATCGAGAATGGTAAGATTGTTACAACAGAAGCAAGAGCTAAGGAAGTTCGTAAGCAGGCTGAAAAGCTTATTACACTTGCAGTTAAGGAAAAGGACAACTACGAAACAGTTACAGTATCTGCTAAGGTTGCAAAGAAGGATGCTGATGGCAAGAGAGTTAAGGAAGTTGTTGATGGCAAGAAGGTTACTGTATATGAAACAGTAGAGAAGGAGATAAAGAAGGATCTCCCTTCAAAGCTTCACGCTAGAAAGCAGATGGATAAGGTTCTTTACAAGGTAACAGAAGTTCCTGCTGATGCTGCTGGAAAGAAGAAGAATACTAAGACTGTTGATCTTACAAACAAGTTATTTGATGAGATCGCACCTAAGTATGCTGGTCGTCAGGGCGGTTATACAAGAATCGTTAAGATCGGTTTAAGAAAAGGTGATGCAGCAATGGAAGTTCTTCTTGAATTAGTATAATTACATCATTGCGTATTATTAGCGGATATGGGGTAACTCATATCCGCTTTTTTAAGGTTGAATTACATATTAGAAAGTTTTGTATTTTTTCACGTTATTTCAATGAATTTAGTATATAAAATTGATTTTTATAAAGTTATATAGTAATATGCAATTATTTGAAAGAAAGAATAAAAATGTATCATTACAGGGAAATTAACTGTGAAGATATAATATCAGCAAGTATGTCCGGAAATGTCTGGAATACTGGAACAGGAGACTGTTATGGGAATAGTAGAAGCGAAGAATTTGACATTTGAATATATAAGACGAGACGAAGAGGGTAATGTTGAGGGGATAACTACAGCAGTTGATAATGTAAATATAGATATTAAAGCAGGAGATTTTGTTGCAGTGCTTGGACATAATGGTTCAGGCAAATCAACATTTGCCAAGCATCTTAATGCCCTTGTTATGCCGACAGAGGGAACAGTGTATGTTGATGGAATGGATACTAAGGACAGCGGCAATACACTTTCAATAAGACAGACAGCAGGAATGGTATTTCAGAATCCGGATAATCAGATAGTTGGTACACTTGTAGATGAAGAGGTAGGATTTGGACCAGAGAATATAGGAGTTCCAACAGAAGAAATATGGGAAAGAGTAGAAAAAAGCCTTAAGGCGGTTGGAATGTATCAGTTTCGTAGTGCTTCTCCTAATAAGCTTTCAGGTGGACAGAAACAGCGTGTCGCAATAGCAGGCATAGTAGCTATGAAACCTAAATGTATCGTGTTAGACGAGCCTACAGCAATGCTTGATCCTCTTGGAAGAAAAGAAGTATTAAATGTTCTTCACGAGCTTAACAGAAAAGAAAATGTTACTATAATACTTATAACGCATTATATGGAAGAGGTAATAGATGCAGATTATGTGTATGTAATGGATGGTGGAAAGCTTGTAATGGACGGAACTCCAAGGCAGATATTCACACAGGTTGAGATGTTAAAGAGTATGAGGCTCGATGTGCCACAAGTGACGGAACTTGCTTATGAATTAAAAAAGGCAGGTCTTCCTATTAAAGATGGCATAATAAGAAATGAAGAATTAGTGGAAGAATTAAAAAGACTGGATAAATAAAAATGATGTTACTGCCAGTGGGCAGAATGTACATTAGAATGGAGAGTGCAATGTCAATAATTGTTGATAAAATCAGTTATGTATACGAAGCAGGAACAGGCTTTGAAAGACGAGCTCTGGACAATGTGTCGTGTGCAATTAATGACGGAGAATTTGTAGGTCTTATAGGACATACGGGTTCTGGTAAGTCCACATTTATCCAGCACCTTAATGGGCTGCTTAAGGCGACAGAGGGACATATATATTTTAATGGACAAGATATATATGATGCTGGATTTAATATGAAAGAATTAAGAAGCAAGGTCGGACTGGTATTCCAGTATCCAGAACACCAGCTTTTTGAAACAGACATATTTAAAGATGTGTGCTTTGGACCTAAGAATTTAGGTTTATCAAGACAGGAATACGAGCTTAGAGCCTTTGAGAGCTTAAGACTTGTCGGGCTTGATGAGAATCTTTATTATCAGTCGCCATTTGATTTGTCAGGCGGACAGAAGAGGAGAGTTGCAATAGCTGGCGTGCTTGCTATGAAGCCGGAGGTTCTTATATTAGACGAACCAACAGCAGGACTTGACCCTAAAGGAAGGGATGACATTTTAGACTGCCTTAAATACTTAAGGGAAGAAACTGGAATTACTGTAATCCTGGTATCTCACAGTATGGAAGATGTAGCCAAATATGTTGACAGAATTATGGTTATGGATGATGGCGTATTAAAATATGATGATACACCACAAAATGTATTCAGACATTACAGACAGTTAGAGCAGATAGGACTTGCAGCACCACAGGTTACTTATATAATGAATGACATTATAAGGGCTGGAATAAATGTAAATCCAGATGCAATAACAATTGCGGAAGCAAAAGAAAGTATTCTGTCACATTTTAAGCGTAATGCAAAGGTGTAGCGGTAATATTAACAGGCAGGAATGGAGATTGTATGATTAGAGATATAACAATTGGACAATATTATAAAGCTGATTCTGTCATTCACAGATTAGACCCAAGAGTTAAGCTTATGGGTACTCTTATCTTTATAATTTCGTTGTTTATGGGAATGAATATATGGATATATGCTGTTGTGACGGTAGCATTGGCGGTAGTTATTAAAATGTCCAGAATTCCTCTCAAATTTATGGTTAGAGGACTTAAATCAATAGTAATACTGATTATTATAAGTGCGGTGTTTAACCTGTTTCTGACACCGGGAGACGTGCTTATACAGATATGGAAGCTGACAATAACTTATCAGGGTCTTAAAATGGCTATATTTATGGTTGTAAGGCTTATATATCTTATTGTAGGCACATCATTGATGACACTTACTACAACGCCTAATAACTTAACAGACGGTCTTGAGAAGGGGCTTGGATTTCTTAAAGTTATCAAGGTACCAGTTCACGAGATAGCAATGATGATGTCGATAGCATTAAGATTCATACCAATACTTATAGAAGAAACTGATAAGATTATGAAAGCACAGATGGCAAGAGGTGCGGATTTTGAGAATGGAAGTCTTATAAAGAGAGCCAAAGCAATGGTTCCAATACTTGTTCCATTATTTGTGTCAGCCTTCAGAAGAGCCAATGAGCTTGCAATGGCAATGGAAGCAAGATGTTATCACGGTTCAGAGGGCAGGACAAAGATGAAGCCTTTAAAATATGAAAAGAGAGACAGAATTGCCTATATCAGTATGGTTCTGTATCTTGGAGTGATTATCATTGTCAAGATTATAGCTGCATAGTAAGTCGCTAAAAGGGGCTGTAGCACGAAGCATTATTTATATAGTAGGAAGTCAGGAAATGTTGTATTAACCTGCGTATTATATAGATTATGTCTGAGGCGGCAGTCCCTTTTATGTTAAGAAGCGAGGAATTAGAGAGAAGTGTGCAGAAAGATTAATGACAAGTAAGTGAAGATATTAATAGGAAGTGTATGTATCTATTAATAATAAGTGTGTAAAAAAATTAAGGAGGAGTGAATGAAAAGAATAAGATTAAGGGTTGCATATGATGGTACGAATTATTCGGGTTGGCAGATACAGCCTAACGCACCGACAATTGAGAAAAAGCTCGATGAAGCTATATACGCGCTTACAGGTGAAAATGTCCATGTAACAGGTGCAAGCAGAACCGATGCAGGAGTTCACGCATTAGGAAATGTCGCTGTATTTGATACAGCTTCAAACATACCGGCAGACAAGTTCACATATGCACTTAACAGGTACCTTCCTGAAGATATAATAATACAGCAGTCAGATGAGGTAGAATCTGATTTTCATCCAAGACACTGTGATACAAGAAAGACATACTGCTACAGGATACTAAATACGGAGTTCGGACTTCCTAAGAAACGTAACTATACATGGAATGTACCAGGGAATATTGATATTGCTAAAATGCAGGAGGCGGCAGCGTATCTTGTAGGAGAACACGATTTTAAAAGCTTCTGTTGTGTGCGTACACAGACAGAAACAACCGTAAGGACAATATATTCGCTTGATGTAGATAGAAAAGGTGATGAAATATTAATAACAGTTACAGGTAATGGATTCTTATATAATATGGTAAGAATAATAGCAGGAACGCTTATACAGGTAGGAAAAGGGAAATTTAATCCAGAGTATGTAAAGGAAATGCTTGATGCAAAGGACAGGACACAGGCAGGTCAGACAGCACCACCGCAGGGACTTACGCTTATGAGAATAGAGTATCTGTAATTCTTGATATTTGTAATTGTAATAATCTAATACATAGTTTATATTTTTAACTCAGGCTGTTGATAAATATATTGCAGAATAAAATCTTTGTGGATAATTTCCTCAAAATTATATGGTAAAAATACATTTTCTGATTGACACACAAGGCTGTGTGTTATATAATTCTTTAATGTGGCGTGATAAGTGCGCCTTGACATAAGTTAATCAGAATTAGGTGTTTCACCATATGCCCCGGAGAAGCATTTAATATATATTAACATTTATTTAATTAGAACAATTAATTATGCATTTAAGCAATATTTAGGAGGAAAACTAATGAGTACTTATATGGCTAGTGCATCTAACATCGAAAGAAAATGGTATGTTGTAGATGCTGCAGATTATACATTAGGTCGTTTAGCATCACAGGTTGCTGCTGTATTAAGAGGTAAGAATAAGCCTACTTATACACCATTCCTTGACTGTGGTGACAACGTTATCGTAATCAACGCTGAAAAGATTAAGGTTACAGGTAAGAAGTTAGATCAGAAGATTTACTACAATCACTCAGATTATGTAGGTGGTATGAAAGAAACAACTCTTAAGGAGATGATGGAAAAGCATCCAGAAAGAGTTATTGAACTTGCTGTTAAGGGTATGCTTCCAAAGGGACCTTTAGGAAGACAGATGTACACAAAGCTTCATGTATATGCAGGTCCAGATCATGAACAGGCAGCTCAGAAGCCAGAAGTTTTAAAGTTTTAATTAAAGGACATATCATAAGGAGGAATTAACAGTGGCTAAGAAAGCAAACGGAAAGTTCTACGGAACAGGTAGAAGAAAAAGCAGTATTGCTAGAGTATATTTAGTACCAGGTAATGGTAATATTACAATAAATAAGAGATCACTTGATGAATATTTCGGTCTTGAAACACTTAAGGTTGTAGTTAAACAGCCATTAGTTCTTACAGAGACAGCTGACAAGTATGATGTAATCGTTAACGTACACGGTGGCGGATACACAGGTCAGGCTGGTGCTATCAGACACGGTATCTCAAGAGCTCTTCTTCAGGTTGATTCAGAAGAATACCGTCCATCACTTAAGAAGGCTGGTTTCTTAACAAGAGATCCAAGAATGAAGGAAAGAAAGAAGTACGGTTTAAAGGCAGCTCGTCGTGCTCCTCAGTTCTCAAAGAGATAATATTTACAATTCAAAGCGTTTTTATGGCGCTTCAGAAAAGTATGTTACACCTCAGAATTTCGGTTCTGGGGTGTTTTTTTATATAAAATGTGATAGAATATATTATAATAGTTAAGTATTAAGTGTAATTAAAAAGCTATTTTCGTATTAATTAGAATGGAGAGATATTTATATGACAACTGTAAGCACAAAGAGTGGTAGAATTATAAAAGTTGTATCCAGAGAAGAAGAGAAGAGTACATTGACTGAATCAGACAGTGAAATGGACGAAAGAGCGGTTGAAGCTGTTAAGGCAGCGATAAATAAAGCTAAGATTTGTAAAAAACCTATAGCAGGTTATGATAAAATCATACAAAACCAACCATCCTCCAATAATACCCCAAAAACTGTATGATAATTGAATACTATCCAAAAATTATCCCAAGTTATATAATTAGGACATCAAAACAAGGAGAGAAGGGTTTAGGATGTTTGAAGTAAAGGATAGTAAGCAGATAGGTGCATACATTAAAAAACTAATCTATAGTAAATATCCCAGTCAGAGACAGTTTTGTATCGAGTACATTAAAAAAATGGGATTTGATGAAACAGATTCAGAACAAATAAGAAGAACAACCAACAAAGTGAATCAGATAATTAAGGGAGACAGGGCAACAGTTCAGGTAAATGATTTACCGTTTTTTTGTGAATTGTTGCAAGTGTCCTGTGAACAGATCCTTAGCTGTGGAGATTGTTATAGACCGATAAAGAATCATATTACAAATTATGAAGTGGCATTTTCACGAAATCGTAAAGAATGGGAAGCGTATATGAATCGGGAAGATAATCTGTTCCTGAATTATGATGAGTATGGTAAATCTGTTGTGGATTATGCACTGGAGTTTAAAAATTATGATTTTATAAAATTTCTCATGGAAAATGGGCATTTGGAATTTGACGATAACAGTGCAATGGGAAATGAAATTTCGTTTGGATTAAAAACCGATATCAAACGACGTGACATCGGAAAAACAGATATATGGCCTATTCCAAATACGTATTATGGACCGGATAATCCTTTTTATGAGGAAGTTCTAAGGACAAGAGTTCTTGCATTGGCAACTGAAAAGAAAGATTTTAAAATGTTAGAAAAGCTAAGAGCGAGGATGAACCCGGCAATATATAATATGGATGTATTTGGGAGATTTAGTGATTTTTTGATTAAACAACGTAATGAAGATTTAATTTGTAAAATTGCGGAATCGGAGGACGATATTATTGAATATTATTCAGATGAATATGAGGTAAAAGACAGACATAATCATACGAATAGATTTATTTACCCTTATTTATCTGAAGTAATTGAGATTATGATTGAAAACGGCAACAAAAATGTCGAAAGAGTGTTAGAAAAAAGCATTATACACAATGAATATGTTTTTAACTGCCTGTCGGAGAATTTGAATACATATATGCAGATGCTTATTACAAAAGCTGATGAAAAATGTGGAGATTGGATAACACCGGAACTTAAGAAAATTAACAGAGATATAGCAATTAAAAATGCATTGTGTGGATTTAAATATAATTCTGATGAAAAAATAGTTTCGTATTATTATGGTATAAAAAGAAGTGTAATTGAAGGAATGGTTTCCAATATAATCAGTATTGAAAAAACTCCTGAAAAAGAACCGATAAAAGAATTAGTTGAAAAGCTTAATGATTTGGCAAATAAAATTATTGAATTAGGAAAGGAAAGATAAATTATGGGTTTATTTTTTGATATGAATGATGGAGATTTTTGCCATAAAATCTCTGACAATATGTACATGGATTCCGACGGAGATATGATGATGAAAATGTCAGACAATATAGGAATGGATATGGACACCGGAGAGATGCACTTTCTAATCGGTGATTCAGGAACCAAAATAGATGAGTGGGAATAAGAATAATGTAAAAGTTTTAATATCACTTAATGAATAGAAGGTTCATTAAGTGGTATTTTTTATTGGTTTGACTAAGTGAAAATATTATTGTAAAAAAATTATAGGCAATGCAATTTTTTACCGGGTTGAATCGTATATATAGTGAAACCGGTTTTATGAATGAAAGAACAGAGGAAGGAGAAAAATGGTTTGTATAGTCGCGATGAATTAGAAAACATTATTAAAAAATACGGCGACAGCGTTTACAGGCTGGCATATCTCAAAATGAAAAATAAAGACAAAGCAGATGATATTTACCAGAATGTTTTCCTGAAGCTTATAAAACAAGACAATAGAATAGAACCTGAGGAACACCTTAAAGCGTGGCTTATGAGGACAACCGTTAATTGCTGCAAAGATTACTGGAAATCATCATGGCACAGGAAAGTCAGTTATGAAGAAAAAGAACCCGATGCCGGTAACGGACAGGGAAATGGGTATCTTACAGAGCTGGTGCAGGATATGCCGGAAAAATATAGGACAGTAATTCATCTTTTTTATTATGAAGGCTACAGTATCAAAGAGATTGCCCTTATGCTTGGGGAAAAAGAGAATACAATAGCCAGTCAGTTGTCAAGAGGACGGGAACGTTTGAAAGGAATGTTATCGGAAAAGGAGGTACGTGGATATGGATTTTGAAAAAGAATACAGAATAGAACAGGACAGAATAAAACATAATATTGGCTTGGACAGGATGATTCTTGAGAAATGTGAAGAAAAAGCACCTAAAAAGAAAATCAGCCTTAGAAAAATTTATGCCCTTGCAGGACTAGTGGCAGCAGTTATTATTGTGGCAATCGGAGTTCCGTCAGCAATTACGTATGGCGAAAATATTTACAAATCATACAGTCTTGTGATTGGAAACAGAACGGTGAAGATGGAGCCTATGGAACCGGTGTATTTTGATGTTGAAAGATTCAAATCAAAAGAGGATGTCCAACAAATTAAATACAAAGATCATATATCTTACTGGGTTGCATTTGAGGATGGTAATCTTTTAGAAGATTATACAGGAATGAAGTTGCCGGAAGATAAAGATTTTGTATTTAGAGATATGATGGTAGGCTTTTCTGATAAATATAATATTGTGCGGTGTACAATGACCGTCAGACAGATATCCACAGGTCAGAGCGCATTAATAAATTCACAGTTCTTTGTTAATGAAGTAAAAGACGGAGATGAACTTGGTGATGGTCGTGATAATGTAAAAGCGTCATTTGTATACACGCTCAGTAACGGTTCAAAAGCATATTTTATCTGGGAAGGAAAGGATGAGCCTATGGAAGGTGTTAGAAATACGCATGACC